>Ga0247727_10010541_pt1 | contig 16353 bp, 14 predicted proteins | sample WisWelCaveWW1625_FD_202498 | JGI IMG/M metagenome (GOLD analysis project Ga0247727, IMG submission 202498) | Biofilm microbial communities from Wishing Well Cave, Virginia, United States - WW16-25 | ecosystem: Environmental > Aquatic > Deep subsurface > Groundwater > Cave microbial mat | place... | reverse complement strand
CGCGTGACCGTATAAGAAAGGACGGCACCGCCGGCGTCCTTGGTGTAACTGAAGACCTTCGGAGCCGAGCTGGGTGCATCGATCTGCATCAGGTCCGTGTTGAGATAATTCAGGACTTCCTGATTCTGGCGGACGACTTTCTTGAGATTGAAGTTGAGGTCGTACTCCATCAGGACCGGTGTCAGCACGTCGGGCACCACAGTGCCCTGCAACACCACCGCTTCGATCTTGGTCGCCGAGTAAGTGAAATTATAGGTAAGATTCTCAGGGGTCACCATCTGCGTGACCTTGTCATTCGCGTAAAAAAGCTGGTTGTGGTCGGGGTGTCGCAGCTCCGTGAGCTTACCCGCCGCGTACACCCTCTCTTCTCCGTCGGGCGCGATGATAAGGGCGTCCTGCAAGTTGCCGGCGGCATCGAACGTCAGGTCCCAGAGCTCGGTCCCATCCGTCCTCTCTATCCATTCCACCGACTGGCCGCCGGCCTCGTAATGGACCGTCATGCCATCCAGAGCGACGCTTGAAAGCTTTCCTTCCGCATCATAGGTCGATGTCAGGCTGTTCTGGACAATGGAAGAACCGATGATATTCTGCAGGCCGCTCTGCGTGAATTGGAAAGTGGTCAGGGCCCCATCCGCGCCATAGGCCGCTTTCAGCATACCCTGCTCAAACACCAGCCGCAGGCCGTCCTTCATGAGGACTTCCTTCAGGGCAAAGGCAGAGTCATACCGGATGGATGAGAAGTCCGTTGCCGCGACCGTCGCGGCCGGAGCGGCCGGCTTCAAAAAGGCGCCGCTGATGAGCGTGCTCATGCGCGAGGTGAGCGGTGCGGACGTCACGCTTTGAGCTGTCGGAGCGGACAGATTCTTCTGCATCACGGCTTGACCCGGGGCGTTGTAGGTATAAACTTCCAAAGTCCCAAAACTATAGGAATCCAGGGATGTCGTCGGCGCTGGCCGAGCTTGTCCTTTGGCATAGACATAAAAGTTCATCTTTCCGCCTTCCAGCCTTAACTCCGCGACATAGTCCGTGCCGGTCGACAAGGTTTGAGCGAACGTGGAGTTAAAAACCGTCGTTGTCGCGCCCGAGGTGCTTGTCTGGTCCACTCGCGTCACCCGCCATGACCCGCCGGAGTAGTAATATTCATAAGTGCGCATCAGGCCCGTAGAAGTCCAGTTTTTTGAGCGCAGAAGGACGGTCCTTGAGCTGCTGGAAGGCCGGAATTCGAATAAATAGACGGGACTGCCGCCCAGACTCGAATAATTCTTTTCCCGGGCAGAAGTATTCCTATTGAAGTACCCGCTGGAGGTGGCATCCAGAACGGCCCTCACGTTCGTGGCCACGACTTTGAATTTCGGATCCCAGGCCCGGTCAGCGATGGACACGGTCGGCGTCGAAGGTTTGGGAACAGCCGCGGTGTACACATAGACGCCTATCCTGCCGGTCTCCCACTTCAACTCGACCTGGTAATCTATCCCTTTATTCAGCGTCACACCGAGGGACGCGGTCGTCCCGTTCCAGGTGTAGGTCGAACCGGAGCCGGATGTCAGGTTCAGCGTCAGATTCTTGGCCGTGCCGTTCACGGCCGATAGCACCACCGACGGGGTCGTATAATTTTCAACGGGAAACTGTATCAGGGTTTTTACTCCCGGGTTGCCGCTCTGCGCGAGGTTGGATTGCCCATCAAATGTGGTGGTGTTGTACATCGACAGGTGGAGCTCCCTCTTCTGGACCACGATGGAACTTCCGGTCCCGGAATATTCATAGACAAACACCTGCCCCGAAGCCAGAGAGTCTTTGTCCCTGAATCCTTTGTAAGGTCCCGACTGGAGATAGGTCGTCACATCTCCCAGAAGGTTCGTGGCCTTCACGGGCGTTCCATCGGTGAGGTACTCCCAGGTATCGCCCGCTTTCACCGCAACAACGGTCGTGGGATTATAAGTGTAGTTCGTCACCACATTGGATAGGTCGTAAGAGCGGGTCAATTTTTTTGCCTGGTAGATGTGACGGCTGCCGTCTGTTTCGGTGAGTGTGCCATCGTCGACCTTGCCGGCAGCGTCCCAGGCGATGCTCTCGAGTTTGGAGCCGTCGGTCAGCTCGATCTTGGAGACCTGCCCGGCGGTGAAATAGTATTTGTTCCCGTTCGCGTCGATGACGATATTAGAGGCGGCTCCGCTCCCGCCCTGCGGTGTCAGCACCGTGTCTCCCCCGGTAAGCTGGCTTGTAAAAAGAACCTGCGAACCGTTCGGGTTCTCTATCCGCTGGATCATGCCGGTCGTATAGAATATCTTCTGGTTGTCAGATTTACGAATCGCTTCTTTGATTTTTCCATTGGCGTCGTATTTGGTCAGATACGCGGGATTGTTCAGCGTGGTCTCGGTCACGGCGCCTTGGGCGTTCTTGGTATAGGTGTATAGCGTCTCCACCCCGTTCTTATCGATGACCTTTGAGACCTCCCCGCCGCTATAAAAAACCTGACTGCCGTCCGGGGTCATGTAACCAAGCACTTGTCCATTCTGATAGACCTGAATGGAACCGTCCGCCAAGAGCAGGTCCGCCTCCTGGATATTACCCGCCGCGTCCGTCAGGACGTTGTTGAGCTGGGTGCCATCCGGCCGCTCGACCGAATCAAGCTTGTTTCCCACATAGGTCAACACATCCCCGCCGGCTGTCGTCAGGTTGAATGTGGTGTTCTGGAAGTCCTGGAGAAACTGCTGTTGCTCGAAGACCGCCTGTTGCTGAGCCTCGGCGGCCGCAAGATCCTCGGAAGTCATGCCGTGCGGTCTTTGGGCATCCTGCTCATCGAAGAAAGTCTTTGCATCGATGAGCATCTGCCGCACATCCACGGCCCACACGGCCTGCGAAGTCGAGAAGGTGAGCACAAGGAAGGCGACCATCGTTCGCATCCACAGAGTCTCTCGCTTCATGGCGTCTCCTCCCAGGTGATGATTCAAAACTACACGGCGACTCCCGGCTTGTCAAGGTTAATTTGAAAAAAAATCATATTTATTTGCATAATGCACAAATACCGAGTAAGTGGGTTTTTATCAATCTACTTGATTTTTAATCAAATCCGGTATAGACTTAGACTACGAATTTTAGAAAGGAGACCTATGAAAGGCTTGGGAGACCGCATCCGGAGCCTCCGGAAAACAAGGCGGCTGACCCTGGTCGACATCGCCAAGACCACCGGCATCGATCAGGCCACCCTCTCGCGCATCGAAAACAGCAAGATGACGGGCACGCTGGATTCCCACCGCCGCATTGCCGAAGCGCTGGGCGTAAGACTTACGGAACTATACGACAGTGTGATGGCCCAACTCACCCAAGCGAAGGACAAGAAGCTCCAGCGGCGGGTGGAGACCTTCTCCCACTCGGGGGGCGCTGTGGCGGAGCTATTGGCTACGGGGGTCCTTCAGAAGAAGATGATGCCTGTCCTAATAAGACTTAAAGGAAAGGGCCGCACGGAGGTCGAGGAACTGCCGGCATTCTCGGAGAGGTTCATCCACATCCTGAAGGGCTCCGCCGATGTCCTCCTGGGCAGGGAGACCCACGCCCTCAAACAAGGGGAAAGCCTTTATTTCAACGCCTCCACCCAGCACTCCTTCAAGAATAGGTTGAAGACTGAGACCCAAATACTTTCGGTCATAACACCCGTAAGCCTTTGAGACCAGAGACCAGCGACAAGCGACTAGAGAAAGATAATGAGAGACTACAGAAAAATTAGAGCCTGGGACGCAGCGGATCGTCTAGCCCTCAAAGTGTACGAGGCAACCAAGCGATTTCCAAAAGATGAGATCTATGGGTTGACGTCGCAAATGAGGCGTGCGTCTGTGTCGGTCCCCGCTAATATTGCTGAAGGCTCAGGTCGATCTTCACAGAAGGAATATTTACAATTTCTATATATCGCAAGAGCCTCTGCGCGGGAAGTCGAATACTATGTGAGCTTATCATTTAAGCTTGGGTATATTGGGGACTTGGTTCATAGACAACTCACTGAGCTGACCGACGAAACTCTCAGTATCCTGTATGGGTTGATTCAATGCGTAATCGAGCAAAATAGTAAACCTGCGGTCACTAGTCGCTAGTCTCTGGTCGCTAGTCCGCACATAGGAGGTTGTTATGCCTAAATCTACTAAACCCGTCGTGCTGATCTGCGACGACGAAGAAGGCATCCGCGAGTCCTTCAAGCTCATCCTGGAGGACCTGTACGACCTCCGCTTTGCCAATAATGGCCTGGAGGCTCTGGAACTTCTCAAGTCTTTCACCCCCAGCCTGATGCTTCTCGACATCAAAATGCCCAAAATGCACGGCATGGAGATCCTAAAACGGGTCAAACAGCTGAAGCCCAAACTCCCCATCATCATCGTCACCGGCTACCAAAGCGTCGAAATGGCCCAGGAAGCCCTCAAACTCGGCGCCGCGGACTACATCCCTAAGCCGTTCGAAACAAGGCAGATTCAAAAAGTCGTTGCGTCTTTATGTAGACAGTGACCACGAGCGCTTCCTAAGAACACCTTGAATCTATTTTTATTTAGCTGTTTTACCTTCGCAACCACCTCTCTCATTTTGTCTATCACCATCCCATTTTTTGGAAACAAATTTATACATAGACTATGGTCTTTTTTTAACTTTCTCGTTGCCTCCTGGGGATACAGTTTGTACCTAATAGCGCTTGCCGGACCCAATAAACAATCTGCTGAAATATATTGGGCCGTGGCCAACTCGGGGGGAATGATCCTTGCTCCGGCATTTCTTCATTTCGTGATTAATTTTTGTGGTTACAAGCGTCCCTTAGTCCTCAAAACAGCGTACGCTTTTGCCATTGTATTCGTCCTATTAACAATGATAGGAAAAATGGATTTTAGTCTTCGATTTGTCAAGTATGGTTTTTACTACGCATCGGCTCATGCGCCTCTTTATCACGCAGAGGCGATGCTGTGGATATTGATAGTTCTTTACGGGCATTGGCTGCTATTCTCCGCCATAAAGGGCGCTGACCGCGAAAAGCAAATTCAGATTCGGTACCTGGCCGTAGCAATGCTAATAGGCTTTGTATCTGGAGGAACTTCTCACTGGCTCTATGTTTATCGTGTAGACCTCCATCCGGCATGGAATATATTTATTGCGGTATATTGCCTCCTCGTAACCTACTCGATTTTTCGTCATAAACTCCTGGGATTAGATTTTGTAATTAGAAAAGGCCTCGCTTATTCACTTCTCCTCAGCATTATCACATTTTTTTATTTTTTGGTTCTTGTGATACTGGAGAATGTCTTTCAGAAATCGGTTGGCTACCAACCTGTTTATTCCATTTCTGTGCTGGCGATGGCTATCCTGCTAGGCGAACCACTTAGAGTCAAGATTCAACATATTATTGATTACTCCTTTTTTAAAGGTGACGTAAAATCATTATCCGCAGAAAGAGAGTTGCTTCATAATGAGATCGTCAAACAAGATCGTATGAAAGCCGTGGCAACTCTTGCTGCTGGTATGGCACACGAAATAAAAAATCCGCTTACCTCAATTAAAACGTTTGCTGAGTATTTACCAATAAAATATGATGACCCTGAGTTTCGAAAGAAATTCAGCAGAATTGTCGTGGATGAGGTCGACAGAGTCAATAACATTGTCAAACAACTGCTTGAATTCTCCAAGCCATCTGAACTGCAGGTGAGGCCTATCCTGGCTTCTGATTTACTCGATCAGACGCTGAGCTTGCTAAGCAATAATCTTCTTGAAAATGGCATTGAACTAACCAAACACTTTGATGTTTACGCAATGATACAGGGGGATAAAAATCAGCTTAAGCAAGCTTTCTTAAACCTTCTCTTAAACGGAACTCAATCTATGAAATCAGGTGGGAACTTAACGGTCTCTTGCGTAACTCAACCCAATGATTTAGTCCGTATTTCGTTCGTGGATTCCGGCTGCGGCATTCCCAAAGAGAATTTGCCTCATATATTTGACCCGTTCTATACAACTCGTGAAGAGGGCACCGGCTTAGGTCTGGCTATCGTGCATAGCATCATCACGAAACATGGCGGGAAGATTGAAATTCAAAGTGAGGTGGGTAAAGGCACTACCGTCAATGTATTCTTAAAAAGTCGAGATTGATATAATCTCTCTTTGTTATTCTCCCCTTTTTCCAGGCCTGGTAGAAAATATCCGCGATTTCCGGGTCAAATTGACTGCCCGAGCACTTTAATATCTCATCGAATGCCTCTTGAGGTGGCATGGCTTTTTTGTAGGACCTGGCTGTTGTAATCGTGTCGTAAGAATCGGCCACGTTCACAATTCTACCGATAATCGGGATATCCTTGCCCTTAAGACCGTGGGGGTACCCCTTTCCATCCCAACGCTCATGATGATAAAGAATGCCATCTCCTAAGTGCGATAAGCCAAGTACGGGCTTCACAATATTGGCACCTATCATGACATGCTCTTTCATCACCTCGAACTCGTCAGCAGTGAGCGATGCCGGCTTGTTCAGAATCTGGTCGCGGATACCGATTTTCCCCACATCGTGAAGAAGTGCCGATAGTTGCAGGGTTTCTAGAAATTCCCTGTCGAACTCCATCTTTCCCTGGTCTATCATCTCCTTGGCGATGACAAGGCTGTAATGCGAAACGCGTTCTGAATGGCCGTGTGTGTAGCGGTCGCGGGCATCGATAGCCGTTGCAAGAGCAATGGATGTCTGGATAAAGAGCTGATGCTCCTTATCAAAAGACGTCTTAAGGTCCTTGATAAGCTCGGCATTTTTGACGGCCATCGCCACATCATTGGCCAGTGTCACAAAGAGGCTGATTTCCTGGTCGAGGTATTTTTCGCCGGAAAGCTTGTCACCCAACACAAGCACGCCGACCAGTTCGCGCTTGTAAAAGCTGGGGATGCAGATAGCGGCCCGCAAAAAGGTCATATGTTTTTTGATATCCTCGTAGTGGATAGCGCGGCCTTCTTTTTTATTCACGAGGATCTCAAAATTTCTTACGTGTTCGATCTCCGAGAAAACCAGGGCTTCTTTGCGGGCAAAGGCACCGTTGTCCGGCGACTTAAAAAAACTGATGATGGGGTTCTCTTCCCCGATGCGAACGTAGCCCACTGGTATCTTGGCTCCGCCCTCTCCTTTGCTATCAATCAGGACATAGGCGCTCTTTTTTCTGTCAAACAGAAGGATGGCCACATGCGTCACCCCTATCTGCCGGTCGATAAAGCGCGTGATAATCTTAAGGAGTGTGATGGGATCCTTGACCCTTATCATGCCTTTGGAGGCGTTGAGGAGGGCTTCCTGGTAATCGATACGAGAATAGGTGGCCATTTTTATGCCTTGCTGCTGTCGGCGCGTTTCACGTTGTGGACAACCACGGATTCCAGCGATTCCAATACAAGCGGCTTGGTGATGTAATCATCCGCCCCCAGCTTTTTGGCAGATTCAACCGCCTCTTTGTCATCGACCCCGGTGATCATAATGATTTTTGATTCTGGGCTGATTTTTTTGACCTTTGGCAGATACTCCAATCCCTCGTGCTCCGTTCTCATCATGACGTCCAAAATAATAAGTTCCGGCTTCACATGCTCTAACACCTTCAGGGCCTCGTCCCCGTTGAAGGCTGTGATCACATCAAAACCCCTCATCTCAAAGAATGATTTCACAAAGTTGCAGACATCCATCTCATTATCGATCACAAGAAGGCGAGGTTTTCTGGTCATGGCTCAAGCGCCTTCTTAACCGTAGCTTCCAGTTCACGCAGGGAGGTGATGGGCTTATCAAAGCAGGTAAAGGCTCCCATTTCTATCAGGTGCTGGCGGGTCTTGCCCTCGCCCTCCGAAGCGGTGACCATGATGCATTTCGTATTGGGGTACATCGCCAAAATCTCTTTCATCACTTCATCCCCATGAATGCCCGGCATCTTGAGATCAATAAGACAAACGTCCGGCTTTATTTTCTTTGCAAGCGCAAGACCTGTGTCACCGGCATTGGCAGTCAAAACTTCATAGCCGCGAGGCCCAAAATAGCCCGTGATAAGGTTTGTAAACTCTATTTCGTCATCAATCGCGAGAAGTTTTGGCATGTCAGGCGGCCAACACTTTGGCATGCTCCGCTAGGGGAAACGTCAGCGTAAAGGTGGTCCCCACTCCCTCTTGGCTCTCCACAGCTATGGTACCCTTGTTGCGCTCGATGACCTGCTTTACAATGAAGAGCCCGAGCCCAGTCCCCTTTCCGGGCTCTTTGGTCGTAAAGAAGGGGTTAAATATCTGGCCCAGCTTGTCGGCCGGTATACCACTGCCATTGTCCGATATCTTTATGACCGCAGAGCCATTGAGATGGCTACCTGATAGGTTTATCCAACCATCCTTTTGGTCCTTTTGCATCGCCTGCGCGGCATTTCGGATAATGTTAAAAAGGACCTCTTGTATTTGACGGCGGTCTGCATTTATAGGGGCAAACGCCGGGGGAAAATCTTTTTTAAAATCGATGTTACTGAGCCTTAAATCATGCCCGATAAGGCTCATTACCTCATCCGCTTCCTTTTCAATATTGACCTCTTCATACTCAAACTTCTTGGCGGGCTTGGCAAAGCCAGACAGCTTCTTTGTAATAGCCGTCGCCCGGTCCGTCTCCTTGATGACCTTGTTCATAATCTCAGAGGCGATGGCATTCATCTCCTCTTTAGATTTTTGAGTGTAGAGACCATCCCGCACGTTCAGCAGATACATCTCACACTGGCCGCGAACAATCCCCAAGGGATTGCATATTTCGTGATTGATGCCTGCAGCTAGCGTTCCAATAACAGCCATTTTTTCACGCTGAGCAGCCTCTGCTTGAGTTTTTGATAATTGATCAAACAGTTGTGCATTTGCAATAGCGATGGCTAATGTGCGGGCAAGCGTCGTAAGAATATCGATATCTTCTTGGGTAAATTCTTCGCCTGATTTCTTCATACCAAGACTTAGTACGCCGATAAGCTCATCGTGATGCGCTATAGGTAGAGAAAGCTGCGCATTTAGCTTTTTGAAGTCATCTCTTAAACTACTATGCCCTTGCATACGATCGGCGGCTTCGTCCTTAAGGATATGCTCGTTGGTTTGTTTAAAATAGGACACTATCGCATCAGCATCAACAAATGAAACGCCTTTATCCTTAACACCAAAACCACTCGCCAATGTGTAATTTTTTGTATCTTTATCTAATAGCAGAATTGAAGCGGACTCTAATTTAATAATTTTATTCAAACCTAAAATCGTTTGCTCCGTAAGCTTCTGTAAATCTAAAACTGTAAGAACCTCGTTCGTGAAGGTTTTTAATAGTTCTCTGTAGTCATATTTTTTTTGGAATAAGACCTTCTCAGTTGCCTCTGTTAAATAATTTTCAAGTGGCCTTAGAGCAAACGTAATTACCAATACCGTAGGTATCATCCCTATCCATTGATTCCAGCCAAAAACATTTTGAACGAAGTTTTGACCAACAACTGTTACTACAGTAAATACGCCATATACGAAGGCGAACAGTCCAGCAAAAACTGCGGTTCTCTTAATTACAACTTCAATGTCTAAAATACTGTGACGAGTAATCGCGTAGCTAATTATTGAAAAGCTGATCAAGAAAAATAGTGACCCAATTGGGTACCACGGCACTCCAAATACTTGGGGGAAATCTAACGCACATAATGCATAGAAAAACATTCCCATTAACAAGTACCTACTTTGATTTAATTCTACCTCGTACTTATCGGGGTGGCGTACTGCGCTTAATAGAATAATAAGGCCTCGTGACAATGATAAAACAGCCAAAAATACGAAGAGCGGGTACCCTGGACCCGCTGCAGCAAAATTGCCCCATTTAAATGACCTGTGTCCAGTGACATAGAAGTTACTTGTAAAAATCAAACTGACCAGAACAAATCCCAAAGAATAAAAGAACCAAACTGACCTGTTCATTTTTTTCTTTTTTAAAAATGATACGATGAAGTGATAGAAAGTAAAGGGTAGAAAAGTGATGGGGATATAGGCAACTCGGGCTATTGCGGATATTTCCTCAGGCTTGGTAACAAAAAATGACAGCAGCCAACATATTTGCCATAGAAATGTCTCTAAGCATAGAGTGGCAAATAAATTTTTCGGGGAGGTTTTTGGCTTACTGGAATATACGAATATTGTTAGCGCAAAAAAGGCTAATGTACCTAATAGAGGCGGAACTATATAGATAGTCATTCTAGAATTTTAGGACCATTACACCAGCGGTGAATCCTGCACCGTACGTAAAACAAACGACAAGATCTCCTTTCTTTATTCGGCCAGCACGCAGTTCCATATCAACGTACATTGGTAGTTCAGCTGCAATTGTATTGCCATATTTCTCATAATAATTTGCCACTTTATCTGGAGGGATTCCAAAACTTTTAACCGTATGGTTGAAAATTGGCATGCTTGCTTGGTGTACGATAAACCGCGATATATCATTAATTGTTACTTGTGCCTTGCTCATAACATTATTAAAAAATGGCTTTACATATTTATCTAGCGCATCAAAAAAAACCTGATTATCGTAATTCATAAAAAATGAATCTTTAAATTTATCCGGGATTTGCTCCGGAACATTTGACCAAGCCATTGGCGCGTATATGTCCTTATAAAACTGTCCTATGGTAAGAAGGTCTATGGCCAGAATTGATGCACCCTGAATACCCGTCCCCCTCTGCACAAGTACCCCACCCGCACCATCGCCAAAAATAGCCCTATGCATAGGGCTATTGAACTTAAATTTTGAGCCGACCGTAGATGATGCAAGAACAAGAATTTTTTTATCTCCATTCTGCATTAAGCCGGTAGCAGTTTGGAGACCGCACAACCATCCAACGCACGACATTGATATCCCAAAAGACGCGCAGGAAAGCCCCAATTTATACTGGGCCAAAACAGATGAGTCTGGGGCAGCTTGATCCACAGGATCACAACTACAAATCAATTTGCTTATTTCCTCAGTTTTCACGCCTGAACTGGCCAACAACAAGGACCCCACACTTGCCAGCATATCGGAACCCATCTCATCAATATGAGCCGCTCTTTTTTCACGAGCACCAACAGTTCGGAAAAGAACTTCTTCGCTTACTTCCGATTTCATTGCGGTAACAATATCCTTATTAGTCACCGCCCGCTGCGGCAAATAACTAGCGAAATGCGTTAATTTTATATCTTTATAAAATTGGTCAATCATGAAATTTCGCCTATCAATAAAGAGGCATTATTACCTCCAAAGGCTAGCGCATTGTTTAAAACCATTCTTAACTTTTTTTTTCTTGGAATATTCGGAACACAATCAATGTCACAATTTGGGTCTTTTGCTTCAAAGTTAATTGTCGGAGGAATGACTTGATCTTTGATAGCGAGGCAACAAGCGATTGCCTCTATGGCACTAGCAGCACCCATCGTGTGGCCCAAAACTGATTTAATGGAGCTAACGGGTACGGGCAAGCTGTTATCATAAAAAAGCTGCCTTATCGCACCACTTTCTGTCTTGTCGTTCATATGGGTGCCCGTGCCGTGAGCACAAATATAATCAACGTCATTTATTGTAACCCCAGCCTCATTTAATGCGTTTACCATCATCGCTTTGACCCCGTCAGAGTCGGGAATAGTCATATGAGTGGCGTCGCAACTATACCCACAGGCCATAATTTTTGCATACTTCTTGGCATTTCGTTGACGAGCAATATCGCCTCGTTCGAGGATTAGCATTCCTGCCCCCTCCCCGACTATCATGCCTTTCCGATTCTTATCAAACGGCTGACACACTGAGGTCGCCATAACGCCAAGACGGCTGAACCCAGAAAAACTAACGTGCGAAAAGGGGTCGGCGCCACCCACAAGCATTAAGTCCGCCGCGCCAATGCTAATTAAATAAGCGCCATATCCAACAGCATAGTTACCTGCCGCACACGCCGTAGGGACCACAAAATTTGGACCTCTTAATTTAAATTTTTTTGCCAGGTTTACGCTTAGGCTATTGGGGCTGTACTGTTTAATATTACGCGGTATTCTCTTCTGCTGGTGTTGATTTCTAACTGCCGATTCAATAATTTGAGCCTCGCCAAAAGTAGTGCCAACAACGACGCCAAATCTATGTCTAAGCAAATCGTGCATATCGCCAAAATTCGCGTCGGCGATAGCCTGGTAAGCAGCGTCAATGGCAAAGCTTGTGGCGCGCCCAAATATTTTTTTCTCCGCCTTAGAAATGCAATCGGAAAGAACATAATTCCTAATTTCAGAGCCGATGTGGTGCGGGTATTGATCCGTATCAAAACTGCTCACCCTGTGGAACGCGTGCCGGCCCGCAAGTAGATTTTCCCAAAAAAGGCCAATACCGCTTCCTATTGGCGATACTACGCCCAACCCGGTAACATAAACGTCATGCTTCAAGCTGTCGACGCCTCATTTTGCACAAGATCTAAAATATTCTTAAGTGTCCTTAACTTAATGGACACTTCGTCTGAAATCTCGATGTTGAATTGCTTTTCAAGCTCAATAACAATTTCGACCCTTTGCATAGAATCCATTCCATATTTCTCGATAAGGTCATCATTGAGATCAATCTGGCTCGGGTCCTTCTTTATGATTTTTGAAACAATTTTACGTACTGCTGTTCCATTATTTTCCATTCTTTCTCTCTCCATTTAAAATGGCCACGCTATAATGGCCGAACGAATCCACTGCAACTAGCATTACATTAGAAACAATTGTTGGTGTCCCGCACCATAAACTATTTACATTCGAATTTGTAATGAAGTTACGCTTGACTTGATTTGTTAACAAATAGTTAGCGGTCACGTATAACATCGCTCCAAAAGCCGAAAAACCCTCACCTAAATGCTTTTTTAGAGCCAATATGGGAACGTTATTCAGGGCGCTACTCATTGCCATTTGAATAGCGCCAATCTCACTGTCCAAATCGTATTGATTAAAATAACTGCTAATCATAATTACATTAATATCTATCGATGATAATTCCGCTGAAGCTAGCGCCAAATTTATGCTTCGATTTAAATCGCTAGACCTAGCTTGAATATTTTCTCTTCTGGCAGTTGTAAAACCTGTCTGGAAAGCCTTTATCTCGCTATAGTTCCGCTTGGATGGCTTTTTGTTGCTAAGCACCACGATGCAAGCGCCTTCGGATGGGATGATTTTTTCAGTCCGCTGACTTGGAACCACAGATACATGTTCTTCAAATAACATATCTTGTCCTGCCAATCCTAAAAGAATTTGATCAGATAGAGCATCGGATCCACCGCAGACCATTACATCTTTTTGCCCATTCCGGATTTCTAAAAATGAATAGCCTATTGCATCAAAACCAGAATTTTTTCCTGAACACAAAGTTGAATTGGCCCCACGAATACTTTTTAAAATAGAGAGCCTGCTAGCAGCAGCGGACATAACAGTGCTGGGAAATACACCGATATTACATCTTCTCGGCCCGTGCGCAAGAACCGATTCATCAAACTTGCTCATTGATGTAGCAATGCTTACAAAGGTTCCTAAACGAACTCCCTTTCGATCGTCTGCATATGGCTCTAGTCGCACATCCGAGTCCATCAATGCAGACTCTGCAGCAATCGCAGCGTATTCAGAATGACGGTCAAAATTTCTAAAGTTATCGTTTTGAGCAATTGACTCTATCTGGTGCACGTAACAACGTAAATCGCCGGACTCCGTACGGATTAGGCGCGGTTTTCCAATAGCGCAGTACTTTCTCGAGTTTCGCTTATCGCTTAAATAACTAATAATTTCTCTAGGAACATTACCTGCGGGACACACCACTCCAAGCCCCGATAGAAAAACCCGCTGTTTAGAGTTCATGGCCGCGCTTCCTAGGTGCTTAACCAACCACTGCTTTTTTATTTGAATTCGTAATCTCCTGCGATTGGATCCACTGGTCGATGGTGGTTCTTTTGAAGCGCCAGTGGGAGCCGACCTTGAAGCCGGGTAACCGGCCGCCTGAGGCGTGTTTGTAGATGGTTAACGGCCTCATACGCAGGTACTGAGCCAGCTCTTGGACGGTGAAAACGTCCCCTTCCTTCTCGATCATTACATTCGCCATGAGTGTGCCTTTATGTAGGTTTGTCTTTTCTCTTACAGAACCTTTAATTCTAGGCCTGTACCTATTGTTTGTCAATTTTTATTAAGCAAAACTTAACAAACCTATTAAATTCTATATATTGTAGGCACACCACGGACCTACGCTAGGCGTGGTGCTTTTAGTATTGAACCTTCAGGAGAGTGAGTCCGTGGGCCTTGGCGGTGGGGCCTGCTTTTTTGCGGTCTTTGGAGGCGAGGATGCTTTCTATACTCTGTATTGAAAGTTTACCCCTCCCCGCCTCCAGGAGGGTGCCGACCAATACCCGGACCATATGCCGCAAAAAGCCATCCCCCCGGACGCGGATGCTGAGCTTTGGACCCACCTTACGGATCTGGATGGCTTGGATGCATCGGACGGGGTTCCTGTCCTCCTCCCCACTGTCCCTGAAGGCGCTGAAGTCGTGCTTGCCCACCAGGGGACTGGACGCTCGGCGCATCTTCTCCACTGAGAGGGCCCCGGAATGCCAGAGGCAGTAGGGCGCCAAGTCGTAGGTGGGGCGGGTACGGTGGTTCCATATCAGGTACTCGTAGGTCTTGGAGCGGGCGTCAAAGCGAGCGTGGAACCTGGGCGAGACGGTCTTGGCGGCCAAAACCAGGGCATCAGCCGGCAGGTAGAAGTTGAGCGCGGTCTTGACCTTGCCGTCTGGAAGCTTGGCTTTGGTGCGAAAATGGGCCACCAGGCCCCGGGCGTGGACCCCGCTGTCGGTCCTGGAGCTGGATACCAGGTCGGTCTTGCCCTTGAGGATCTGGGTAAGGTGCTTTTCGAAGAGCTCCTGGAGCGTGCGGCCCGTGCGCTGGCTTTGCCAGCCATCGTAGCGGGTGCCTTGGAAGGCGATTAGGAGGCGGACCGTCCGCATAAAATCTCCGCTATCTGCACGGCATTCAAGGCCGCGCCCTTGCGGAGCTGGTCGCCGGAGACGAAGAGCCAGAGGCCGTGGGGGTTGGACAGGTCCAAGCGCAGGCGGCCGACGAGCACATCATCCCCGCCGGTGGCTTCCAAAGGCATTGGGAAGTAATTTTTCCCCGCATCATCGACGATACGCACGCCGACGGCATTCATCAGCGCTTTGCGTATTTTGTCCAGGTCCGGCTTATTGGTCAGTTCAAGATAGATAGCCTCGGTGTGGGCGCGGAACACCGGCACGCGCACCGAGGTGACCGTCACGGCTATCTTCTCATCGTGGAATATCTTTTTGGTCTCTTTGATCATCTTGAGCTCTTCTTCATTGTAGCCGTCCTCCTTGACGGCACTGTTGTGCGAGAAGAGATTGAAAGCGATCTGGTGCGGGAACACCTCTTTGCGGGCCTTCTTCCCTGCCAGCACGTCGCGCGACTGGGTCTCGAGCTCCTGCATGGCCTTGGCGCCGGCGCCGGAGGCCGCCTGGTAGGTGGAGACGATGATGCGCTTGATGTGATTTATCTTGTGGATGGGGTGTATGGGCACCAGCATGATGATGGTCGAGCAATTGGGATTGGCGATGATGCCCTGGTGCTTTTGGATGTCGGCCGGATTGATCTCGGGCACGACCAGGGGCACCTTGGGGTCCATGCGGTAGGCGCTGGTGTTGTCGACGACCACGGCGCCGGCCTTCACTGCAAACGGCGCGAAATGCTTGGAGACAGCGCCGCCCGCGCTGGCCAGCACGATATCGATGTCCTTGAAGGAATCTTCCTTTAATTCCTCGACCAGCAGGTCACGGCCCTTAAATTTCATTGTGGAGCCGGCCGAGCGTTTGGAAGCCAACAGGACCAGCCGGTCCAGAGGAAAATCCCTCTGCTCCAGGATGAGGAGCATCTCCTGCCCCACGGCGCCGGTGGCGCCCATGACGGCAACGTTATACTTTGACTTTTTTTCCACCCAAAGCCTCCACGACGAGGTCCCCGACTTCTTTCGTTCCGTAACCCATTTTGCCTGCGGCCAGAGACTTCAGTTTGTTTTGGGTGATGCCCATGACGGCCGCCTCGATCTGGGAGGCCGCTTTTTCCTCGCCGATATGGTCGAGCAGCATGCCGCTGGCGCAGATAGCCGCCAGAGGATTGATGACATTCTTGCCCGTGTATTTGGGAGCCGAGCCGCCGATGGGCTCAAACATGGACACGCCCTCGGGATTGAGATTGCCGCCGGCCGCGATGCCCATGCCGCCCTGGATCATGGCGCCCAGGTCCGTGATGATATCGCCGAACATGTTGTCCGTGACGATGACGTCGAACCATTCGGGGTTC
>Ga0247727_10010540_pt1 | contig 16354 bp, 8 predicted proteins | sample WisWelCaveWW1625_FD_202498 | JGI IMG/M metagenome (GOLD analysis project Ga0247727, IMG submission 202498) | Biofilm microbial communities from Wishing Well Cave, Virginia, United States - WW16-25 | ecosystem: Environmental > Aquatic > Deep subsurface > Groundwater > Cave microbial mat | place... | reverse complement strand
TTCCCCAATTGGCGAAAGAAACGCTCCAGCGCAAAGGACTCATAATCCCCGGCCCGGATAAATTTCCGCGCTTCTTCCCGGATGGCTGGGGGGCCTGGGTGGCCAGGAACTCAAAGATATGCTGCCACCACGTTTCGGCCCGCAAGTTCTCGGGCAACTTCCGGCCATCCATCATCACCAGCGCCAGCCGGTCCGGGAATGGCAGCCATTCGGCCTGCACGTTGGGCCGGGCGGCGTGGGCCAACAGCAGTGATTTGCCGGTGTTGGGTTCGCCCACAATGGCGGCGCTCTGGCCGGTGGCGAGGCGCGAAAAGACGGCGCGGACTTCGGCCTGCCGCCCTAACAATGGCGGTAGTGGGGTGGGTGAATCAGAACGTTTGGGGGAAGTGGCTGTGCCTGGAGATAGGGCCGGGCCAGAGGGCATGTTCATTGCAGGTCTTTCGGCAGCATCAGTTTTTTGACTAAATCAATCACCCCCGCCGGGACTGATTTTAGCACCTTTTGGATTTGGTCTACTTCTTCGTTGGTCAGGCCAACCGCCTTGAACTGCTTGTCATGCAGCCACTTGGTGAAAGCCTCGCGCGGCTCATCCCCGCGCGTTCCCACAATTTTATTTTCCACCAGCCAAACGCGAAACGCATACGAGCGCAGGGCATAACGCCCGTCGGCCAGAATTTCCAGCGTGCCGCGCCGGGCCATCTCTTTCACTTCGGCCTGATACCAGGTCAGAGTTTCGTCGGCCCGTTCCAGATTGAAGGTCTTCCTACCGGCCTGACCTTCTAGATCGTGCAAGGCAAAAATAACCAGCGCAATCTGCGCCTTGTCGCTCAGATAACGCCAAACATCTTGAAATTGTGATTCGGCTTGTTTGGTGAACATTTCCCGTAACGCCGGGTACGCTTTCGGTTGGCGGCCCTGCTCAATAGCGTCGAAGAGGGATTGACCCGCCAGTTGCAATAGGAGCGGGTGATACCCGGCGAGGATCAGCGCCTCGTCCACGGCCTCGGCGGGCAGATGCTGTTTTAGCCATCCGCGTGTAATCGCTTCATCAAAGCCGCCCAAGGGCAATTCCAGCAGATAGTTGAACAAATCGGAGCCGCGTGTGGCGACTTTATACTCGGCGCCTTTAGCGTTCATCTCAGCCACCGAGAGACGACTGGCCGTGACCAACACCAGCCCACCGCTTTTCATGGCGATGACGCGCAGAACGCCCATAAACTCCAGCGTGCGGAAGCGCTCCAAATTGAACAGATGGTCAAACTCGTCGGCCAGGACCACGACGCGTTTTTGGGCTTTGGCCAAAGCCTGAAACATTCGGTAGAGGGCCTGTTCATCCAATCTCTTTTTTTTCAGCAGGGGCTTAAGCGTTTCGGCTATCTCTGGATGGCTGTCCGCCGCCTGGCTGAGGACCTCATGCCAAAAATCGTTGGGCGATTTACTCTCGCCAAAGAGTTGAAAGTCAATCTCGACCAGGGCATAATTCTCCGGCTGAGGCACGCCCGCCAAGAAAACGGCTGGCAGGGCCAGTTGCCGCAACAGCGAGGTCTTGCCAATGTGTGGGTTGCCGACGATAGCGGTGTGGCCCAGCTTCGGAACACGATCCAACACGGCCTTGAGCTCGCGCTCGCGGTTGACGAAGTTGGGGTTGGAGACGGGGGTGAAGGGGAAGAAGGGGTTCACAATTGCTTAAGCCTCCTCACAATATAAATCATTACTCCCACACTTAATACGCCCATCGTCCCCAAACACAGAGTGAGGGAAGAGAAATTCATGGTCAGCGGTTGATTCAGACTCGCGGTCCATGCCAAAATCACAAGGAGGGCGCATGCCCCCGGGAAGAAAAGAAGAATGAGACTTAAGATCAAGCTCATAAACAAATATGAACTAGATAATCTTTCAGGTAAGGCGCTCCACAATTCGGTCGACCTAAAAAAGTACGCCAACAGACTCAATATACTGACTAGGGGACTCGATAACGATCCAAGGTAATCTGATAACCCTCCATCAGGAAACTCGTTTTGGCTCGTAGCGTCTTCTGCAATTAAAGATGAGGCGCTCCACAACCCGGCTAGCCCAAAAATCAGGGCCAACATACCCACAGCATACCAGCGTGATTCTAAGAACAAACTCGAAAATCTGGGATATACCCAATCACCGGCTATCCCGCCTATCAAGCCACAAACTCCTGGAAGCAGACAAATAAAGCCGGTCAATCGCCAAAGCGCCGTGCGCCGTTTGCGGCGCGCCAGCGCCAGGGCGCTTCGCATGGAGGGCTCCTGGCGGACAATCTCCTCAAACAGGGAAATAGCCTTTTTCCATTTGGAACCCTCGAGAAGGTTATCTGCTTCAGCACCCAATCGCGCCACCTCCGCGAGGTGTGTGATACGGGAAGACTGCTGGTTTTGGCCTTGCGGATCGGCTTCCTTGAACTTGAGCGCCAACTCCTGCACTTTAGCCCAGTCTTGCTGAAGCGTGGCTTGTTCGGCGGCCCGCGCCCAATCAGACAACTTCGTTTTTAGAGCATCGTGAAGTTGCGCGCGACGCTCCAATGCGGCCTGGTTCGTGGGCTGGAGTTCTAAAATGCGCTCCACATCGGCCAGGGCGTCCTGTTCGCTGCTGGCGGCGGCCACGCGGGCCCACAGCGCTTTGACCAGACCCGCGCGTGAGCGTGTATCATCCCGCTTGAAAGCTTCGTCATACGTTTCGACCGCCTGATCGAGTTTACCCACTTCCAGATAGGTTTCGGCTAAATCCAACCGGGCCTGCAAATGCTCCGGATTAACGCGCAGGGCGCTCAGAAAATTCCCGGCGGCAATTTCGGGCTTGCCATCACCTAGTTCTTCTTGGCCCAACCGATAATAGCGGTCGGCGCGGGGATTGATACGATCCAATTCGTCCTGCGCCAGACTTAACGGTTTGTGGTCGCGAATCCACCGGCGCAACATCGGCACCAAAAAGCGATAGGTCTCCTCCCCCGTGCGGTGAAGGAGTTGTCGCTCGACCAGCTTTTCGGGTGAGGTTTCCAGTTCGCGGGTGATGACCCGGACGCGGCGCGTTTGCAGAGTGTTTAGAATTTCTGCGCGGCTGGCGACGGCCGAGTCGTCGGGGAGCAGTTCGGCCAGCGCGGCCGCAATGATGCGCTCGGCGGGCGGCAGGCCATCCCAAATCCATGCAAACACGTTGTCACCCACCTGAAAAGCCAGCGGCACGATTTTGTCCACCAGCGTTTCATCCACCGTGACCGGGCTGGGTGAAGACGTGGCTGACAGTTCATCGAAGACTAACTGACACAGCAATTGGGTGAAATAAGGATGCCCATTGGTGAGCGTGTACAGACGCTCAACGGCTGAACCCGTATAGCGGATAACGTTGGCCGGAGCGGTAATGAGTTGCCGGGTCGCTTCCCGCTCCAGCACCGATATTCGCAACTTCTGTGCGACTTTGAATGTGGCGAGGAAATCGGGGTTCTCCAAATCTTTGGGGTCCCGGCCTAACGCAAACGCAAATTCCAAACGCGGTTCTTCCAACAGCCAGTGCCGCAGGGTTTGGAACAACTGCTTGGCCGCCGCGTTGCCCGGCAGGCGCTCACGTTGCAACACATCCAGCACATCAAACTCGTCAAACAGCAACACGAGATGATGCTCCGGGGAGGGCAAGGCGGCGTAGGCTTGGGGCAAAAACTCGCGCTGAAAGGCCCGCCCCTCATCATCAAACGTCTGCTTGGGTTCGTCCAAGCCGAGTTCCAGCGCGATGGAGCGGGCGAGATCGCGCAACACCTCCCCCATCGGGCGCGTCGCCTTGTCCATCAAATCCTGATAGACCGCCGTGAACTGCTCCGAGGCGAGGCGGCGTTGAAGTTGCAACAACACCGAGGTCTTGCCGATGCGCCGCTGGCCAAAGAGCACGACCGCGTTCTGACCGGGCGCGGCCAGCGTGCGCTCCACCTGCCGCAAAATATCCTCCCGGCCAAAGAAGCCTTGTTCGCCCGCGATGGGGTTGCCAGCAATGTAAGGATTGAGGGGACGCATACCGGGGATTATAGCGTTGGGGCGGGAAAAATGTATAATCCATGTGCGTCATCCCTTCCCTCACCTCGCGAGGCCGCTATGTCCAAGACCGACTGGATCACCCAGGAACTCGACTCCCTCAAACAACAAGGTCTCTTCAACACCATCCGCACCATCGAGTCGCCGCAGGGCGCGTGGCTCACGGTGGATGGCAAGCAGGTTCTCAACTTCTGCTCCAACAATTATTTGGGATTGGCCAATCATCACCGGCTGGTGCAGGCCGCCGCCGGAGAAGTACAGTTGTATGGCGTTGGCCCCGCCGCCGTGCGCTCCATCGCCGGGACGATGAGCCTGCATCTGGAACTTGAAAAACGCCTGGCCGCGTTCAAAGGCGTGGAAGCCGCCATCACCTTTCAATCCGGCTTCACCGCCAACCTGGCCACCATCGCCGCATTGGTGGGCAAAGAGGATGTGATATTTTCCGACCGGCTCAACCACGCCTCCATTATTGATGGCTGTCGGCTCTCCGGCGCAAAAATCGTGGCCTATGACCACAACTCACCCGCGCATCTCAAGGAAGTGATTGCCGCCGAGAAGCGTGACCGCCCTTACCGCCGCGCCCTTATCATCACCGATGGCGTCTTTAGCATGGATGGCGACATCGCCCCCCTGCCCGAAATTTATGAGATTGCGAACGCCGAAGATATTTTGTTGATGGTGGACGACGCGCACGGCGAAGGTGTGCTGGGGCGCGGCGGGCGCGGCATCGTGGACCATTTTGGTCTGCACGGCAAAGTGGATGTGGAAGTGGGCACACTCTCCAAAGCCTTTGGCGCGGTGGGTGGCCTGGTGGCCGGGAAACAAATCATCGTGGATTGGCTTCGCCAGCGCGGGCGGCCCTTCCTGTTTTCATCGGCCATGACCGTGCCGGATGTGGCCGCCTGCCTGGCCGCCGTAGATGTGCTGGAAGAGTCCACCGAACTCGTTGACCGCCTGTGGGAAAACGCCAACTACTTCAAAGCCGAGATGAAACGCCTGGGCTTTGACACCGGCCTCAGCGCCACGCCCATCACGCCGGTGATGTTGGGCGAAGCGCCGCTGGCCCAACAGTTCAGCCGCCAGTTATTCGAGAACGGCGTGTTTGCGATGGCCATCGGCTTCCCCACCGTCGCGCGCGGCAAGGCCCGCATTCGCGTCATGATTTCCGCCGCCCACCGCCGCGAAGATTTGGATAAAGGTTTGACGGCGTTTAACAAAGTAGGGAAAGAACTGGGAGTGATATAGAATGGTAATTGGTAATTGGTAATTACTATTTACCAATTACCAGTATCGCATCTCAGGAACAACGCTATGCCCACCCTCACCGACGCCGAAAAACTTAAGTGGAAACTCCGCACCATCGAGGTGATGCGGGCCATTGACCACATCCGCGACAACGTGGCCGACGAACGGCAGATGATGGCGAGCATCATCACCACCCTGGCCGATGCGGCGGAAGCCGAGTTGTGCCTGCTCTGTTTGCGCGATGACGACGCGCCGCCGGGCGGCGAACGCGAACTACAATTGCGCTCGGTGCTGGACCGCATGGCCGTCTACGACGCCACCACCGAAGCCTACTTCCGTGATTTGGCCCAGCGGGCCACCGAACTGGCCGGCGCTGACACTTTACAAGCCGACTTCACCCTCAAGAATCGCCGCCATTCGTTTTGCCTGGCCGCCCCCCTGCGCGCGGGGAAAGAGAGCCTGGGCGCGATTTTATTACTCAACGCCGACAAGCCCTTCAACGGCGAGGAATTGGCGCTCGTCAACGATGCCGTCAGCCAAATTGACTCGGCCCTGCAACATGCCCGCACCCTGCGCGAACTCACCCGTCGCCAACGCGAACTCGAAACCATCTTCCGCATTGACCGCATCCGCGACGAAGATTTGGAATTTCAAGATATGCTCGACGCGGTGCTGGCCGAGGTCTGCCGCACCATCGAGGCCGAGACCGGCTTTCTCCTGCTCTATGACCGGAGCGGCAACGAATTGGAACTGCGCGCTATCACCGACCGCAATCTGTTCGCCGCCAGCGACACCGCCCAACTCATCCGCGCCGTGGCCGATGACGCCATTCGCGGCACCGAGGTCGTGAGCCGCGCCTACAGCGGCGGCGTGATTCGAACCATCGTCGGCGTGCCATTGATTTTGGAGGAGAAATTGATTGGGGTGCTGGGTGTGGTCAACCGCAAAGGCCGCCCCACGTTTTCGCGCAGTGACATCGCCATGTTACGCGCCATCGCCAGCCAGATGGACACGGCGATTTTCGAGAGCCTGCAAAATCAACGCCTCCGCAATGCCTTTGGGCAATGTGTGGGGCCGCAAGTGATGGACCGCCTGCTGGCCATCTCTGACCGCGACCTCCTCAGCAGTCAGCGCATTGTTGTCACCACCCTCTTCTCCGACATTCGCGGCTTCACCAATATGTCGGAGCGCCTCGACCCGGAAACGTTGCAGGCGGTCATCAATGACCATCTCTCGGCCCTCACCGATGTGGTGCTGGCTTATGAAGGCACACTCGACAAATATATCGGCGATTGTGTGATGTGCTTCTTCAATGCGCCCGAGCGCCAGCCCGACCATGCCGCGCGCGCGGTGCGCCTGGCCGTGGATATGCACAAGGCCCATCATCAGGTGATGGCGCAATGGAAGAATCGCCTGGCCTTGCCGCCGATTGGCATCGGCATCAGCACCGGCGAAGCGATGATGGGCAACTTTGGCTCGATGCGGCGTTTGGAATACACGGCCATTGGCCGCGATGTGAATCTGGCCGCGCGCTTGTGTGGCGCGGCGGAGGCCGACCAGACCCTCATCAGCGCTTCCACTTATGAAGCCGTTCAAGACATCATCGTTGCCGACGAACTCGCCGCCATATCCCTCAAAGGCATTGAGGGCCATGTGCGGTGCTGGAATGTCCGCGGACTCAAGTAGCAAGTCGCAAGTGGAAAGTCGCAAGTGGAAAGTGGCAGGTAACTTTCCACCTTCCACCTTCCACCTTCCACCTGTCACTGGTAATCTGTTACGCCGAAAGGAGAATTCGCATGTCCATCTCATACACCTGGTACGGTCACGGCACCGGCCTGCTCACCGTGGGCCGACACAAGTTGCTGATTGACCCCTTCTTCACCGGCAACCCGGCCGCCGCCATCGCCGCCGAACAGGCCCAGGCCGATTTCATCCTGGTCTCGCATGGGCATGGCGACCATGTGGCCGATGCCGTGGCGATTGCCAAACGCACCAACGCCACCCTCATCAGCGTCTTTGAAATTTGCAATTGGGCCGGAGCGCAGGGCGTCACCGTCCACGCGCAACATCTGGGCGGCGGTCACAAACATCCCTTTGGGTATCTCAAACTCACGCTGGCCCTGCACGGCTCCGGGTTGCCCGATGGCAGTTATGGCGGCAACCCGTGCGGTTTTTTGCTCACCGCTGAGGGCAAAAAAGTCTATCTGGCATGCGACACCGGCCTGTTTGGCGATATGCGCTTGATTGGTGAGGAGGGCCTCGACTTAGCCATCCTGCCCATTGGCGACAATTACACGATGGGGCCAGACGATGCGGTGCGCGCCGCGCGCATGTTGCAAGCCAAACACCTTATCCCCATTCACTACAACACCTGGGAGTTAATTGGGCAGGATGCCCGCGCGTGGGCCAAACACGTCGAGACCGATACGATGTCCAAAGCGCATGTGCTGAAGCCGGGCGAGGGTTTCGATTTGGGATGATGAAGTGACCTGAGTGACTTGAAGCGGATGCGGCGTATGGCCCATCCGCTTTTTGTTTGGGAGTATTCGGGGCGCAGAGCGGGCCGCACCCTGAGACTTCCGAAGTCCGCGCCAAACTAGCTCAAAGGATTCCAGCCGCGTGCGCGGACTTCGGAAGTCTGGCCGAGAGCGCCCATCGGCGCTCAACCGTAGTACAATACCGCCTCATCCCACGAGGAGCAACCCGCGCCACATCTATGGCAATGCAAAAAATCGGGCGTTATGAAATTGAGCGCGAAATCGGCCACGGCGGCATGTCAGTGGTTTATTTGGCGCGCGACCCGCACGTCAAACGGGCCGTGGCCGTCAAAATTCTGCCGCGCCAGTTTACGCACGAGCCGCAGTTTCGCGCCCGCTTTCAGCGCGAAGCCGAACTCATCGCCGCGTTGGAGCATCCCTTTATCGTCACCCTCTACGATTTTGGGGAGGAGGATGACCAGCCCTATATTGTGATGCGCTATATGCCGGGCGGCACATTGCAACAACGGCTCGCCACCAGTGGGCCAATGCCGTTGCCCGAGCTGGCCCGCCTGGTTACCCGCATCTCCGAAGCGCTGGACGAAGCCCACGCCCAACACATCATCCACCGCGATTTGAAGCCGGGCAACATTTTGTTCGATGCGCGCGGCGAGGCCTATCTGGGTGATTTTGGCATCGCCAAAATTTCGGAGGCCACCGCCTTCACCGGCACCGGCATCATCGGCACGCCCGAATATATGAGCCCCGAACAGGCGCGCGGTTTCAAAGACCTCGATGGCCGGAGCGATGTGTATGCGCTGGGCTCGGTGGTGTTCCATGCCCTCACCGGCCAATTGCCCTTCAAGGCCGAAACGCCCATGGGCGCGGCGGTGGCGCACATCACCGAACCCGTCCCCAACATCCTCGCCGTTAAGCCGGATTTGCCCCCGGCCTGCGCCGCGATTGTGCAATGTGCGTTGGCCAAGAATCCCGAGGACCGTTACCCGACCGCCGGACAACTGGCCAAGGACCTCACACGCCTGGCCGCCGGGCAATCGGTCGCGCCGCCCCGCCCCAATCCGGCGCGCCCCAACCCCAATAAACACCCCCTGCCTCCGCCCGCGTTTGCGAACCCGATTACGATCTCGCCCGAACACGTCAATGAAATCGCCCAACTCCGCACCCTCAGTGGGCACACCGGCCCGGTCACCAGTGTGGCCTTTAGCCCGGACGGGCATACGCTGGTCTCCGGTAGTTTAGATAAAACCGTGCGCGTATGGGAAATTAATTTTGGTCAGGTGTTGCACGTCCTTAAGCAACACACCGATGGCATCTGGTGTGTAGCCTATAGCCCCGATGGGCGCACGGTGGCCTCGGGCGGGCGCGACAGCACGGTGTTTTTGTGGAACATCGTCACCGGCTTTCCGCGCCACACGCTTAAACTCAAAAGTGGCGTGACCAGCCTGGCGTTTAGCCCCGATGGGCGCACGCTGGTCACGGGCAGTCACGACTCCAGCGTGCAAATTTGGAGCGCCGAAACCGGGGCGCTCCAACGAACCTGGATGGGCCACACCGGGCGGGTGACCAGCGTGGCCTTTAGCCCCGCTGGCGACAGTGTCGCCTCCAGTGGCGTGGATGGCACGGTGCGATTTTGGAATACCTCCGGCTCCACCAATCAATTGCGCTTCACCCCTTTTGGACAAGTCACTTATCTGTGGAGCATTGCCTTTAGCCCGGATGGGCTCTGGCTGGCCGGCGCCGCCGACAAAACCATCCGCCTATGGAATTTGACGACCCAGCAACAGGTGCGCGTATTTGAGGGCCATACCGGCGCGGTCAGCAGTGTGGCCTTTAGCCCGGATGGCCGCACGCTGGCCTCGGGCGATGCCCATAAATTGGTGCAATTGTGGGAGACCAGCACCGGCAAACCACTTCGCGCCTTGAAGGGCCACACCGAAGAAGTGCATTGTGTGACGTTTAGCCCGGGCGGTCGTCTGCTGGCCTCCGCCAGCGCGGGCGGCACGGTTCGGCTATGGGGCGTCAAAGACGCCCAGCCCACGCTGTAAACAAGCGACGCACTCGCAGAGCGGCGACGCGGCTTTCTATGGGACCTCAACCAGCAACGGCAACACCACCCGATTGAAATCCAACGGCTGGCCCTGAGCGTCGAAGGCGGGCAAACGCGCTTCAGGCAAAGCCGGGTCATACCAGCCCACCGCCACCCGGTACTCGCCGGCTGGCACGTTTGCTAAATCAAGTCTGACCGTATCTGTTACTACCTCGCCCTTCACCCACAAGCCGGTGGGGTACGTGAAATTACGCGGCATCGCGTCCACTTGCGCGGGGACTGATTCATCCGTGGGGTTGAACAGATGAACAAAAAACTTATAATCGCGGCCCGGCGCTTCCAGCGCGCCCCAAACCAGCGTTAACTTCACTTCATGCTCAATGCGCTCCGCATCATATCCCCACAGCTTGAGCGAGTCACCAAACGTCGCGCGCGCTTCGGTTTGCATCGGCGGCAACGCAAAGACGCGCGGGCGGCCCGCCACTCTCAGGCCCGCCACCAACACGCTTGTGCCAACAGGCTGTTCGTTTTCATCTATTAATTGCAGATAGAGCGAATAATCACCGGCGGCGAGTTCGGATGGGATGGGCAAGCGCACCCGGCCCAACACAAACATATTAGCGGGCCAGTGCGTGGGCAATGCCCCCGGCGCAAGGTCAAGCGTTTGCGTTGCGCTCACCCCATCGGCGGCCAGCAGCGTCCAGCGCGCGCGATAGTTGTGTGTCGGCTCCGCCAGCGTAATCCAGTGCGCGGCCAGCTCGGGCGCGTCGCCCTGAGTGACTTCGGCGGGGAACTCAATTTTGTCCAATCCAATCTCGGGCGTGAGCAAAAAGTGAACGGGGTTATCGCCGAGATAGCTGGGGGTGGCGGCGGTGAGTGTGGCGGTGATGCGGGCTTCGCCAATTGAAGCGAGTGAGAGCGGGTCGTAGAGCGAAACTGTAAGTGTGTAATCGCCGGGCGGTGTGCCGGGCGGCAAGGGCAAGCGATACGGGTCGGGAATAGTTTCGTCAGGTTGCCACAGCGTCGTCGGATAAAAACCGCCGCCGGTTTGCGAGTCGAGCGCGGCCCATTCGTTGCCAGTCACATCGCGCAAGCGCAGAGACAGCCCATAGTTTCGCGGTATGTCGGCCAGGGCGTGCCAGAGCAAATCCACGCGCACCCCATTCGGCGCATCGGATTGAGCCTGCGCGCTCACCAATTGAATCTCCGGGCCAATGTTGGCGATGATTTCGGCGGGCGCTTGCACGGTTGGGCCGCCCACCGTGATTGGCCCCAACATCACCGTCCCGCGCGGGCGGCCCGCCGAGGTGAGGGCTGGGCCGGAGGAATGTTTGACCGCGATCCAATACACACCCGGCGGGATAAAATGGGAGGTGGGCAACTCAATGGCATAAACCTGAGTCTCCGGCGTTAATGGAATGATGTTTACGGCTAATGTGAGTGGCGCGGGTGTCAACAAATCAGATGAAGGCATCAGCCGAAACGCTACCCAACTCGGTTGAGTCACCTGCCAGTTCATTTCAACCCGAAGTGAATCGCCGCGTGATAAGGCCTGGGTGTTGTACGTTATCTGCGTCAGGCGAGTCCCATCCGCAAAGCGAATCGCGTCGTGGTGCAGATAGGTGAGTTGAGTTAAGTCTATCGAGAGCGGGAGTGGGCTTTCGCGCGGGGGCCAGGTATGTAAGGCGATTGAGCCGACGATGAGGAATGACAAGGCGACAAGATGACGGGGCGAGAAGGTGACATCGAATCGTCGGCGCTCTCCGCGCGCTCGGCGGTAAAGCCAAAGGTTGACGGGCAAAATCAATGCCAATAGACTTAGGCCTTCGGCCAACGCGCGGAGGGGCGTGCGGCCCAGCCAAAGTTTGACTGCGTGCTGACCAGCGGGCAAGTCAAACGTGATCCAGCCCAGCGATTCGGCGGGGCGCACGGCTAAGGATTGCCCGTTGACCTCGGCCTGCCAGCCGGGCCAATAAAAGGTCGGCACCGCTAGAGTCGCGCCTGACCCTTCCACATCTATCGTCCATTGCTCATTTGCGCCGCGTTTCCAGGCTTGCTCACCGCTGGCCGCGCCGCTCAACACTTTTAAGCGTGGCGCGCGGCCCAACACTGCGTCGGAGATGTATGGGCGCGGTTGAACCGCATTTGGCAAATACTCGTAGCCAATGGTGCTGCCCATGTTGGCCGTGAATGTTTCATACAACCGTAAACGTTCGACCGTCACATCGGCGTCGGCGAGTGGGATAAAATCCGGGCGCAGGTGGCCGAGGGTGGAGAGGGCGAGGAGAGAGGCGAGAGCGTAGGGCGTCCCAAAGGGATGCTTCGCGATAAAGCGTAATGCGTAATTGGTAATTGGTAATTGGGGCTGGCCGACGACGGGAGACGGTGGCGTAAGGCGCGCGATGACGAGGGCGGCGAAGAGAGATTGAATCGAAAGAAAGCGCCACGGAAATTGGGCGTAGGGCAACAGCGGCATATACTCCCAGACCCAGGCGGAGGCGGGCGTCATCAGCCAGGTGGAGAGGGCGAGGCCAATGAGGAGGAAGCCATCACCGGACTCAAGGCGGCGCTGGCGAAAGATGCGCCAGGCCGACACACCGAGTCCGGCGGCGAGGGCCAGGGCTTGCACGAGGCCTATACTCATAGGCGTGGGCTGGCCGGGGAGGGCGTCGAAGTTAAAAAACCATGTGGGCTGAATCAAATCGGTGGAGCGAAAGTGTTGGGTGTATGCAAAGAAGCCGGAGTTCGCCCCACCAATCTGCACCGCCGACGTTTCGCCGAGGGCCGGGAGCCAGAAGAAGGCGGAGAGGGCGAGGCCCCAGAGCAAAGGAAGAAGGATTGCTTCGCAGGAGGAAGGAAGGAGGGCTTTGGCGTTTTTATAGGTTGTCCAACTTCTTGGCATCAGGTAGAAGATCAGAAACGGCATAAAGAGCAAAGCCGAAATGTTGTGGGTCACAATCAACCCGCCGACACACAGGGCGAGGGTGAAGGCCTGGATGAAGGTGGGCGCTTCATGCCAGCGGTGCGCGCGCCACAGGATGAGGGGATACCACGCCATCGCCCACAACTCGGAGAGCGAATCGCCGCGCGCATATACGTTGACCAGATGAAACGGGGCGAAGGTGTAGGCGGCGGAGGCCAGAAAGGCTTGCGGTGATGAGCGGCCCAACGACCGCGCCCAGGCATACGCGCCCGCCGCCGCGACCAGGAGCGCGACGAGTTGAGTCAGTTTGAGTGATAAGACAAATGAAAAGCCGTAGAATCTAAACAGCGCGGCGAAATAATAGGGGAGCGAGGCGTAGTAATTGAAGAACGGAAACCCATAGCCATACGCCGCATCGGGCATCCAGCGCGCGGGGAATTGGCCGGTGGTGAGCGCGGCCAGCAGCTGGTGCAGGCGTTGAAGCAGAAACGGGCTTTCGCCTAAGTTGCGGGTGGAAAGAAAACCGGGGTTGGCAAAAAGCGGCGCGGCGGCGAGGAATGCCAAGCCGAGCGAGAGGGAGACTGGAGAGAGTAATGAGTGAAAAGTAAAACGTAAGGCTGGTCGGGCGGGCCGCTCATTACTCATCACTCATCACTCGTTACTCTTTGCTTTAGCGGCGGCGCAGGTAGAAGAATCCGGCGATACCCGCGGCCAGCAACAATAGCACCACCCCGCCCGCGCCGAGCAGGGCCGTTCCCAAACGGCGGTCAGGGGTGTTGGTGGGTTCGGTGGCGCCGCTGGCTTGCGCGCCAAATTCCAGGCTGTTGGTGGTGCCGGCATCCACCCGCAACGACTTCGAGGCTTCGGTGGTGGGATTAAAACCATTTGGCGCGGCGGCCGAGACCGAGTACGCGCCCACCGGCAAGTCCGCAAAACAGTGCGGCTCATTCACCCCATCGGTGAGATGCACTTGCACGGGCTGACCGGTGGCCGTATCCACCACCGCCAATTGTCCGCCCGCCAGCAACGCCTCCGCGCCATCGCGGAAACCATTGCCGTTCACATCCACATACATCAGTGCACAAATCTGGCCCACAGCCACGCTGGCAATTTGGGTCGGTTCACCCACCGCCGGTGTGGCCGAGGGCTGAAGCGCCGGGTCAACGGTGGGCGCGGCCGTGGGGGCGCTGGGGTCAGGCGTGTTGGTGGGCGGCGCCGAGGCTTGCCCCTGCCCGATGATGAGGCGCCGACCAATACTGATGATGTCGGAGGTCAGGCCGTTGAGGGCCTTGATTTCATCCACCGTTTTGCCCGCAATGCTGGCGATGCGCCAGAGGGTATCGCCATCTTGCACGATGTAAATGATGTTGCCATCGGAGCCGGGGGTGGGCAGGGCAAAGACCGTGGGCTGAACGGCGATCTGGGTGGGGGGCGGGGCGCTGGTGACGCCCGGCACGGCGGTATTGCCCGGCACGGCGGTGGGGGTGTCTACCACCACGAGTGAGACCTCATCCCAAAAAGAGCCCATAAACAACTTACTATAACCGCGATAGTCGGCGCTTAACACCGCCGTCACTTTGCCGCTCGAACCGACCACGGCCTCAACCGATAACGTTTGCCAGCCCAAGTGCGGGCTGGCGCTACCCGACCAGACCATGGTGCTGGCAAATTGATTGTCGGTGCCGTCGGGTTCGAGGCCCACGCGCGTCACTGCATTGACGCCCACATCGGAGGGCGCCGGCCAAAACTCGGAAGCGGTCCAAATGCGGGTGGCGGCGGTCAGGCGCACTCGCGCCCCAACTGGCGCGACCACCGTTTGTTTAACGCCCGCATACCAAGGATCCCAGTTATTGAGAACTCGTTGCGATTTGTCGCCCGCCAACACCAGCGCGGCGGCGGCCCCACTGGAGACACTTTCCACATTGAAACTATTGGGCTTAAACGCATAGTTAAACGAGCCATCGCTGGGCTTGGGGATTTCCGTCCACCAGGGGGACCAACTGGACGCGCCGGTGCTACCGCCGATAGATTCAAAACCGCTATTGACAATCAAGTTGGCGCTTTGGGCCACGGGCGCGGCTTCAGCCGTAGGCCGGGCCGAGACGACCATCGCCCACAACAGGGCAACGGCTAGTGAACTATTGAGCCAGAATTTCTTCGACATAGAACTTCCTTATGGACTCATGGAACCGGCACGGCGACAAAATCGCCCGAACCGGTCAACAAACGCAACCGTTGTAGGGATGGATAGGCATACATCCCAATAATCAGGTTAGACTCGGAGGATGACTCTTCGGTGGGAAGTGCCAGCCGGTGGGTATCCCACACGGCCACACCGCCAGGCCACCAGGTGGTGGGATAAAGCCTACGCGCCGGGGGCGCATCATCTTGGGAGATGACGGCTTCGCCCGCGCGCCATTGAATAAAGGCGTGATAGTCCGGGCCATCCACCGGCCACACGCCGGGCTGAGTGCGCCACAGCACATCCACTTTCAATCCAGATGTTGTCGAGGTGATGATGGCCGATTGCAAAATCAGCCCTTGTTCAAACACGGCCCTGGGCGTGGGCCATTCGGCGGGCGCGGGCGTGAGCGAATAGGTGGTAAAGAGCGAATAGGGCGTGGCTTCGGCGTCGCCGCGATGGAGCGGCCCGGCTTCGGCCCGGAGCACTACATGGTTTGGCAAATTCGTCAGCGCAACGCGCGGGTCGGTGTAGGGCCAGACGATGACGCGCGTTTCAGAATCCAACTCGATGGCGGGTGTTGGGGCCGAGTCAAAAATGTGCAGACCCGTTTGCCCGGCCAACAAAAACCGGACCGAAGGGAATGAGTCCCATAGGCGACGGTCTAAATATACCCGCCGGTCATCGCCATCCTTTAGAAATGTCGTGGTTTGCGCCGACAGGTCGGTGGCGGCGGATTCGAAAACGTAAGCCGTCTCTGGCTGGCCCAAATAACTGACAAAATAATCGCGCGTGGTAACGAGCAGGCTCAAAGCCAGGCCCACCACCACCACCGCCCACCCCCAGCGGGCCTTGGTCCACAGCGCTTCCAATGCCAACGCCGGAAACATCATCACCATTGGCAAGATGCCCGCCGCGCGGAGGAAGTGCGGGGCGTTGTTGGCTAATAGAGTCGGCAGAAGCATGACGGCTGACCAAATCAGCATGAGGGCCGAGGCCCGGTCACGTTGTTTGACCACCCGCCACCCGGCCAGCGCCACGCCCACCACAAAGGCCAGGCCCATCAGCGGGTCAAACACGGGCCGGCCGGGCAGGTTGTGCCGCGCCAACGCGTCGCCCCCTCCGGTAAACATTCCCAGGGTTGCGCCTAAGTTGTGAAAGAGCGTTCCCGCAAAGTCGCCCTGATGAACATCAGGACTGAAGATGGACACTTGCTCGACTCGGCCAAAGACCACATCGGGTTGACTCACAGCCAACAGGCCCAATGGAGCGGCGACGAGCAGGGCTGGCGCAAAAAATGCCGCCCACCAGCGCGGCGCGGGAAAGGTCGAGCGGTGGGCAATATACCAGAAAAATCCGAAAGCGATTAGGGCGGCGGGCGTAAAGCGCGCGGCCAGGTAAGTATAGAAGGTC
>Ga0247727_10010539_pt1 | contig 16355 bp, 18 predicted proteins | sample WisWelCaveWW1625_FD_202498 | JGI IMG/M metagenome (GOLD analysis project Ga0247727, IMG submission 202498) | Biofilm microbial communities from Wishing Well Cave, Virginia, United States - WW16-25 | ecosystem: Environmental > Aquatic > Deep subsurface > Groundwater > Cave microbial mat | place... | reverse complement strand
CAGGCCAGGGTTCTGGTGCCGGAGCGGGCGCGGGTGCCGGAGCGGGTGGGGGTGGAGATGCTGAAGGGGGTGGTGGTGATGGTACCGGCGGCGGTGGCAAAGGATCGGGTCGAGGTGGTCCGGGCGATGCTGGCGGAGGTGCAGGTGGTCCTGGTGGAGCAGGTGGTGGCGGCAACCCAACGGGCGCGGCTCCTCCCGGCATGACACAGGCCGAATACGCCCTTCAGTTGGCGAAGGCAAATCCGCAGGCAGCAGCGGGTGTTGTAAAACAGTGGGTTCAGGAGAAGTAGACAGAGAATAGGCGTTATCTCGCAGCCACCTCACGATTCTTAAATCGTATGTCACCTCGACCGGAGGGAGATGTCTTTATAATTTTCTGGTGCATGTAAGATTTCTCGCTTTGCTCGAAATGACATGATCGTGCAACTTAGTTCTGTTCCAAGGGTTATCGTCGGCTGGTATTCAATTCCGGGTTAGATATCCATGACAGAGGTCTTTATCTTCCTGATCATTGTTGGGGTGGGGGCGGTCGTCTTCTTGGTGACCCAGTCCGGAGTGGGACGGCTTGCCATTGTGCGGTTTACGCCGCGTTCTGCCCGCTCCGCTGGTTCTGCGGGGTCGCCGCAGTCACCTAACTTTCGGAATGAGGTCGGCTCTTTCTATCCGAAAGATGGAAGTCTGAAATCGAATAATTTTTCAAATGTTGATCGTCGGAATGGCGTCCTTGAGGTTGTTCGGCCGAGCGGGGATTACACGGGGCTTTTCCGTGGCCAAGGTGGCACCCCGCAACCGGTGGGGCGGCAGGTCTATGGTCTGCCGGCAGATAAGATTCCGGTAGATAAAGCCGGGGCGCCACCTCTTGGGATGACGCAGGCCGTCTACGCGAGGAAACTCGCTGCGGCGAATCCAAAAATTGCCGCAGAAATTATCAAGCAGTGGATACGGAGTAGTTGAAAGGCGTCCTGTCGGTTTGGCCGACAGGCGAGGGCGGATGGCGGTTTCCGTTGAACCTGTGGCACAAAGAAGGCTTTTGCTTCGACAGGTTTAGCACGACAGAAGACTTTATAGACGTTTTCAATGTTGTGACCGCTCATTCTGAGTCTGTTGAAGGATGAAGTTCGGCTTTGTGCAACAGGCTCCGTTTTAGTTTTTTGTTTGTGAAGGTCGGGCAGGCGGATTAAATAGGGCGCGGGCGGAATGCCCGTGCCACAACGTGGGAGATTCGGCATGGCGCAGCAGGCGGTGATGGCAGTACCAGAAGTCCCAGCCCTGAAAGGGTATGCGAAGGCGGGGGTGCTTTTGACCGCTTTGGGTCAGGAGACCTCCTCCGAGGTGCTCAAGTTCCTTACCGCAAATGACATCCGTCGGATGGGCGTGAAGATGTCTAAGTTCCCCAACACCTCGCCGGAGCAGAGCGAAGAGGTGTTGAAGGAGTTTTGCAGAATCCTCGCGGCCCCCGCTGCGGGGGCGAAAGAGTTTGTGCTCGGGCTGCTCACGAAGGCGATTGGCGAAGAGAAGAAGGGAGAGGAGGAGGCAGCGGGTCTCTCTCCGGAGCTTGAGGCGTTAAAATGGATGGAGCCGCAGGCGATTTTGAATATCGTCCGTAACGAGCACCCGCAGGCGATTGCCGTCATTCTCTCGCAGCTCAGCCAGGATCAGAGTGTCGGTATCCTCGGGGAACTTCCGGACGAGACGCGCAACGACGTTATCTTACGGATGGCGACGTTGGGGGATATCCCTCCTGGGGTAATCCAGGAGATCAGCGAGGTGCTTCAGGCCGAGTTCACCAAGATGGGCGATGCCGGAGAAGCAGCCCCTGCAGCCGCCTCCGCCGCAAAGAAGAACGAGGTCTCGCGGCAGGTCGCAGGTATTCTGGGACAGTTGGTGCCGTCGGTCGAAGAGAAGGCGATGGCGGCTCTGAAGGAGGTCGATCCGGAGTTGGCGCAAGAGATTCGCGAACTGATGTTCATCTTCGATGATATTGATAAACTTGATGATCGTGGGATTCAGGCGATTCTCAAAGACGCAAATAAAGACGATCTGGCGCTCGCCATCCGTGGCGCGAAGGACGGCCTGAAAGAGAAGATCTACAAAAACATGTCTCAGCGTGCCGCCGAGATGATGAAAGAAGATATTGAGGCGAAAGGGCCGGTGAAACGAACGGATGTGGAGAAGGCGCAGCAGACCATTGTGAAGTTGACGGTCAAATTGATGGATGCGGGAACGATTATGAAGGGTGGTGGCGGCGCGGAAGGGGGAGGCGATGCCCTGGTCTAAAGTGGTGGCGCACGACGCGCAAAACGGCACTCGCGTCACCGCCTATGCCTTGCGGCGGGTGGATGAGCAGGTCGATGTTATTGAGGAACGGATTCGTATCCCTCACGACGATCAGGGAAAGCGCCTTTCCGGCATCGAAGAGGCTGCTTATCGGCGTGGTTTCGAGTCTGGAGAGGTGGTCGGGCGGGTGGAGGGCCAGAAAACCGTCGAAGCGAATCACGCGATTCTTCTTCCACTGATCACCGAAGTCGAACGCCTCAAAGAGGTCGTCCTGAGCGCCGCAGAACATGAGATTGTAAAAATTGCGCTTGCCGCCGCAAAAAATGTCTTGCGTCGGGAGATGGAAAACCCGGATCTGTTGCTTGAATACATCCGTGAGGCCATCCGAAAAATTGGACAGGCTCAGACCTTACTCATCCGCGTTCCAACGCAGGATATGGAGCGCATCACACAGGAGCGGACGCAGTTGATGCAACTCTCCGATGGTGTCAACTGGCTGAAAATTGAGCCGGACCGCTACCTTCTTCCAGGAGAATGTATCGTCGAGGCAAATGAGCGCGTGATCGATTCCCGATTAGACAGCCAGATGGCGGCCCTTGAAAAAGGGCTGGCTTAAGCGGGTGCGTGCAGGGCGTATATCTCAAGTATGAGCAATAAGCAGATTGTCGAAGACTTACTCCAGCGAATCCCGGATGGGGCATGGTTTAATGAGATTGCCAGTGAAATTGATTTTGTGGCGGCGGTGCGCCAAGGTTTGGGTGATCTTGATCGGGGCAAGAGCATCCCGATTGAGGAGATTGAGGGTGAACTGCCTTCATGGATTATCAAGTAGCCCTCTCCTTTTCAGCCAGGAGTGACCTCCTGGATATTGTCCGTTACATCTCGTTTGATACGCCACAGAATGCGGTCAGTTTCGGACGTTTTCTCGTTTCCAAAGTCAGGTTGCTCGGTCGGTTCCCTGAAATGGGGCGGATTGTTCATAAGTTCAACGATACAACGATACGAAAGATCGTCGTTCGATCGTACCGCGTCATCTATCGTGTCGGTCATATCCATCAGAAAGTCGATGTTATCCGGTTTTGGCATGGCACGAGAGGCAACCCAAGAATTAATGCCTAACCGGTGTTATTCGATGGTGTAGTGGGAGATGTAGAAGTTGATCAACGTCACAGAACGAAGAATCGACCTGCTCCAGCGGATCGGCCGGATTGATACCCTACCGGCGACGGGTCGCGTCTCGCAAGTGGTCGGCATCGTCATGGAGGGTTCAGCGACCCTCTCCGCCGTTGGCGAGATTTGCGCGGTGCGATCGACGGCCCAACGCGGTCTCTCGATTTTGGCCGAGGTCGTTGGCTTTCGCGGCGACAAAGTCCTCCTCATGCCGCTGGGCGATCTGGCCGGTATCGGCCCGCGCAGTGCGATCATCCCACAAGAGCCAGAAGAGACAGGCGTCGTCGGCGACGAACTGCTCGGCCGGGTCCTCGACGGCATGGGGAACCCCTTAGACGGCAAGGGGCCTGTCCGAGCGCAGCAGGTTCGCCCGCTCCGTGCCGCGCCCGTCAATCCCTTGGAGCGCAGCCGCATTACCCAGCCGCTGGATCTTGGCATCCGTTCTCTCAACGGGCTGCTCACCTGTGGCAAGGGACAGCGAATGGGGATATTTTCCGGAAGCGGCGTCGGCAAAAGCGTTCTCATGGGGATGATGGCGCGCTACACAGACGCCGACGTGAATGTCATCGCCCTGATTGGAGAGCGTGGGCGTGAGGTGAAGGAGTTTATCGAGTCTGATCTCACGGAAGAGGGCCTCCGTCGGTCGGTGGTGATTGTCTCCACGTCGGATCAGCCGCCGCTGGTTCGTCGGCGGGGGGCCTTTTTGGCGATGACCATCGCCGAGTATTTCCGGGATCAGGGCGCGCACGCGCTATTCATGATGGACTCGCTCACCCGACTGGCCCATGCGCAGCGGGAAATCGGTCTGGCCATCGGAGAGCCGCCGACCACCAAGGGCTATACGCCGTCGGTCTTTTCCATGCTGCCGAAGTTTTTGGAGCGGGCGGGGACATCGGGCAATGGCGGCACGATCACCGGGATATTCACCGTGTTGGTGGAAGGCGACGACATGAACGACCCCATTCCAGACGCGGCGCGGGCCATTCTGGATGGCCATGTTTCCCTATCGCGCGAGTTAGCTTCGCAGAGTCAGTATCCCGCAGTCGATCTTCTGGCCAGCACCAGCCGCGTGATGATCAACGTGGTGGACGCGAAACATCTGGCAGCCTCCCGAAAACTTTCCGAAATCATGTCCACCTACAAAAAGGTGGAGGATATGATTAACATCGGCGCCTATAAAATCGGCACCAGCAAGAAGATCGACCACGCGATTTCAAAGTGGGACGCTATCTGTGCCTATTTCAAGCAGGGGATCAGTGAGCGTTCCAATCTGCAAGAGAGTGTCAGCGCGCTTCAGCGCCTTGTCGGGTAAGATAGAGGCGGAGGTGTCAGGGTGTCATATCAATCAAGATTGGATGCGGTGCTGCGGCTCCGCGATTTTAAGGAAGAGGCCGCCCATCACGATTTTATGAAATTGAGTGGGCTTCTCGTCGAACAGGAGGATGCCTACAATATCCTGCTGGAGCGTCTCGACGTTGCGGCGGAGGGTTTGGCGAAAAAACAGGGTGACGATCTGGACCTCACCGCCCTGGACACGCATTACAGTTACTTTCGAAAGGCCTGCACCGAAGCGAGTCAGCGGCATCGAACCATCCAGGTTCTCTCTCGAAGTTGTGAGGTGCAGCGGCAAGTGTTGGTTGAGGCAGTACAGGATCGGCAGGTGGTCGAAACCATCGAAACGCGGCGCAAGGACGCGTATCGCCGTGAGGTTAATAAAAAAGAGCAACATGTTCTCGACGAAGTCGGGGGACGACAAAAGAGGATGACACCATGAATCGATCCGTATTTTTTATTGCCGCGCTGTTGGTTTCTCATATCACCCAGGTTGCATGGGCGGCTGATCCGCCCGCCGCACCCGCCTCGAAAGAGGCCATGATGCCTTCGAAGGACGCGCAAACCGCGTCGGGGGCGCTCATTAAGGCGGTCGAACAGCGAAACGCGGAGGTCTCCCGCCGTGAAGAGAATCTTCTCATCCGGGAAAATCACGTCAAAGAGATGGAAAAAGAGGTCAGCGCAATGTTGGAGCGCTATACGATCCTTCGCGAGGAGGTGGACCTAAAGCAGTCGCAGCTGGACGCGGGAACAGAAGAAAAGTACGCCAAGCTCACCAAGACCTACGCTTCGATGCCTCCCGAAGCGGCCGCCATTCGTCTTGAGGCGATGGAAGAGAGCCTGGCCCTGAATATTCTCGCACGAAGCAAGCCGAAGATCGCGGCGCAGCTCCTCGCCGGCATGACCCCTGCCAAGGCCGCAAAACTCAGCCTCAAACTCGTCAAACCCCCGCGTTAGCCGATCCAGCGAAGATTTTCCCTTCTCGCGCCCGTTCGGGCCGATACCTGCAGATTGGTAGTTTCATCTGAAACGCACTGCCGCTTGTTTATCAGCCCCCGGTTTCCTACAATCGGCCCGTTTCCTGCGGCACAGTTTCATACCCACCAAACGGTGTCTGTTCAATCACGCGAACGCGGGTGGTTTTCCCGTCGCCGTCGACAATCATATTTTGAGAGAAGTGGATGGATTCTAAAAATCTTGAACGGACCTATTCGATTTTTTCCGGTTTTTACGATCTGGTTTTCGGAAGGTTTTTTCACGAGTCGCGCGCCGAGGCGATTGGCCTGCTCAACATTCGGGGCGGGGAAAAGATTTTAGAAGTCGGCGTCGGAACCGGCCTGTCGCTCCCGTTCTATCCACAAAACTGCAAGATCGTTGGGATCGATTTTTGCGGGCCGATGTTGGAAAAGGGGAGGGAACGCCTCCGCCGCTCCCCGTTGCCGAACGTGGAGTTGCTCAAGATGGACGCCATGCAGATGGTTTTCCACGACAACACGTTCGACGCCATTTTTGCCTCCTACGTGATCTCCGCCGTGCCCGATCCGCATCAGGTTTTGTCGGAAATGATCCGGGTCTGCAAGGTCGGCGGCAAGATCGTCTTGCTCAATCATTTTCGGAACGGCAACCGGTTTATCTCTCGTTGCGAGGAGGTCATTACCCCGCTGACGAAAAAGATGGGCTTTCGTGCCGATCTCGATCTGGCCCACCTGCTGCACGATACGCCCCTTTTTGTGCAACACAAACAGAGCGTTCGTCCACTGAATTATTGGAAGGCGGTACAGTGCATCAACAACAAGAGCCACAACGCTCCGCTCAATGGTCACGTCTCTCCATCCGTGGCATGGCCCACGCCGGCGACCGCCGTTTGAAGGCTGTGGGTATCTACGGGCAGCCAGTGATTTTTCGATGGGTGATTGCCATCGTTTTTGTACTGGCCAATCTCGACGTGGTCTTCGCGGCGCCTGCCGCGAAGCCGTCTGTGCCTGCGCCCGTCGCATATACGTCGCGAGGGCCCGCGAATGCGCCGGTGCTCATCGAAGAGTTTTCCGATTTCCAATGTCCCTTCTGCGCCCGTTCGGTGGCCACGATCGAGCAGGTTCTCAAAAATTATCCCAAACAGGTGAAAGTCGTCTTCCGCCATTTCCCCGTTGCGGAGAGCCACCCAAACGCCCTGTTGGCCCACATGGCTTCCGAGGCCGCCGGTCGACAGGGCCGCTTCTGGGAGATGCACGACCTACTCTTCGCAAACCTCCGCCGCGTGTCGCGCCCCGATCTCGTTGGATATGCCCGGCAGTTGGGGTTGGATGTCACGGCTTTCGAGGCCGGTTTGAAAGACAGAGCGCTCTTTAACCGGGTCGAGGCCGACTACGAAGAAGGACTCACCCGCCAGGTGCGCGCCACGCCGACATTTTTCATCAACGGCCGAAAGGTGGAAGGCGCCATCCCCTACGCGCTCTTCAAGAAAGAAATCGACGCCGCGCTCATCGCCCCCTCGCGTTAGCAGAACCTCCCTCCCTCCGTCTCTCGGCTCAAGGATATGTTCCGCGTTTTTCAAATAGCGCATGGCTTTGTGAATCTGAAACCATCGTGGGATGCGCTGCCACAGGTTTCCTTCCGCGATCAAGCGTGCGGTTGGCGCCACCGTAAAATCGTGCAAGGAAACGCCTACGGTTCGCAGGAGATGCACCGCATCGTAAATCAGAAATGATGCTCCGGCAGGTCACCGTTCAGTACCACATCCGTGTAAAGATTAAACGCCATTATCTCTTCCCTCGCCGATGTTCAGCGCGTCCCACGCGAGCGAACAGCCTCGTTCCTGGGCGCCCTGGGCGCGACCGGTCAACATGAACCCGTCGGCTACCGCATGGCCCAAATCTTCTGTGAGGATCGCTGCCACCGAGTCGAGGTTGGCGAGATCGTAATGGGCCAGGAGGCCGACCTCCCCGGTGGCCACGGGAGCCAGCGTCGTGGGCGAGAGAATCCGCGTCCGCATCTGCGGCGGGGCCGTGTAGACGCGCGGCGCGCGGTCGTCTGGCGTCGCGCCGACCACGCCATCGTAAAACTGGGAGGTCAGCTCGGTCATGCCATATTCATTCACGCAATTTTGAACCGGGATGCCAAAGAGTTTTTCGGCCTGCGCATAGACCCATTCGCGCGCCACCTCCCGTGACCGTCCCTTGAACCCACCGGTATCCATCAGGCGACTGCCCGCAGGCAGGCAACAGGGAAAGCCGTGCCGCGCGTAAAAGTCGATCAGGTGAACAAACGAAAACGACGTCCCCAGCAGGCAGACCGGCGCCCGCGCCGCGTCCAGATCGTAGACGAGCCGTTCGGCTTGCAGGTATCCCCGCTCCACGTAATAGCGGCTCTCATCGTCGCCCGCTGCCAATCGCACCGTCTCCATCATGAACGACAGCGAGGAATGCGGCGCCTCCGCAGGCGATGACGCGAGGATGGCAAGGCGCATCCGCCCACATTCCGGCATGACATCTGGCATGATTTGGCGGCCGAAATGGGCGAGGATGACCGCGCTGGCGCGCTCCGGATCGAACAGAAAATGACGGCTGGGCCTGGGCGTCCCGTCGCCTTGCGACGTGGTTCCGCTGGAGTGGAACCGGTGCGCGGCTGCGGAGACCGGTTGGCAGACGACGTCTGCGACCTGAAACGCCATGACGGGTAGCGGGGGAATGTCGCTCCAATGGTGCACGGTCTCCGGCGTCTTTTTCTGGTTCCGGCAAAATTGTTGATAGACACCGTTTTGTTCAAATTGAAATCGGAATATCCGGCGGGCCAGGTCGTCGAACAGGGTGTCGTCCGGCGTCCCCGCGCAGGCGGCGGGCGGCGTATTAATGAGCCGAAGTAGATCGGCCCGCATCTGCGCAACATCAGTCGGTGACATCATGCCGGCATCGTAGCGTCATCCACCCCAGCCGTGCAAACAGACACGCAAACAGTGATTGCCCCGATGATTGCGCCCGACGGTAGGCCGCTTTTAGAGCATTTCACGGTTGAGTGTCACCACATGATTTGAACCATTTGAATTGCTTTGCCCCTCCCCTTTATTTAAGGGGAGGCTGGGATGGGTTGCCCTTTATTGCAAACTCAGCCCCACAAGCAACTCCACCTAACCCCCTCTTTAAGATTGAAAGAGGGGGGATTTACCTTTAGGGTACTCATTGAAACGTGAATGGTTCTAATATGCCCGCTACGATGCTTTGGGGAGGTGGATGTGACAGAGCCAGAAGAGAAATGCCGCGCCGTGCGCGATTTTTTAATCCGCGCGGGGCTTTATCGCGCCGACGACACCGCCGGAACCCACCGCTTTCGGATCGCCGTCTCTCCGTACCCCATTACACCGGACGAATATGCGTGGATGGTGGCGCTGGGGCCAAGGCTTCTGGCGTTCTACCAAACGGCGGATGACCTCTATTTTCAGAGCGTCGAGGGAAAGGCGCAGGGGTGGATCGCCGCCATTCTCGATCAGGGCAAGCCAAGGCAGGTGGTCAAATATGGGCGCGCGGCGCGTTTTCGATCGCATCTGCCCTGCGTCCTCCGTCCCGATCTGATTCCGACCGACGACGGGATGATCGCCGTGGAGCTCGACGCCGTTCCCGGCGGTATCGGTCTCACCGCCGCGCTTTCTGCCGCTTATGAACAGGCCGGGGATCAGCCGATTGGCCAGGCGGATGGGATGGTGGCGGGCTTTGCGCGGATGATCGGCCCGCTGCCACCCGATGCCGCGCTGGCCATTGTCGTGTCTGCGGAGTCGAAAGATTATCGGCCGGAGATGACCTGGCTGGCCGATGCCTTGTTACGCCACGGCCTCTGCGCCACGACGGTCGCGCCGGAGGGATTGTTGTTTGATGGCGACTCGTTGCAGGTTGCCACGACGTTGGGGCGACGGCGCGTGGCCGCGCTCTATCGGTTCTTTGAGTTGTTCGATCTGCCCAACATTCCGAACGCCGCCGAGATGTTAGACGCGGTCAACACGGGGCGGCTCCAGATGACGCCACCGGCGAAGGCCCATTTGGAAGAGAAAAGCCTGTTTGCCCTCTTCTGGCATCCTGAATTGACGCCGTTCTTTCGGCAACGTTTGGGTGACGAGACCCATGCCATCCTCTCCCGCCTCTTTCCGCGAACGTGGCTTCTCGATCCGAACCGCCAGTCGGAGGCGACGCTTCCCGACCTCACACTCGACGGTTGTCCCGACTTTCGGAGGCTCGGCACCGCATCACAAAAAGGGCGCCGCTTCGTCATCAAGCCGTCCGGCTTCTCGCCGCTCGCCTGGGGAAGCCGAGGCGTGGTCATTGGCCACGATTTACCCACGCTGGAATGGAAGGGGGCGATTGATCGGGCGCTGGCCGAATTTCCCACCACACCGCATCTTTTGCAGCCGTTTCACAAGGGGAAGCGGGTGCGAATGGCTTATTGCGATTTTGACCGGGGCGAGGTGCGGGAGATGGAGGGGCGCGCGCGTCTGTCGCCTTACTATTTTGTCGTCGATGGGAAGACGATTTTAGGCGGGATATTGGCGACGGTCTGCCAGACGGACAAGAAACGAATCCACGGAATGCCGGACGCGGTAATGGCCCCTTGCGCCGTCGTCACGCCGTAAAAGAGCCGTTTGTTTGCTTCTAACAGGCGAAGGGCAGCCGAAGCCGGAGAGGCGCGGTTGACGACGCGAACGGGCGTACGGTAACTTTCGCCCCGTTGGCATCTGGGGTTATTGGGGCAATAAAAATTGCCGCCGCGCCAATTTGGCGCGGGGTGGCGCGTACGGATTCATTCACAACACAGAGGGAGAAAGATGGCGATTGCAAGCAATTTAGGGTTTCCGAGGATGGGCGCGGGGCGCGAACTGAAAGTGGCACTTGAGGCATTTTGGTCGGGCAAGACGAACGAGGCCGCGCTGCTGGAGACGGCAAAGACGCTGCGTCGCAACCATTGGCAACTTCAAAAATCGCTTGGGATCACGCAGATTCCCTCTGGCGATTTTTCCTTTTATGACCATGTCCTCGACACCATTTCGATGGTTGGCGCCGTGCCGCCGCGCTATCGAGAAGCGGGCCTGGCCGACGGCCTCGCCACCTATTTTGCCATGGCACGCGGCGCGGGAGGCGCCATCGCCATGGAGATGACCAAGTGGTTCGATACGAATTACCACTACATCGTGCCGGAGTTTGCGGTCGATCAAACCTTTCGCCTCGCCTCGACCCAGCCGGTGGATGCCTTTTTGGAAGCGGCGGCGCTTGGCATCCATACCCGTCCCGTCCTGCTTGGCCCCGTGTCGTTCCTGCTCCTCGGAAAGATGGAAGGGGGCGCCTCGCCACTCGTTCTTTTGGATCGTCTACTCCCCGTCTACGAAGCGGTTTTGGCGAAACTCTCGGAGGCCGGCGCCGACTGGATTCAGATCGACGAACCGATGCTGGCGCTTGATCTCTCGTCTGATGCGCGCACGGCTTTTGCGACGGCCTATCATCGCCTCGGCCGCCTTTCCGAGCGTCTTCGGCTGCTTGTTGCGACCTATTTTGAGGGATTGCACGATAATCTCCCGACAGCGGTCAGTCTGCCTGTGGCGGGGCTTCATATTGATTTGGTCCGCGCCCCGCACCAACTGGATGCCGTGCTGGAGGCGACGCCGTCGCACCTGTCACTCTCGCTCGGCGTCGTCGATGGCCGCAACATCTGGAAGAGCGATCTGACACGGGTCGATGCGCTGATTAAGAAGGCCGTCGCACGTCTCGGTGCAGACCGACTCTTCATCGCCCCGTCCTGTTCGCTGCTGCATGTGCCGGTCGATCTGGATCTGGAGACCGGGCTTGACGCCGAACTGCGCGGCTGGCTCTCCTTCGCTAAACAAAAACTTCAGGAAGTGGCGCAGTTGACGCAGGCCGTCACGACGCCAGACGCCTTCTCCGAGAACCGGCAGGCCATCGCCGGTCGGGCCGCCTCACAACGAATTCATGTTCCAGCCGTCGCCGCGCGCACCGCCGCCGCCTCTCCCGCCCTGCTCAAACGCCAGCACCCCTACCCCGAACGAGAGCGCGCACAAGCGGCGCGGCTGGGGCTTCCGCTCTTTCCCACAACGACGATTGGTTCCTTTCCGCAGACCCCTGATGTGCGCGCCGCCCGCGCCGAGTTCAAATCGGGTAGGCAGACGCAGGCGCAATACGATGGGTTCCTGCGGGGGCAGATTGAGCATGCGATCCGGTTTCAAGAGGAGATCGGAATCGATGTCCTCGTCCATGGCGAGTTTGAGCGCAACGACATGGTGGAGTATTTCGGTGAGCAGCTCGCAGGCTTCGCCTTTACGAAGAATGGCTGGGTGCAGAGCTACGGCTCCCGCTGTGTGAAGCCACCGATCATCTTCGGCGATGTCTCCCGCCCCGCGCCGATGACGGTCGCCTGGTCGCAATTTGCCCAGACGCTTTCCCCCCGGCCGGTGAAGGGGATGCTGACCGGGCCGGTCACCATTTTGAAGTGGTCGTTTGTGCGGGACGATCAGCCGCTCGCCGACACCTGCAATCAGATTGCGTTCGCCATCCGCGATGAAGTGGTCGATTTGGAGGCTGCGGGAATCGGAATCATTCAGATCGACGAACCGGCGATTCGGGAAGGACTCCCGCTGCGGCGGGCCGAGTGGAAGGGGTACCTGTCATGGGCGGTCGATGCCTTTCGGCTCTCCACCAGCGGCGTGCGCGACGAGACGCAGATTCATACCCACATGTGCTACGCGGAGTTTAACGACATCATTGAAGCGATCGGCGCGATGGATGCCGACGTGATCTCCATCGAAACCTCCCGATCCCAGATGGCGCTCCTTTCCGCCTTTACCGGCTACCAATATCCGAACGCCATCGGGCCGGGCGTCTACGACATCCACTCGCCCAACGTGCCAACCCGCGCCGACATGGCGATGCTGCTCAAGAAGGCGCTTGCGGTCCTGTCGCCCGCCCAGCTCTGGGTGAACCCCGATTGCGGCCTAAAGACCCGCCGCTGGGAAGAGGTGAAGCCTGCGCTGATCGAAATGGTCGAGGCCGCCCGCGCCGGCCGCGCCTGCCTTGCGAAAATGCCCAAGGCTTGCGCCTGAACAAAAACGCCTCCCCCTTCAAGGAGGAGGTTGGGAGGGGGATGGGATTCTGGCGGAGTGACCCATCCCCACCCTAACCATCCCCTTGAAGGGGAGGGAATGTCGCGTCATTCCTCTGTCGAAATACTCGCCTTCTTTCCGATCCCGATCGCCCAGCCCCCGTTTACAACAACTTCTTCCCGCGAAAGAACGGATTGTGCCGTCGTTCCTCATCGACGGTGGTCGCCGGGCCATGCCCGGGGAAAAGAATTGTCTCCCCGTGCAGACTGAGCAGTTCACGACGAACCGATCCGCGCAGCGTTTCATACGACGCAGCGGAGGCGGCCCGACCTAGCGATCCGGCAAAGAGGGCATCGCCGACGAAGGCAATCGCCGCCGATCCAAACTCGACGAAGAAACTGACGCCGCCCGGCGTGTGGCCGGGGGTCATGAGTGGTCGGATCCGAAATCGCCCAATCCGTATCTCCATTCCAACCGCAATCGGCACCCGCCCCGGCGGGTTTTTTTGTTCGTGGGGATGGATGTAAACCGGCGCGCCGGTGGCGGCGTGAATGGCCTCTACCCCACCGATATGATCGGCATGGGCATGGGTAATGCAGATCGCCGAGAGCGTAACCCCCGCTTTTTTTAATTCCGCCAACACGAGATCGGGTCGCATCGCGGTATCAAACAGCGCCGCCTGGTGCGTCCCCGAATCAATCAACAGATACCCGTTGACCGGGTAATCCCCGATCCGGCCCTCAATCCGACGAACAGCCTGACACACCGTGTCGCACCGAACGGCATCCGGCGTCCAGTGCAATATCGCGCCCAGCTTGTCTCCATCCAACCCCAGCGGAACCGCCAGCGCCAACACATCTTCCTGCGTCGGCATCTGTCCGCTTTCGAGCACCGCAACCCGATCAGCCGAACACCCGGCAGAGGCCGCAACACCGGCCTGTGTCATGCCGATGCCAAATCTGGCTTTGCCGATGATGTCGCCGAAGGTGTCTTCTAATTCCATTTTTAATTCATCGCCAAAATCAGCAGGGTCGCTTTGTCCCATTCGCCGCCTCGGCCACCTCGGCGGCGTGGTAGGAGCTGCGGACCAGGGGACCGGCTTCCACATGACGTAGGCCCATCGCCTCCCCTTCCCGTTTCAATTCGGCGAACTCGTTCGGCGGGACGAAACGGGTCACTGGCAGATGACGGGCGGTCGGCTGGAGATATTGTCCCAGCGTGAGGATGTCGCAGCCGATGGCGACGAGGTCGGACATGACGGCCCGCACTTCGTCGGTCGTTTCGCCGAGGCCCAGCATCAGGCCGGTCTTCGTCGGCAGGCCTGCGGCCGACGACGCGGCGAGCAAATCGAGCGAGCGGTCGTATTTTGCCTGCGGTCGCACTGTCGGATAGAGCCGAGGCACCGTCTCAATGTTGTGGACCAGGATATCGGGACGCGCGGCAAAAACGGCGGCAAGTGCCGACCGGTTCCCCTGAAAATCGGGGATGAGGATCTCCACGGCGCAGGGGGACTGTTTGCGGATTTGTTCAATGCACGCCACGAACATCGACGCCCCGCCATCGTCCAATTCGTCTCGGTTAACCGACGTGATGACGGCATGGCGGAGTCCCAACCGGACGACGGCGGCGGCCAGACGGGCCGGTTCTCCCCAATCGACCGTGTCGGGGCGGCCGAACCCGACGGCGCAGAAACCGCAACTGCGGGTACAAATATCCCCCAGAATCATGAAGGTGGCTGTCTTCGCCTCCCAGCACTCGCGGCGATTGGGACACTGTCCCTCTTCGCAGACGGTGTGGAGGTTTTCATCGCGCAACAGCCGTCGCAGGGCGAGATAATTTTTTCCGACGCTCTGGTTGACCTTGAACCACGCGGGAAGGCGGACGGCGCGGGGGGTCGGCGGGGTTAAAAAGTGGCGTTGCGGCGTGGGGGTATCTGTTTTCAAAGTTTCGTCTGACATGCGGGGAGGACACCACGACGTCTGTCGGGAAGTCAAACGATCGCGCCTGGCCCGCCGTCTCACCCATCGGCCGCGTTTTCATGCCACGTTTCATGTAAGATGCGCCCGATTCATTTTGAACCTGCGAGCGATGTCCCCATGAAACGGTCGCCCAAACAACCCTCAAATCCGGCACCACTGGAACCGGCGGAAGACCTGCTCCATCAGCATATCGCGAACCACCAGATGAAGGTGACGCGCGAGCGGGAGGAGGTGCTGCGGGCTTTTCTCTCGGCCGATCGACATGTGACCGCCGAAGATTTGCACGACCAGATCAAAAAGCGGGGCGGCGCCATCGGCCTTGCGACCGTCTATCGGACGCTACATCTCTTTTGCGCCTGCGGTCTCGCCGAAGAGCGGCAGTTCGGCGATGGGAAAACCCGCTACGAATTGACCTACAACGTGACGCATCACGACCATCTCATCTGCACGCGGTGCCACGCGATCCTGGAGTTTGAAAACGCCGACATCGAGCTGCTACAGGAGCGCGTCGCGGCCAAACACCACTTCACCGTCTATCGCCATAAACTTGAGATGTACGGCCTCTGCCAAACCTGCGCCGAGACGCCAGTCAACGCGCCCTCCGCCAGCGCCGCCACCGGCCGAAGGTCTCGTCGTTGATGGTACAACAGTTCGACCCCCCACCTGCGAGCAACCCCCATGTCATACAAATCTGGTTTTGTCGCTATCGTCGGTCGGCCCAACGTCGGAAAATCGACGCTGATTAACCGGCTGGTTGGCCAAAAGGTCGCCATCGTTTCCGACCGACCGCAGACCACGCGCAATCGGATCATGGGCGTCTGCCACCAGCCTGCGGGCCAGATCGTTTTCTTCGACACGCCTGGCATCCATCAAGCGACGATCAAGCTCAACCAGCGGATGGTGCAATATGCGCTCGCCTCTCTGAAGGAGGTCGATCTCGTCCTTTTCCTGGTGGAACCGGAGGCTCCGCAGCCCGCCGATGGCTGGATCGCCGAGCGCCTGCGCCGCGTGAAGACCCCGACACTTCTGGTCGTCAACAAGATCGACCTCGTGTCGCCCGTACACCTCATCCCCATGCTCGACACCTACAATAAAGCGGGCCATTACGCGGGCCTGGTTCCGTTGTCGGCGAAGGACGGCAGCAATGTGGACCGGCTTTTCGAGCAGATGTGGGCGCACCTGCCGGAGGGCGAGCCGCTATTTGACGCGGAGACCGTGACCGATCAACCGATCCGGTTTCTGGCGGCGGAGGTCATTCGGGAAAAGGTGATTGAGTTGACGCGCCTCGAAATCCCGTACGCCGTCGCCGTGGAGATTGAGTCGTTCAAAGAGGCCGAGAACGGGATAACGATTGACGCCACGCTCTTTGTCGAGCGGCCGTCGCAAAAGGGGATTCTCATCGGCGCGGGCGGTAAAATGCTAAAGACGATCGGCACGCGGGCGAGGCTTGAGATCGCGGCGCTGCTCGGTGCGCCGACCCATCTGACCCTTTGGGTGAAGGTCAAACC
>Ga0247727_10010537_pt1 | contig 16357 bp, 14 predicted proteins | sample WisWelCaveWW1625_FD_202498 | JGI IMG/M metagenome (GOLD analysis project Ga0247727, IMG submission 202498) | Biofilm microbial communities from Wishing Well Cave, Virginia, United States - WW16-25 | ecosystem: Environmental > Aquatic > Deep subsurface > Groundwater > Cave microbial mat | place... | reverse complement strand
ATCCAGAAGCTGGAAGCGCGGCTCAAGGTCAACATCATCCTGGTGCCGAACCCGCACCTGGAGACACCGCACTACAAGGTGCAGCGCCTGCGCCACGACGAGCTCAACGCCATGGAGCACGTGCCCGCCAGCTACGAGATGGTCGAGCAGCCCGAGGAACCCAAGGCGGAAGACGCCACCGGCGAAGCCAAGCGCGAGCGGCCCGAAGCCGCGGTGAAGGGCATCGTGCCGGACCAGCCGGCGCCAATCGTCCCGGAACACCAGCCGCCGGTGGCGCAGCAGGCGCCTGCGCGGGCCGACGCACGTCGACCCGCCCCGACAGCCGTTGTGACCGCGCCGCAGGACGGTTTCATGAGCAAGATCCTGGGCTGGTTCAAGAGCGAAAAGCAGGCAGCGCCGGCGGCCAGCGAAACCGCGGGCACCGCGCGCGAGCCACGCCGGGACCACCGGCAGCAACAGCAGCGCGAGCGCCGGCCGGAGCAGCGCCATGGCGGCGGCGAAGGACGCGACGAGCAGCGCCGCGACCACCGGCGCGACCGTCCCCGCGACGAGAACCGCGGCGATCAGCGCCGAGCGCAGCAAGGCGGTGAGCGGCGGCCCGACCAGCGCCATGGCGGGCAGCAGCAGCGCGACAATCGCCCAGGCGGCGAGCGCCGCCCCGATCAACAGCGAGCGCAGCAGCAACGCCCTCCCCGGCTTGAGCAACCGCAGCCGCCGATTCAGCAAGCGCCGCGAGCGGTTGAGCCGGCACTGGCGGGTGAGCGCGAGGGCGAGGAGCAGCGCCGCGGGCGGCGCAATCGCCGCGACCGCCACCGCGATCGTCGCCCCGAACAGGCTGGCGCGCACAGGCCGCCGCAGGGCTTGCCGGTTGCGGAGCAGGACGCGAACGCGCCCGTGCCTGCCTTCCTTGCCACGGCGCCCGACGCCAAGGAACTCCGGGTCCGAGAGCGGGAAATGCATCTTGCGCAGATGCGCGAGGAAGCGCGCCTACGTGAAGAAGCAGCGGAACGCGAGACCCCGCGGGTGGAACCTGCACGCCAGGAAACCGTGCACGCAGCACTGGAACCGGTGACCGCCCCGGTACCACAACCGGCACCCGTGCGCGCCGATCCCAAGGAAATCCTGGAAAGCGCCGGCCTGCAGATGGTCGAGACCAACGCCGGGAAAGCGCGGCTGGCGGCGATCGAACCGGAACCCGAGCAACTGGGGCGCCCGCGGCGGGAGAAGCCGGCGGTCCAGAGCGTGTCAGAAGAGCTGGTTCAGATCGAAACGCGCAACAAATAGCCCGCCGCTTTCGGTCCACCGCCGCTGGGGCGCGTAATCTACCGTATCAATGACGACAGGTAGCGCTCTCCTCGTCCACCAGGTCCTGATCCCGGCACTGGTGATGTTTTTTCTGATCTGGAGCCTCATCAGCGTTGCAGTCGGGGTAGGCCTGATCGTTTCCAGTGCGAGGATGTTCCGGCTGTTCGCGGTGCTGAACCACTACGTGTCCACCGGGCAGGCCCTCAAGCAACTTGCGACGTCCAGCGATATCGACCAGTCCATTCGCAAACACGGGCGCCTGTTCGGCGTGGCGTTCGTGCTGGGCGCTGCCTATTTGATTTACGTCATGCTGGTGCATTACGACAATTCCCTGTTGGTGACCCTCCTGGACGTGCGCCATCCGCAGCCGTACATGGTCTGGATCCTGGACTGTGTGCGAGGCTTGCTGATCGTCTTCTGCCTGTTCGCGTTCGTCGTCGGGGCGTTGCTGTGCGTGTTTCCCGATGCCCTGGCAAGGTTCGAGGCGTACGCGAACCGCTGGGTTCCTGTGCGCAAGCTCACCGTCCGGCACGTGCTCGAGCTGCTCGCGATGCCTCGCGATGTCGACCAGGGCGTACGCAGGCACAGGCGCCTGTTCGGCGTCGTGTTCGTGCTGGGCGCGGTCTATTCTCTTTACGTCATGTTGGCGTATTTCAACAATTCCCTGATGGTGACCGCCCTTAACCTGAGCTATCCGCGCCCCTTCGTCGCCTTGATCCTGGACAGCTTGCGCTGGTCGCTGATTGCCTTGTGCGTGTTCGCGCTCGTTGTCGGGGTGATGCTGTGCTTTTTCCCCGATGCCCTGGCAAGGGTGGAGGCGTACGCGAACCGCTGGGTTTCGCTGCGCAAGCCCGCCATCGGCATGAATACGATGGTGCTGACGCTGGACAACCTGGTGCAGGCGTTTCCCCGCACCGCGGGCACGCTCATCCTGGTGGGCGCCCTGTATATCGCCGCCAATGCCGCAATCCTGTGGCTTCAGTTGCGCTAGCCGCCTGAAGCGCTGGACAGGATGGTGCGCTATTGCTGTTCGCTGTGCAGTTCGACGCCGAACGCGCGCTTCTTGAGTTCGGCGAGCTGGTCGCGCGCCAGTGCCGCCTTCTCGAACTCGAGGTTCCTCGCGTGCTCCAGCATCTGCTTGTCCAGTGCGCGGATTTCGCGCGCCAGCTGCTTCTCGCTCATCGCCTCGTAGCGCGCTTCATCCTGCGCGGCCTTGCGTTCGGCGGCTGCCTCGCCGGCGTCGTACACCCCTTCGATCAGGTCCTTGATGCGCTTGCTGACCCCGATGGGCGTGATCTTGTGCTGCAGGTTGTAGGCGATCTGCTTGTTGCGCCGGCGCTCGGTCTCGCCGATCGCGCGTTGCATTGAATTGGTCATCACGTCCGCATACAGGATCGCGGCTGCGTTGATGTGGCGCGCCGCCCGGCCGATGGTCTGGATCAGCGAGCGCTCAGAGCGCAGGAAACCTTCCTTGTCGGCGTCCAGGATCGCCACCAGCGACACCTCCGGCAGGTCGAGGCCTTCGCGCAGGAGGTTGATGCCGACCAGCACGTCGAATTCCCCCAGGCGCAGGTCGCGGATGATCTCGACGCGTTCGACCGTTTCCACCTCCGAGTGCAGGTAGCGCACCTTGATGCCGTGTTCCGCCAGGTACTCGGTGAGCTCCTCGGCCATGCGCTTGGTCAGCGTGGTGACCAGCACGCGCTCGTGCTTGCGCACGCGATCATGGATTTCCGACATCAGGTCGTCCACCTGCGTCGCGGCCGGGCGAACGCTCACTTGCGGGTCCACCAGGCCGGTCGGGCGCACCACCTGCTCCACCACCTGCGCCGACTTTCCTCGCTCATAGTCGGCGGGCGTAGCCGAGACGAAGACCGTCTGCCGGACCACTTGCTCGAATTCGTCGAAACGCAGCGGCCGGTTGTCCAGCGCCGAAGGGAGGCGAAAGCCGTACTCCACCAGATTCTCCTTGCGCGAGCGGTCGCCCTTGTACATGCCGCCCAGCTGGCCGATGGTGACGTGGCTCTCGTCGATGATCATCAGCGCGTCGGAGGGCAGGTAATCGATCAGCGTCGGCGGCGGCTCGCCCGCCTTGCGCCCGGAGAGATGGCGCGAATAGTTCTCGATGCCCTTGCAGAAGCCCAGCTCGGCGAGCATTTCCAGGTCGAAGCGCGTGCGCTGCTCGATCCTCTGCGCCTCGACCAGGCGGGTGGCGTGGTGGAAGAACTCGATGCGGCTGCGCAGCTCCGCCTTGATGGCCTCCATTGCGCGTAGAACGGTTTCGCGCGGCGTCACATAGTGGCTCGAGGGATAGACGGTGAAGCGCGGCAGCGCGTGCAGCACGTGGCCGGTCAGCGGATCGAACAGCTGCAGCCGCTCGATCGCGTCCTCGGCGAGCGCGATGCGCAGCGCGTGCTCGGCATGCTCGGCGGGAAACACGTCGATCACGTCGCCGCGCACGCGGAACACGCCGCGCCGGAAATCGATGTCGTTCCTTTCGTACTGCATCGCCACCAGGCGCGCGATGACCTCGCGCTGCGAGCTCTTCTCGCCCTCGCGCAGGTGCAGGATCATGCCGTGGTATTCGGCGGGGTCGCCGATGCCGTAGATCGCCGACACGGTGGCGACGATCACCACGTCGCGGCGCTCCAGCAGCGACTTGGTTGCCGACAGCCGCATCTGCTCGATGTGCTCGTTGATCGTGGAGTCCTTCTCGATGTACAGGTCGCGCGAGGGTACGTAGGCTTCGGGCTGGTAATAGTCGTAGTAGGAGACGAAGTACTCCACCGCGTTTTGGGGAAAGAATTCGCGGAACTCGGAGTACAGCTGCGCGGCGAGCGTCTTGTTGGGCGCCAGCACCAGCGCCGGGCGCCCGAGGCGCGCGATCACGTGCGCCATGGTGTAGGTCTTGCCCGAGCCGGTGACGCCGAGGAGGGTCTGGAAAGCGAGGCCGTCCTGCATGCCCTCGATCAGCTTGTCGATCGCTTCCGGCTGGTCGCCCGCCGGCGCGAACGGCTGGCGCAGCCGGAAGGGGCTGTTGGGGAATGTCAGCGCCACGGGTAGAATTTCGGCTGGAGAAACGAACGATGCTAGCACGATGAACGCACCCCACTCGCCCTCACTCCTCGCCGCCGTCCCGATGGCGCCGAAGGACCCGATCCTCGGCATCACCGAACTGTTCGTGGCGGACAAGAACCCGAACAAGGTCAACCTCGGGGTGGGCGTGTATTACGACGAGAACGGCAAAGTGCCGCTGCTGGCTTGCGTGCGGCAGGCGGAGCAGCAGCAGGTGCAATCGGGCGCACCGCGGCCCTACCTGCCGATCGACGGCCTGCAAGCCTACGACCAGGCCGTGCAATCGCTGGTGTTCGGCGCGCAAGCGCCGGCGGTGAAGGAAAAACGCGTGGTCACGGTGCAGGCGCTCGGCGGCACGGGCGGCCTAAAGATTGGCGCGGATTTCCTCAAGCAGCTCAGCCCTGCGGCGCAGGTCTGGATCAGCGAGCCGAGTTGGGAGAACCACCGCGCGCTGTTCGAGGGCGCCGGCTTCAAGGTCATCGCCTATCCGTACTACGACGCGGCGACTCGCGGGCTGAAATTCAAAGCGATGCTCTCGGCGCTGGACGCGCTGCCCGCGGGCGCGATCGTCGTATTGCACTCCTGCTGCCACAACCCGACGGGGGTGGACTTGAGCGAGGCGCAATGGCGCAAGGTCCTGGCCGTGGTGCAGGCGCGCGGCCTCGTGCCCTTCCTCGACCTCGCCTACCAGGGTTTTGCCGACGGCATCGACGCCGACGCCTACGCCGCGCGGCTGTTTGCCGCGGCCATGTCACCGGTGTTCCTGTCGAGCTCGTTCTCCAAGTCGCTTTCCCTCTACGGCGAGCGCATCGGCGCCTTCAGCCTCGTAGCCGGCAGCGCCGACGAGGCGGCGCGTGCGCTTTCGCACCTGAAGCGCGTCGTGCGCGCCAACTACTCCAACCCGCCCACGCACGGCGGCGACATCGTCGCGCGCGTGCTCACCACGCCGGCGCTGCGGCAGCAGTGGGAGCAGGAGCTCGGCGGCATGCGCGAGCGGATCAAGGCGATGCGCAAGGCGCTGGCCGAGGGGATCAGGCAGCGCGTGCCGGCCGCCGACTGGAGTTTCGTGCTCGAGCAGCGGGGCTTGTTCTCCTACACCGGCCTGACCAAGGCCCAGGTGGAGCGCCTGCGCACGGAATTCTCCATCTACGCCATCGAGACCGGGCGGGTTTGCATTCCCGCGCTCAACGCGCAAAACATCGGCTTTGTCTGCGACGCGATCGCGAAGGTAATCCGGTAGAATTGCGCCCCTCTCGGGTCCCCGATAGCTCAGTTGGTAGAGCGACGGACTGTTAATCCGCAGGTCCCAGGTTCGAGCCCTGGTCGGGGAGCCACCTCACATCAGTAAGGTGGGAGCAGGCGCCTGAATCCGTGGGCGAGTACGACAAAAAGAAAGAACAGATTGCGCAAGAGCAGTTTCCCGGCGCCCGCCACCGGTGCCGGATCGGTGCAGGGCGCCCGTGTAGCGGCCCGCTGCGCGAGTAGTGCGCCCAGCCGTTGCATCCATGCGACGGTGCACGGCCATTCAACCAGGCGATCGAGCCACGGCGCGGGAATTCCATCCTTGCCGGACCCGGCGCCTGCAATCGCTCCGGTGATTGCAGCAACGGTGTCGGAATCTCCGCCGCATTCGATCGCTGCAAGCACAGCGCCTCGATAATCCGCGGGGTGCGAGAGCCAGGCATGCAGCGCCACCGGCACCGTGTGGAAGGAGTAACCCGTGACGCCATTCGCCAACCCGAGCGCGAGGGCGAACTCCGGCGTGGCCTCGCCACGGCCGACCGAAGCGGCGACGCGCTCGACCAGCGCGAGCCACTCGGCGGCCTCCGCCCCGAGTCCCGCCCTGCAAGCAGCCAGGAATTCGACGGTCGTGACCCGGCCAGCCAGCGCCGCCGCACGACTCGCGGCGAGCGCGACTGTCCACGCCGCCTGCTCGGCCTTGGGATCAGTGTGGGTGATTCGGGTCGCCGCGCGAACCATCGCGCGCATGCGTTCCGGCCGCTCTGCGTAAACGATGCCAAGCAGCGCGCTGCGCATCGAAGGCCCATTGCCTGCCGAATGCACGCCGCTCCAACGCGACGGGATAAACAGCCACAGCTTCAGGATCGCGCGCAGCGTCGCGAGCCCGATACCCGCCGGCAGGCGTAGCAACCAGAAGCGCAGCCGCCATGCGAATGCCGACATCGCGGCACGCGCCTGCGCCTCGTCCTCGGCGCACTCTGCGCATTCAAGGACCGATTGCGCAAGCATGACCGTATGCTCGGTGTCGTCGGAACACATCCCGCGCCCGAACGGCAACAGGCCATAGCGCGCCGGATCGGGAAAGAGCTTCCTGCGCCGCCGGGGGCTGAGGCCCTCGCAAGCCAGGCCGAGCGCGTCGCCGACCGCGGTACCCAACAGGCACCCGACCAGTGCGCGTTCCATGCGCAGGATGTCGAGCATAGTGGCAGTCTCCTGTTTTCGCGTCCTATGGTAGGGTGGATTTGTGCAATCCAGCTAGTATTGGCGGCATGCGCATGGCGCTCGCCGCATCCATTCTGCTTGCCGCCCTCGGCGCTTTCGCTCAAGTCAAGCCGCATCCCACCGCCGTGGCTTCCGTGCACATGCGCGCCGCTGCCGAAGTGCTGCTCGCCGCCCTGCCCACGCCGCTGCGCACCCGCGCGCTGCGGCCCTTCGACGATGCAGACCGGCTTGAATGGCATTACACGCCGCGCGGCCGCAGCGGCGTGTCGTTTAAGGACCTGGACGCCAAGGGCCGCGAGAACGTGCATGTCCTGCTGCGCAGCGCCCTCTCCATGGCCGGGCACCGCAAGATCGTCAATATCATCGAGCTTGAAGTGGTGCTGCGCGAGCTGGAGACCTTCGGTCTGATGCGCGACCCGGACAAGTACCACCTGACGGTCTATGGCGCTCTTGACACGAAGAAGGCCTGGGGCTGGCGCTTCGAGGGACATCACCTTTCCCTCAACTTCACGCTCGCCGGCGACAAGCTCGCGGTAGACACTCCCAGCTTCCTCGGCGCCAATCCGGCGAAAGTCCCCAAGGGACCGAAGAAGGGCCTGCGCGTGCTCGCCGAGGAAGAGGACGAAGCGCGCGCGCTGCTCGCCGCGCTCGACGAGACGCAACGGCGGCAGGCGGTCTTCGACACGCGGACCTTCGGCGAGATCGTCACCCGCAATGCGGAGCGCGTCGATCCGCTCGAACCGGTCGGCGTCGCAGCCAGCCGCCTGAATGAAGCCCAGCGCGCGCAGCTACTCAAGCTCATCGAGGTGTACGCAAAGACCTTCGAACCCGGCCTAGCCGCGGCGCGCATGGCACGCGTGCGCGAGGGCGGCGTGGACGCCATCCGCTTCGGCTGGGCGGGATCCACCCAGCGCGGCCGGCCGCACTACTACCGGGTGCAGGGCCCGCTGTTCCTGATCGAATACGACTCCTCGCAAAACGACGGCAACCACATCCACACCGTGTGGCGCGACTTCAAGGGCGAATTCGGGCGCGACCTGCTGCGCGAGCACCATGCCGCGGCGCGCGGCACGGGGCACCGTCATTAGCGCAGCGCAGTCCGAGGCCGAATCCTCTCACGCCTGGCTGCGGCTGGCGGCCTCGCTCGCGCTGATGACGCTCGGCGCCGCGGGCATGTACGCCGTGACCGTGGCGCTACCGCCGGTGCAGACGGAATTCGGCGTGTCGCGCTCGGACGCTTCGCTCCCGTATACGCTGACCATGATCGGCTTCGGCCTGGGCGGCATCCTGATGGGGCGATTGGCCGACCGCTTCGGAGTCATCGTTCCGCTGCTGATTGGTACTTTCTGTCTTGGAACTGGTTTCGTCGCGGCAGGCCTCGCCGCAAACCTTTGGCAGTTCGCGCTGGCGCAGGGCCTGCTGATCGGATTCCTCGGCAGTTCCGCCACCTTTGCGCCGCTCGTTGCGGACACCTCCCTGTGGTTCAGCCGCCGCCGCGGCATCGCGGTGGCGATCTGCGCCAGCGGAAATTATCTCGGCGGCGCGCTCTGGCCGCCCGTGGTGCAGCACTTTTTCGACGACTTCGGCTGGCGCCAGACTTACATCGGCGTCGGCGTGTTCTGCATCGCGGCGATGTTGCCGTTGTCGCTGGTATTTCGACGCCGCCCGCCGGTACTCGCGGCAAACGCGCCGGGCGGCGCCGCCACCGGTTCCCCGCGCTCCCTCGGTCTGCCCTCGACGCTGCTGCTCGGCCTGCTGTGCACCGCAGGCGTTGCCTGCTGCGTCGCCATGTCCATGCCGCAAGTGCATATCGTCGCCTACTGCGGCGATCTTGGATTCGCCGCCGCGCGCGGCGCCGAGATGCTGTCGCTGATGCTCGGCTTCGGTATCGTCAGCCGCCTGGCCTCGGGATGGATCTGCGACCGCATCGGCGGGCTGCGCACGCTGCTGCTCGGTTCCACGCTCCAGGCCATCGCGCTGGCGCTGTTCCTGCCCGCCGAAGGCCTGACCTCGCTCTATCTCGCCTCGGCGCTGTTCGGCCTGTTCCAGGGCGGCATCGTGCCTTCCTACGCGATCATCGTGCGCGAGTACTTCGATCCCAAGATTGCAGGAACCACGGTCAGCGTGGTCCTGACTTCGACCCTGTTCGGCATGGCCCTGGGCGGGTGGATGTCGGGGGTGATATTCGACTGGACCGGTTCCTACCGCGCGGCATTCCTCAACGGCATCGCCTGGAATCTGCTCAATATCGGGATTGCGGCGGCGCTGCTGTGGCGCGCGCGAAAGCGGATATAGTCTTCACAGGGAGGCGAACCATGGACCTGAGCGAGAAACTGCTGCGGCTGAAGCCTGCGGCGATGAATGGCGAAGAATGGGAGACCCGGCTCGAGCTGGCGGCGCTGTACCGCGCCTTCGACTGGCTGGGCTGGACCGAATCCATCTACAACCACATCACAGCGCGCGTTCCGGGAGCGGAGCGGCACTACCTGATCAACCCCTACGGGCTGAACTACAACGAGGTTACCGCCACCAACCTGGTCAAGGTGAACCTGGCGGGCGAAACAATGGACGGCTCGAAGTACCCGGTGAACAGGGCCGGCTTCGTGATCCACAGCGCGATCCACGCCGCACGCGAGGATGCGCACTGCATCATCCACACGCACACCACCGCCGGCAGCGCGGTTGCCAACAAGAAAGACGGACTGCGCTACGACAACTTCTACAGCTCGGGTCTCTACGGCCAGGTGGCGTACCACGACTTCGAGGGCGTAACCACGGACCTCGCCGAGCAACCGCGGCTGGTCAAGAGCCTCGGCACGAAATCCATCCTGATCCTGCGCAACCACGGCCTGCTGGTCGCCTGCGGCAGCATCCCCGAGGCCTATATGTACTACTGGTTTCTGCAGCGCGCCTGCGAAATCCAGGTCGCCACCGACGGCATGCGCGGCGACAATCTGCCGATTACTCAGCACGTGCTCGACGAGACGCCGGCGCGCATGCAGGCACAGCTCGCCGGGTCGCGGCCCGGCGGCCTGCCCTTCGATGCCCTGCTGCGGCGGGCGGGCATCCGTTACGAAGACATCCTGTGAACGGAGAAACCAATGGACAAGCGCGGCCACAAGGAACGGTTCGACCAGGGTTTGAAGACGCGGCGCGACGTGCTGGGCGCCGAGTACGTGGACAAGGCGATGGCCGCGTCCGACGACTTCAATAAGCCTTTCGTCGACCTGCTCAACACCTACTGCTGGAACGACATCTGGAACCGGCCGGGCCTGGACCGCAAGACGCGCTCGATGCTGAACCTGGCGATGCTCTCGGCGCTGGGCAAGGAGCACGAGTTGAAGCTGCACATCAACGGCGCGCTGAATAACGGCCTCGGCAAGGAACAGATCCGCGAAGTGTTCCTGCAGGTGGCGATCTACTGCGGCGTGCCCGCCGCGGTGGTGGCTTTCCGCTGCGCCAAGGAAGTGTTCAAGGAGCGCGGCGTCTGAAGGTCGTCGGCTTCATCGGCCTGGGCCGCATGGGCGAACTCATGTCGGCGAATCTCGCGCGCGCCGGCTTCCAGCTGCAGACCTGGGACAACGCGAAGAAGGGCAACTGCGCCTCCGCTCGCGCTGCCGCAGCCGGTGCGGACGTGCTGATCACCATGGTGCCGGACGGCAAGGCGGTCGCAGACGCGGTGATGGCCGCCCTGCCCGGCTTGAGGCGCGGCGCGGTGGTGGTCGACATGAGTTCGTCGGACCCCGCGACCACGCGGCGGCTGGGGAAAAGGCTGGCCGAGAGCGGAATTGCGATGGTCGACGCGCCGGTGTCCGGCGCCGTGGCGAAAGCGCGCGACGGCACGCTGGCGATCATGGTCGGCGGCAATGAATCCGACATCGCCCGCGTGCGGCCGGTTCTGGAGAAAATGGGCACCGAGATCTTCAACTGCGGCGCGCTGGGGGCGGGCCATGCCACCAAGGCGCTGAACAACTACCTCGGCGCCGCAGGAACCATCGCGGGATTCGAAGCGCTGCTGATTGGCAAGGCATTCGGCCTCGACCCGAAGACCTTGGTGGACGTGATCAATGCCTCGACCGGCAAGAACAGCACCACCGAGCGCAAAATCCCCCAGCAGATTTTTACCAGGGCTTTCGCTTCGGGCTTCAAGCTCGCGCTGATGTCGAAGGATGTGGGCATCGCGGCGCAACTGGCCGATGACACCGCTGTGCCGGCGCCTTACCTGAAACAGACACTGAAGCACTGGCGCGACGCCGAACGGGCATTGCCCGCGGGCGCCGACCACACCGAGATCTACAAGTACCTGGCGGCGCTCAGGCCGCGTCGCGCTCCGCCTCGCCGAAAGAGCGCTCCATCTCGCGCCGCAGGCGCACCGCGCTCACGTTCCCGTCCACCGCGACGTCGCTCCACCTGACCGGCTGGCCGGCGGCGACCGGTTTGAGCACCTTCCAGCCGTGCGCGAGGCCAAGCGGCAGGCAGCCTTGCGCGAGCGAATCCGGCGCGCTCATCAACTTTCCGACTACCGTATAGCCGCCTTCGCCGTCGAGCAGCTCGCCGGGCTTTAGCGCGCGCTTCGCCGTGGCGACCGCGTCGGCGCGAAAACCGGTGGCGCATCCCGTGGGCTCACCGCGCAGGCCTACTGAGGCGACCGAGATGCCCACCTCCAGTCCGATCATGTGCCAGCGCTTGTAGAGGCAGGCGTAGCGGCCGCTGTCGTCGGTCTTGACGCCGTACTCAGCGAAGCAGCGGCGGATGTACTCGCTTTCGCCTTCGAAGGCGACCCACACGCCGAAGCGGATGTCGTATTCGATCGGCGTGCCGTCGGGCTGCAGCGAGGACACCACTTCCACCTGCCCCTTGTGGTGCAGCACGCCGCCTTCGCCGCGCGGACGCATGAGGTTCGGGATCTGGTCGACGCTGCCCGCGGGATAGGTGAGTCCGCCCGGCGCCGGCGTGAGTCCGGTCGCGTTGCACACCGCACTCGTCTCGATGGCGGGTTTCGAGCCGTCGAGGAAGGAATTGAACATTTTCGGGTTGAGGCCGCCGATCTTCGCCTGCTCCGGCGTCAGGCCGTAGTAGCCCCAGACTGTTTCGGGTGTGGACTGCGCGAAGTGCGGCAACCACTTGTGGCCGCGCCCCGCCGCGACCACCGGGAATCCCGCGGCGCGCGCCCAGTCCACAAGATCGCAGATGAGCGCCGGCTGGTCGCCATAGGCGAGGCTGTAGACAACGCCCGCTTCGGCGGCCTTGCGTGCCAGCATCGGTCCGCAGAAGGCGTCGGCTTCCACCGTCACCATCACGACGTGCTTGCGGTTGCGGAAGGCTTCGAGCGCGTGGTCCACGGCCGCGATCGGATTGCCGGTCGCCTCGACCACGATATCGATCGCCGGGTGCGAGACCAATGCGCGCCAGTCTTCGCCGATGTGGGTGCGGCGCTCCTTCAGCGCTGCGTCGAGCGAGGCGGCACCGTATTGGACCGCGGTCCAGCCGGTGCGATCGAGGTTCGCCTTCGCATTCGCGGGATTCAGGTCCGCGATGCCGACCAGGTGCACGCCGGGCGTGCGCGGCACCTGCGCGATATACATTGCGGCGAACTTACCCGCGCCGATGACGCCGAGGCGCAGGGGCTTGCCCTGCGCCTCGCGCTGCTGCAGCTTGGCGTGCAGGTTCATTTCAGGCTGCTTTCAACAGGCCTTGCAGTTCCTCGGCCGGCGTGCCGTTCTTCCACGGCAGCGGCACGTCGTAATGCTTCAGCAGGCAGTCGTCCGGCAGGCACTGGATCGGCGTGAAATCGCGGTGCGCGATGTAGCCCGGGCGCTTGAAACGCCGGATATGGTTCGACACCGCGCAGAGCGACAGGTACACGCTGACGCGATTCCACGGCGACAGATTGGATCCCGAAGCGTGCACCAGGCAGCCGTGGAACAGGATCATCGAGCCGGCCGGGCCCTTGGGCGCGACGATGCCGCCACTGCCGACCATCGTCCGGATGGTGTCGTGATTGATGGTCCACAGCGGATAGCTCGTCGTGCTCGTATCGTGCCCGGCTTCGAGCACACCCTGCTTGTGGCTGCCGGGGATGAGCATCAGGGGACCGTTGAACTCGTTCACTTCGTCCAGGAAGATCGCCACGTTCATCGCGCGCGCCTCGGGCATCTGGTCGTCGTTCACCCAGGTGCCGTAGTCCTGGTGCCACTGCCAGACGTCGCCGTCGAAAGCCTGCTTGCCGTTGATCTTGAACTGGTGCATGTACACGTCTTCGCCGAACAGCGCCTTGATCGGCTCGACCATGCGCGGGTGGCGCGCGAGCTTGGCGTACGGAGTGCTGTACAGGTGCGCGGCGAAATTGGTGCGCACCGCGTCGCTATCCTTCTCGCGCACGTTCTCGGGACGCCGCTGCGCGTACAGCGCCGGCACCTCGTCGGTGAGGACCTTGATCTCAGCCGGCGAAAAAAGACTGGGAAAGAAAAGGTAGCCTTCGCGTTCGAATTTCTCGAGTTGGGCGGACGTGAGCTTCATGGTCCCTCCTGGAAAAAACGGGGTCTGGCGAAAAATGGGGTCTGACCCTATTTTTCTCCTTTTTCGACGACCTGGAAGAATACCTCGTCGGCCTTGATCATGCCCAGTTCGTAGCGCGCGCGCTCTTCCAGCGCGTCCAGGCCCTGCTTCAGGTCGCGCACTTCGGCATCCAGCGCCTGGTTCCTGACCTGCAGCAATTCGCTCCTGCCGCGCTGCGCGTCCAGCTGCCGGTCAATTTCCCACACGCGCAGCCAACCGCCCTTGCCCAGCCACAATGGCACCTGGACCAGGAGGATGAGCGCGCCGAGGATGCCGGCCAGGATTTTCACGTCAGCGCAGGCGGGTGTAGACCTCGCGGCCCGGATAGCTCACCGAATCGCCCAGGTCTTCCTCGATGCGCAGCAGCTGGTTGTACTTGGCCACGCGGTCCGAGCGCGACAGCGACCCGGTCTTGATCTGCAGCGCGTTGGTGCCGACCGCGATGTCGGCGATGGTGGTGTCCTCGGTCTCGCCCGAGCGATGCGAGATCACGGCGCCATAGCCCGAGCGCTTGGCGAGCTCGATGGCGGCAAAAGTCTCGGTCAGCGTGCCGATCTGGTTGACTTTCACCAGGATCGCGTTGGCCACGCCCTGGCGCACGCCTTCGCGCAGCAGGCGCGTATTGGTGACGAACAGGTCGTCGCCCACCAGCTGCAGTTTCTTGCCCAGCTTGCCGGTGAGCAGCTTCCAACCTTCCCAGTCGTTCTCCGCCATGCCGTCTTCGATCGAGACGATCGGGTAGCGGCCGGCGAGGTTGGCGAGGTAGTCGGCGAAACCGGCCGCGTTCAACTTGAGCCCCTCGCCTTCGAGCACGTAGTGGCCGTCCTTGTGAAACTCGGAGGCCGCGCAGTCGAGCGCCAGCGCCACCTCCTGTCCCGGCGTATACCCCGCCTTGTCGATCGCCTGCAGGATGAGCTCGATCGCGGCGGCATGGTTCGGCAGGCTGGGCACGAACCCCCCCTCGTCGCCCACCGCAGTCGACATGCCCTTGCCGTCGATGAGTTTTTTGAGCGCCTGGAACACTTCCGCGCCGCAGCGCAGCGCCTCGCGGAACGACTGCGCGCCGAGCGGCACGATCATCATTTCCTGCATCTTCAGGCTGTTGTTGGCGTGCGCCCCGCCATTGATCACGTTCATCATCGGCACCGGCATCTGCATCGGTCCAGAGCCGCCGAAATAGCGGTACAGCGGCAGCCCGGCCTCCTCCGCTGCGCCCTTGGCCACCGCCATCGATACCGCCAAAAGCGCGTTGGCACCCAGGCGCGACTTGTTCTCCGTGCCGTCCAGCTCGATCATCGTCTTGTCGATGAACGCCTGCTCGGAAGCATCCAGCCCGACGATGGCTTCCGAGATTTCCGTATTCACGTGTTCCACCGCCCGCAGCACGCCTTTGCCGCCGTAGCGCTTGGCATCGCCGTCGCGCAGTTCGATCGCCTCGCGGCTGCCGGTGGAGGCGCCCGAGGGAACCGCGGCACGGCCCATGGAGCCGGATTCGAGCAGCACATCGGCTTCGATGGTGGGATTGCCGCGCGAGTCGAGGATCTCGCGGGCGACGACATCTACGATGGAGCTCATGGCTCGTTCCTTTTTTTCAGGGCTTCACTGCGTTTTCGGCCAGCCCGTTGCGCTTGACCGCGCGATCGAGCTCGACCAGCGTTTCAAGCAGGGGCTTGATCATGTTCAGCGGCCACGAGTTCGGCCCGTCGCACAGGGCCTCGTCGGGTTTCGGGTGCGTCTCCATGAACACGCCGGCGACGCCGGCGGCCACGGCGGCCCGCGCGAGCACCGGAATGAACTCGCGCTGCCCGCCCGAGGCGCTGCCCTGCCCTCCCGGCAGCTGCACCGAATGGCTCGCGTCGAATACCACCGGGCAGCCGGTGTTGCGCATGATCGCGAGCCCGCGCATGTCGGTGACGAGATTGTTGTAGCCGAAGCTGAAGCCGCGCTCGCACACCATGATCTGGCCGTTGCCGGTGCTCTTCGCCTTGTCGGACACGTTCTTCATTTCCCACGGCGAGAGGAACTGGCCTTTCTTGATGTTCACCGGCTTGCCCTGGCTGGCGGCGTTGCGGATGAAATTGGTCTGACGGCAAAGGAATGCGGGCGTCTGCAGGACGTCCACGACCGCCGCAACTTCGGCTAGCGGCGTGTCCTCGTGCACGTCGGTGAGCACCGGCACGCCGATCTGCTTGCGGACCGCTGCGAGGATTCGAAGCCCTTCCTCCATCCCCGGTCCGCGATAGCTGGCCCCGGAGCTGCGGTTGGCTTTGTCGAAGGAACCCTTGAATACGTACGGCATCCCGAGCTGCTGCGTGACTTCCTTGATGTGGCCGGCAACATCGAGGCACATCTGCTCGCTCTCGAGCGTATCCGGCCCGGCGATCAGGAACAGCGGCTGGTCGAGTCCGACCTCGAATCCGCACAGCTTCATGCCGCGACGACCGATAGTGGCCCTCCGGGCGACGAACGCGCCTTGGCGCGCCGCTCCAGCGCCGCCTGCACGAACGCCTTGAACAGCGGGTGCCCGGCGCGCGGCGTGGAGGTGAACTCGGGGTGGAACTGGACGCCGAAGAAGAACGGGTGCGCGGGCAGCTCCATCATCTCGGGCAGGTGCTCGCTCGGCGTGCGCGCCGACACCTTGTAGCCCATGGCTTCCAGCTGCGGCAGGTAGACGTTGTTGACTTCGTAGCGGTGGCGGTGGCGCTCGTTCACCTCCGGCCCGTAGATGCGATGGGCAAGGGTGCCCGGCTCCACCGGCACCTTCTGCGCGCCCAGGCGCATGGTGCCGCCCAGCTCGGAAGCTTCGGTGCGCCGCTCGATGCGCCCCGTGCGGTCCAGCCACTCGGTGATCAGCGCCACCACCGGATGCGGGGTGTCGGGGTCGAACTCGGTGCTGTTGGCGCCAGAGAGGCCCACGACATTGCGCGCGAACTCGATGGTCGCGAGCTGCATGCCG
>Ga0247727_10010536_pt1 | contig 16358 bp, 20 predicted proteins | sample WisWelCaveWW1625_FD_202498 | JGI IMG/M metagenome (GOLD analysis project Ga0247727, IMG submission 202498) | Biofilm microbial communities from Wishing Well Cave, Virginia, United States - WW16-25 | ecosystem: Environmental > Aquatic > Deep subsurface > Groundwater > Cave microbial mat | place... | reverse complement strand
CGATCCACAACCAGTCATCGGACATCGCCCAGGGCGTGGATTCGGGCGGGGCCGGCGACCAGGGCCTCATGTTCGGTTACGCCACGAACGAAACCGAGGAGCTCATGCCCATGCCGATCGTGCTGGCACACCGGCTGACGCGGCGGCTGGCAGAGGTGCGGAAAAAGAAAATCCTGCCCTGGGTCCTGCCGGACGGCAAGTCGCAAGTCACCATCGAATACCGCGACGGCAGGCCGGTCCGTGTGGACACCATCGTCGTCTCCACCCAGCACATGGACAGCGTGACCAACAAACAGATCGAGCGGGACGTGATCGAGAAGGTGATCAAGCCGGTCATGCCCAAGGGCATCTTCGATCCGGTCAGCGTGAAGTACCACATCAATCCGACCGGCCGGTTCGTCGTCGGCGGGCCGATGGGCGACACGGGCCTCACCGGCCGCAAGATCATCGTGGACACCTACGGCGGCGTGGGCAGCCACGGCGGCGGGGCGTTTTCAGGGAAAGACCCCAGCAAGGTGGACCGCTCGGCCTCCTACATGGCCCGCTACATCGCCAAGAACCTCGTCGCGGCTGGATTAGCCGAGAAATGCGAGATCCAGCTCGCCTACGCGATCGGCGTCGCCGACCCGATCTCGATCCTGATCCATACGAAGGATACCGAAAACGTCGAGATCGAACTCATCGACAAGCTCGTCCGCAAGCACTTCCCCATGACTCCGCGCGGCATCATCGAGCACCTCAAGCTGCGCCGGCCCATCTACCGGGCGACCGCGGCCTACGGGCACTTCGGCCGCAACGAGCCGGGCTTCACCTGGGAGAAGACCGACAAGGCGAAGATTCTGGCAAAGGAAGCGGGATTGTAAGGGAGACTTTTCAAGGACATCGAAAAAGGGGACGGAACTTTTCCCGTCCCCTTTTTTCTGTAACTCAGCACTGGAGGTAAGAGTGGATCACGACGTGAAAGACATCTCCCTGGCCGACCAGGGCAAGCTCAAGATCGAATGGGCCGAGGCCACCATGCCGGTCCTGCGGCTCATCAAGCAGCGGTTCGCCAAGCAGCAGCCCCTCAAGGGCGTGCGCATCACCGCCTGCCTGCACGTGACGACCGAGACGGCCAACCTGGCCAAGACGCTCAAGGCCGGCGGCGCGGTCGTGCGGCTCTGCGCGTCCAATCCACTCAGCACACAGGACGACGTGGCCGCATCGCTCGTGCAGCATGAGGGCATCCCCGTCTTCGCCATCAAGGGCGAAGACAACCGCACCTACTACGAGCACATCGAAGCCGCCATCGAGCACAAGCCGCAGATCACGATGGACGACGGTGCCGACGTCGTCTCGGCCCTGCACTCCACGCATAAAGCGATGCTCAAGCACGTCCTCGGCGGCACAGAGGAGACCACCACGGGCGTCATCCGCCTCCGCAGCATGGCGGCCAAGAAAGTCCTCAAGTTCCCGGTGATCTCGGTCAACGACGCGGACACCAAGCATCTCTTCGACAACCGCTACGGGACCGGCCAATCCACGCTGGACGGGATCATCCGCGGTACCAACCGCCTCATCTGCGGCACCACGGTCGTGATCGCCGGCTACGGCTGGTGCGGGCGCGGCGTGGCCATGCGCGCGCGGGGCATGGGCGCGGACGTGATCGTGACCGAGATAGACCCGGTGAAGGCCATCGAAGCGGTCATGGACGGCTACCGCGTCATGCCGATGGAGCAGGCGGCACCGGTGGGCGATTTCTTCATCACCGTGACGGGCAATCTGAAGGTCATCCGCGGAGAGCACTTCGCGGCCATGAAGGACGGGGCCATCGTCTGCAACTCGGGGCATTTCAACGTCGAAATTGACATTCCCGCGCTGGAGAAGCTGGGCAAGACAAAACGCACGGTCCGGCCGGGCGTGGAGGAGTACCAGCTGAAGGGCGGCAAGAAGATCAGCCTGCTGGGCGAAGGGCGGCTGGTGAATCTGGCCCTGGCCGAAGGGCATCCGTCGTCGGTGATGGACATGAGCTTTGCGAACCAAGCCTTGTCGGCGGAGTACATCTATAAGAACTACAAGAAGCTGGAGAAGAAGGTGTACCCGGTGCCGGTGGTGATTGATAAGGAGATTGCGAGGTTGAAGCTGGCGGGGATGGGGATGAAGATAGACAAGCTGACGAAGGAACAAGAGAAATACCTGGCGAGTTGGGAAATGGGGACGTAAAGAGCGGGCTGTGGCTGGCAGTCCCCTCGTGCTCGCGCAACGCGCGGCCTCGGAAGGCCCTCGTTGGACGCGCGCAGTAACGGGGACCGCCAGCCATCCCGCGTGAGAAGAACGCTTCTCAATCAAAAAAGAGAGAGTGAAACACGAAGGCCACCGCTTGTAGGTGGCCTTCGTGTTTGCGGCCATTACACATTGACACAGTTCTCCATAAAAAGTAGCCTGTTCGTGCTTCCCGATCCTGCACGCAACAGAGAGGCACTTCCCACAACGGTAACGACTTCGGGCAATCCTATGGAAGATCACTCTCACCTGGACAAGAAATATTTTATAGACGCGAGCGTTTATAATTGTCCCTATTGTAATCGGAGAAATGTTCATTACTCCTTCGACGGGTGTACCGCTTTTGATTGGAGCGATAAGAAAGTCTGCTGGATATATTTCGTCCGTTGTTCATCATGTAAAAATAGGTCCATGCACCTTTCCTACGAAGATCTTCGCCGCAGAACTATCGATCGTTGGCAGAAGGAACATATCGAACAAGACTTCCAAATTGGGATCGATATAGATTCCAAAATATTCTACTCAGTCCCCACCTCATTCTTTGTCCTTGATGAAAGAATCCCATCCCAGCTAAGGGAACTAATTACAGAAGCAGAAAGTTGCATAAAGCTCAATCTCCTAACCGGAGCCTCTGCTTGTACACGGAAAGCGATCTACGAGCTTCTTGTAATTGAAGGTGCAACCGGCAAGGATTATGAGAGCAGGATAAAATCCCTAAAGAGCAAGTATCCTTCCGTTGACGAAACTTATTTCGATATCCTATCCCACATTCAGGACATGACGAGTGACAAGATTCATGAACAATCTTGGGATAAGTGGGATTCCGAGAATTTAAAATTGCTGATCGAGACGTTGAAAAGCGTCCTCCATGAGATCTATGTACTGCCTAGGATAAAAGCCGACCGGTCAAAGCAAATTCAAGAACTTCGCAAGAATGCATTAAACCCAAAGAAAACCCAGAATAAGTCTTAAGAATGGGAAAAGGGGCAGGCTACTTTTCTGCTGACGTCTGACGGCCAGCCGCTACCTTCCCCGTCGATCCGCCCCACTCCCGCGCGTCCGCTTGACTCTTTTCCCCGTTCCGCCTAGCCTACGTATCGCTACACGTAGTCGACCGCTTACTGCTCCTCTCCTCTAAATGGTAACAACGTCATGCAGAATAGTCCCCGCCTAGACTTATTGAGCAAGCAGATTCGAGCCGCGGTGCCGAATTCACTGTCACAGACGGGAGAAGAAGCATTGGCGGCCTTTCTTGCCTTGCCAGGTGTTGACGCATGGATTCCTGGTAAGCTTCTACTTGGTGAACTATCTGAGATTTTTGATATCGGACTTGCACTTGCACTAATAGGAAACAATCCCTCAGCAGACCGCCATAAACTCGAAATAAGCAGAGCCGTACAACAAAAAGAAACTCTGCCGCGTAGTCTTTGGAGCGAAGTTCAAGTGGGGGCTCTACTAAGTAAGTGGGGAGCGGAATTCTCTTTCATAAAAAGGACCACGTCCCCGACACCTGATATCGAAGTGAAATTGGAAGGCGGTCTTATCTTGGACGTTGAGGTTGCATGCGCAGAAATGCGGCTAGCACAAACTAAAGCAAAGGACGGGCTTGAAGCACTTGCGGGCGCGCTACGTGCTGGAGATGTTAGTTGGAATATTGCCTGTTATTTTGCTGATGCATCAAAGGACACTGAACTCCGAGAAGCATTTGATGCAGCACTCACGCTACGCCCGGGTGAGTTCAAACAACAGTCTCCCCGATGGGCTGTGCGAGCCATTCCATTGGACCAGAGAGATGAGGTAGTAGGGCCTAAGATGGCGCAGTTGTTTGGCCCCGATTGGTGGCCATCGGATGCACCCAATTTCTTAATAAACAGCACCATTATTGGCGGACCTACTTCACCAGTCGTTTGCCTCCGGAGTCTGGTCCCTCAAGTGTTATATACCAATCCAATTGAAAGGAAGGCGACCAGTGGTCAAAACCGGCGGGGGCACCCGTATCTAATCGCCTTGGATGTAGACAAAATGCCTCGTGCGCACGGGAGAATTATTGATTCCCTTAACGACTACTTCATCAAGTGGGATCATGTTTCAGGAGTTCTTTTATTCGAGCAGCGTTTCTGGATTGGAGTAGAAGATAAAAAATGGATTTATTCTGTTCACGTTAATCCGCATGCACTATTATCGCTCCCTCCGGACTTGCTCGGAATTGCAAACGGCAAGCAACACTCATTGGAGTTTTCTTTGGCAGGATGAGTCGAAAGGTGCAGGAACCGTTTCCGCTAAATTCCGCCCCAAGGAGATAACCATGGGATTAGGAGAGAAACTGCAAGTAGGCAGTTTCGTAATCGGCTTAGTCGGTTCGATTCTTGTCCTTGTCAGTGCTGTCTTGGGATTTTGGGGCACCAGAATCTCTGATAAAGGCTATTTAGAAACGATTGGAATAATTAAATCTGAAATCAAGGAAGCGCGAGTCAGAAAAGAACCTCAATGGACACCATTTGTTAAAGTTAGATCTCAAGGCTTTCCCAATTTGGGCAAGCCAATGACAGTTAAATTACAGTTTCATTTGCACAGCGACGATAACACCATTCCGTTAATGGTACGGGTAGCATCTGACAAAGAAGGGCATCATCCTAATACGGTTGCAGGACCAGCTGGCGTAGTTGAACAACTCATTATTGAACCGGAAACCTACTACGTTAGCGTGTCTCATCCATCCATAAGCTGGAAGGCTGAAGTTCTTGGTTGGATAGATCGACGGGGACAATAAAAGGTTCAACGATGTCCTGGTGGGAGCAACTTAATAACTCCCATATCTTCCTCCTAAATCGACAAGAAGCTCTGAAGCAACGTCCCGATTTCACACCTACTATCAGAACCAAGCCAGCGGCCCACATTATTAGCGCCCAAGTTTTATTTCCATTAACGCTAACTATTGACGAGTATGCTGCATTTCTCACGATTAGCTCAAAATACTTGGACGGTAATGAAGAAGGTGCTCCAATAGATTGTTACATGCTTGGCAGTACAGTCCTCATGTGGCACTACTCCATTTGGGAATACATCGGGCAAGCTGTTAATCTTTTCTGTGACAGGTTCAGTGAAGAGCGTGTAGTTACTTTCAATTTAGCCACCGGTTCCAAAACTCTCAGACAATTGCCCGCAGCGCGCCTTGCCCCAATGACGAAAGTTCTAATGACGAAATTAACCACTGAGCTGAGATCAATTTGTGGTAGTGCTTATGGGGCAAGAATGATCAGGGGAATTTCGACTCATCGCTACCACATTGCTAACACATACACTCCGGAATTGACTGACCTACTACATGAAAGATCTGGCAGTTTTCACCATTCTCGCCTCAGCGGTCTAAGAACGAAGGTTGTGCAATCATTCACCTCACTAATGAAAGCCAGTAAGGCATTGGTGCAATTCGTGGATAACCCCTCCGTCCAAGAATGGCACCCCGATTGGTGGCTGAGCTAAGAAAGGAAATGGGGACATTCAGAATTTTGTGAGACGCCCGCCGATGGCGACGCCCGCCCCGCTTCCTCCACCCCCCTCGCGCGGCCGCTTGACTCCTCCCCACGGTCAGCCTAGCCTTCCCTTGCAGAGGGGTTTCTGCCGAAGGGGGACGAAGGGGAATCGATTCATGCATACACTTTTCACAAGGTGCCGGTTGTTGGCGCTCACGAGGAGAACGCAGCGCCTAATTCGCCGCGCATGTCTTGCGACGGCTTTGCTGGTGACGATAGCCGCCGTGGCTCAGGCGGTTCACGCCGCAGGTGGAGGTCAGACGAAGTTCCAGCGCATATCGACGCAGTTCATCGCGGCGTTGGGCGATCCAGGTGCGACCTCCGGGAGTGGCGCGCAATCGTGGGGTCTGTGGCCTCTGGACCCGGGTCCTCGGGGCGTCGAGCTGAACAGCTATAAACGGTTGCAGGATGCAGGTGGCGTCGCCCCTGCGCGCTGGAAATTCGACGGCACGGACTGGTGGCTGGAGGAACACGGCTTGATCATGGAGCAGCCGACCTTTCCGCTCCCTCCCGGCAAATACGTGGTCACGGGCGCCCGCGACGTGACGGCTGTGCTGACCATTCATCCCGCCGACAGGAATGGCGACAGACGCTGGGAGCTCGATAAAGGCGCGACGCTCTACGACGTGACGCACCTGGCCTGCCGCTCCGCGCGCTATACACCGGCGGCGGTTGGTGGTTCGTGCTCGCCGGCAAACGCGCCGAAGACTGCGTTTCCAGTTGCGCCAGGGGGAGCGATGCCTCCGGTCGAGGGCTGCACGAAGCAGGACTATGCGGTTCTCATCGTGATCGGCGTGGTTAAATAGAAGAAAACGGTGCTAGGAATCGTTTCCGCTGACGCCTGACGGCTAGCCCTGAGCCCGCCCGCCCTGAGCGAAGTCGAAGGGCCGATGGCGACGGACGGTCCGCGTTCATTTCAACAGGCAGACTCAAAGCGCCTTCGTCACCGATGCGAACAGAAAACCCATACCGGTAGTGACGGCCTTCTGGTTCGCATGGTATACGTTTCATCCGTAGACAGAGATCTATACAGCCAGCACGCCTTACAGGAGGACCTTATGAAGAACGCCGATTCCGGCCGGCCTGCCGCCGAGCCATGCACGACTGGAGCAGAAGAAGACTCGCTCCAGGAGGAAATCAGAAAAGAGGCCTACTATATTTACTGTGAATCAGGCGGCCATTCAGGAAATGAACTTGAGCATTGGTTGCTCGCTGAGCAGGTCGTCCTGGCTCGGCGGAAAAGCACCGCTCACCCCTCAAGCCTCCCGCGCGTCCGCTGATTTGAGCGAAACTGGTTATCGGTAGACGTCTTTGCGGTGTTCGATGGAGAGGGCATCGAGCCACTCTGAGCCAACGCGGCGGTAGAGAACTCGATAGGGCCAGACGCGGTAGGACCAGACCTTCTCTTTTTTGAATTTTCCTTTGAGCGGCTTGCCGTCGGTCGGATTCTGGGCGAGATGGCGGAGGGCTTCCTTGATTCTGTCTTTCGTCGGAGGGTCGAAGGCTTCGAGGTCTTTGAGCGCTTGCGGGGTGAAGCGGACTTGTCTCACTGATCCTCACCAAAGGCATCTTTGAAGGAACGGAACTTTCCGGCCTTGGCTTCTTTCAACCCCTGCTCCAGAGCTTTGACCGCCTTCGGATTAGCCAGTAACTCGAGCGTCTCTGTCCAGCTCTCGAATTCGTCTGCGCTCATAACGACGGCTTTGGGCGCACCATTCTTCGTGACGACGTATCGTTCGGAGAGCCGTCCCACCTTCTCCACGATCGTGGAGAATCTGTTCCGGGCTTCTTTCAGTGAAATCGTCTTGCTCATAACTTCCTCGCTTTCGGACAGAGTGTACACAATTGTGGCGACTTCTTCAAGCCTAGGTAAGAAAAAGGTGCCGGGTTACTTTTCCGCTGAAGACTGACGGCTTGCCCTGAGTTTATCGAAGGGCCCGCCGATGACGACGGACGATTCTGACACCTCCGTTCCGAAACCATGAACCATTAGCCATTAACCATACGGTCTTCGCAGCCCTCTCCCCCACCCCCGCGCGTCCGCTTGACTCCTCTCTGCGGTCGGCCTAGCCTTGGTGACAATATGACTGCCCCACTCCAACCTCAGAACAGTGAGCGCCAGTACATTAAGGAACACACGCAACGGCTAATCCTAGCACGATGTGGCTGGGGCATCTTGGTCATTTATTTACTATGGAGTATGAGCAGGGGGGCCGACTGGCTTCAGGATCCGGTCTTCTGGCTTCTTGTCATCCTTAATTTACTTGGTTTCAACTTGTATCTAGGCCGCTGCCCTGCGTGTGGATTTGGCAAGTGGAGTGCCGTGCCAAATCCAAGTACGCTTTATGATGCAGAGGGTAAGTGCAAGAAGTGCGGCGTTCGCCTTAAGTAACCGCTACAAACAAAAAAATTGGGGCCAAGTCTTGCAATCACACATTTGATTGAGCCCGCCGATGGCGACGGACGGGGCTGAGAGAAAACGGTGTCAGGAACCGTTTCCGCTCGGATAAGGTAAAGGATAGGGTAATGGATACAGGAAGCGTGCCCAAGGCCAAGGTCCTGATCGTCGACGATCAACCCCAGATGCGCGCGCTCATTCGTACTGCACTCGAGAGGCTACCGGTTGAAATGGTGGAAGCAGCCGATGGAAAAGAAGCCATGAAGCTGATCGAAACCGAACAACCGGACCTCTTGCTGTCCGATTATCAGATGCCGAACTGGGACGGCCTGACCCTGTGCCATCAGCTCCGTCGCCGGACCGACCTGAAGCCGATCAAGACCGTGCTCATCACCGGAGCACTCATGCCGGCCGACTTGTTGGCGGCCGTCAATCACAAGATGGTCGATGCCGCGCTCGCGAAGCCGGTGGACGTGCAGGAACTACAGCAACTCGTCAAACTTCTGCTGGCACTGGAGTAGTCATGCGGCGACGATTGTCGCGTGGAAAATAAATGGGGACATTCATCATTTCCCGCTGAAGCCTGACGGCCTGTCCTGAGCCTGTCGAAGGGCCCGCCGATGGCGACGGACGTCCCTCCTTCCATTCCTCCCCCACCCCACCTGCCCTGAGCTTGCCCGTCGAGAGCCTCTGGGTCGAGCGATCGAAGGGGCGCGTCCGCTTGACTCCTTTTCACAACCGGCCTAGCCTTGCCCAACCATTTAGAAGGCGGTGTAGCGACCGGGGGCGGGTCAGGGGGGCTGTGCTATATTTGAACGGGGAGAGCAGCACGATGGGAACGACGAAAACACTGTGTCCGTTTTGTGAAAGCCCCCTCGTCACACAGGTCGAGCCTACAACTCTGCTGGATAAGCTCGCCTCTCTGATTTCCCTTTACCCTTTCCAGTGCGAGTCGTGTAAGCGGCGTTTCCGCATAAAACAGGAGGGAGGACAGTCCTCAGACCCGAAGGAGCGCCGCAAATCCCTTCGGGTGCCTGTGGAGATTCCAGTGACCTTTGAGAGCAACGAGGTCTCAGGTGAAGGAACGCTAACCGACATCTCGCCGCACGGATGCTCGCTAGTCTCAAAGCAAACCCTCCGGTCAGGGATCGTCCTTCGATTGCATCTTCCAGCCGGCAAAGGCCAGAAGCCCGACACCACAGTGCAGCAGCTCGCAACGGTTATGGGGGTCAACGGCAATCGGGCCGGGCTCAAGTTCCTGGCGTATACTTCTCAGGAGAAGGATGCGCTGACCCAAACCGTCACGAGGTCCATGAAGATTTTTGCCCGCTAAAGAAGGCCAGCGGAGGTGTTGGAAGAGAGGATGACAAAGAAAAGGGGTCGGGAGTCTTTTTAGGATCTGACAGCCGCGATGGCGACGGACGCCCCTCCTCCCCCACCCTCGCGCGTCCGGTGAAGCTCCTTTGAAGCTCCTTCCTTTGCTCCATGCATAAGACTAGAATGCCTGCTGATGTCGATGGACAGCCCACAAGTCCCACCGCCGCATGAACCCAAGCCCGCGTCTGTCGATACCCCAGGGCCGATTCAGCGGGGGCTGCTGGGGCTCCTGCTGGCTGTGGCTGTGCTTGTGCCCGCGGCGGTGGCGCTGTCGGACGACCTCTCCGTTCCCATGCGGATTTTCGGAATGAGCTTCTCCTTGCTCTGGATTTCGCTCGCAGGGATGACGGTGAAAATCTGGGGCGAGCCCCATCTTCGCGAGCTTTACTTCTCGAATCCGATCGGGAGCAACCTGACGAGGATATCGAGGTTTCTCGCTCATTACCGCGAGCGCTTCGGCGCCGACCTGTGGTCCACACTGTTCCTGGGATCGGCCGCGGCCGCACTGCTGAGCGCTATGTTTCTCGCCGCAACCCAGAAGTAAGAGAAGAACATGGAGACGTTCAGAATTTTGTGAGACGCCTGCCGATGGCCACTCCCCACGGTTCGAATCTGTACAATTGACAACGTTGTCGAGTGGCGTATAGTTCCGCCTATCCACCAGCAGGGAGGACACCATGCTGCCATTCGTTCAGGGTTTTCACGCGCACGCATACGCGCTGATGCGTATCGTCGCCGGGTTTTTGTTTCTCTGCCATGGGACTTCGAAATTATTGGGATTTCCGCTTTCTCCTCCGGAGGTCCCTGCGATCGTGATCTACATTGCCGGCCCCATCGAGCTGGTGGGCGGCTTGCTCGTGATGATAGGGCTCTTCGCCGGCTGGGCGGCGTTGCCGTGCAGTGTGCTCATGGCCCTCGCGTATTGGATGGTCCACGGCACCCAGGCGTTGTTTCCCATTCAAAATGGTGGCGAACTCGCTGTCCTCTTATGCTTCGTCTTTTTTTTCATCTCCTCACAAGGCTCGGGCATCTGGAGCGTGGACGCTGTCCGAAGGAAAGCCTAGGCACTGGGTGGCGGGGTGAAGAAACGGTGGCGGAAAGAAATAAAAGGGGTCGGGAGTCTTTTCTTGAGACACTCACGCCCCTGACGGCCCGCCGATGGCGACGGACGGTTCTTTCACCTCCGTTCCGAAACCATAAACCATATGCCATCAGCTATACGCTCTTAGAAGATTAGGCCATACGCTCTTCGTCACCCCCGCCCCACCCCCGCGCGTCCGCTGATGCTGAATCTGCTGTAGGCGCCGTTCAGCAGGGACACTGAATCCCATTGAGCCAATAGAAAAACCACAGACCCAGCGCGCAGGTGAGGTAGAAGATGATCTTTCCGAGTTTGATCTCCCACTCCGGAATTTGGCGCTCCTTCTCAGAACTATTTTCGTTCTGTTCCATGATGGCATCTCTACTGTTCTGGCCCTCGTCGGCCGTACCGCCAGCGCATGCCTCAGCCCGTCGTCATGAATTTACCTTTTTGTGTTTGGCGCTCCCGCCGGATAACGAACCGGGCGGTCGCGCTCCGCTTCGAATGGGCCATTGGTGGCATCGTCGATTGGATATGATACCGGGGTCGATCACCTCCCCGCAGATCAGGCAGTGCCAGGCTGAGGAACGGATTGTCGTGCTTTCCGCATCCTCCAGCATGATTGGCACCATCAGGCCCTGGCAACGCGGGCAGATCAAGGGCTTGACCTCCCTGGGACGAATGGAGCGTCTGAGCCGGCTCCGGTGCCCACAACCACAGCGCACCGTGATCCGTGAGACATTGGCGTAGGAGCGACGGAGACTGAGGCATCGGTCGCGCGGGCGCCTCAGCCCGCGTGAGAGAGCGGACAGTCAGCGGGGCTAGTACGTCATTACAATATACTACCCAGCAAACGGAAAAGGGACCGGAGGAAGAAACTGGGGACATTCAGCATTTTGTGAAACGCCGCCGATGGCGACGGATTCTTTTCGCTCCGAACCATAAGCCATATGCCATCAGCTATACGCTCTTAAGAAGCCCACACCCCCACCCTCGCGCGTCCGGTGATTCGAGTTAAATTGGTCCGTTGGGGGTGGGTTCTCAGGCGTGCTGCAAGCGTTTTGTAGCGGGAACGAAGCGGATTTCGACACGCTGCTTCAGCGCATCGGCGATGCGCTGAAGCATTGCCAGCGAGTGGCCTTCATAGTCGGCGCTTTCCAGCCTGCAGATCACGGAGGCCGTGGTTCCGACCAGCTTGGCCAGTTGCCGCTGGGTGAGACCGGTCTGGAGGCGCAGAGCAGTGATTTTTCTCGCCACATTGTCGTTCGCCCGTGCTTCTTCAAGCGCGGCCAGACGCTCCGGCCTGCCCTCGTAATATCGCCGATGCAGGATTTCCACCGCATTGCTCGTCGGAGTTCGTTTTGTCTTTGGCATAATCAGGCCTCCTCGTACGTGTGGCGCTCGGGGTCCTGTTCAAACCGTCGCTTGCGCGTCAGCGCCAATTCGATCTCCCGTGACGGCACGACCCGCTCTTTGACCAAGCCATGCGCGAGCACCGCTGCCGTTCGTCCGTGGAAGAAGTACAGAATTCGATAGTTCATGCCCTGGAGCCCGATGCGCAGTTCGTGGATGCCGCCACGGAGCAGGTCGGCCTCCGGCCTTCGCAATTCATGCCCGAACTCGCACAAGCGCTCGATCTTGATCCGACATTTGTCTTGCGCTTTGGCCGGCAGCGTATCCAGCCACTCCAGGACCGGTGCCGTTCCATCACTGTCTCTGTAGAACACCACCGGGATTTTCGGCACCGTCACACTCCGGCGTCATGTTCGCATATATGCGAACATTGGTCAAGGGATAAAAATGGGATGGGAAGAAACTGGGGACATTCTGAATTTCGTGAGACGCCGCCGATGGCGACGGACGGTTCCCACTCCCGTTCCGTTCCGGACCATAGGCCATCTGCCATTCGCCATATGCTCTGCGCAGAGCTGTCCCCCCCACCCTCGCGCGTCCGGTGATTTAGCTGTCTCCCCGCTTCTGCTATAATCCCGCTCCATCATGAAACCACGAATTACGGTCATTACCTTGGGCGTAGACGATTTGGAAAAGTCGCTCGCGTTTTATCGCGATGGACTTGGATTTTCAACGGAAGGGATCGTCGGTACAGAATTTGAGCATGGCGCGGTAGCCTTTTTTGATTTGCAGCCGGGGCTGATGCTGGCCATTTGGCCTCGCGAGAACATTGCCTGGGACGCGAACATTTCCCAAGCTCCTCACAGCGCGACGGAGTGCACCATCGGCCATAATGTGGGCAGTACAGAAGAAGTCGACGTAGTGATGGAACAGGCGAAACGCGCGGGGGCCAAGATCACCAAACCTGCCGGCAAGACATTTTGGGGAGGCTATGCCGGTTATTTCCAAGATCCCGACGGCCATTTGTGGGAAGTCGTCTGGAATCCACGAATGGAAATAACTGATTAGGCCTTCGGGGAAGAACACGGGGACATTCAGAAGTTTATGAGACGCCCCGCCGACGGCGGGCTTACTAGGAGGCGATCATGGGAAGCTCGCGGCGGCCCTCGGCTTCTTTCTGAATGCGGAGGCGTTCGGCGCGGGATTCCTGGAGGACGTGCTCCAGCATGTCGTCTGTCACCTGGGTGAGGCTGGCGGCCGCATCCTTCAGGGCCCCGTGCTCGACGGCGCGGGAGAGCACCTCGGCCTTGGTCTCGCCCTTTCCCTTCCCCAGGAACGGCTTGATGATGAGGTAGACGACGTCACGGACGGGCATGTAACGGAGGAAGCGCCGCAGCAGCCGGAACGTCTGCACCGGATAGTGCAGCAGCTTGTAGAGAAAGAGCCGCCGCAGCCCGGCCCGCCGCACGCCGTTGATGGTTTCTCCCGGCAGGCAGGTCGGATCGATCGCGGAACACTTGAAGTACTTGTACCAGTCAGTCGTCTCACTCACCAGCCCGCGCTTCACGTATTCCTGCCACAAGGGCGTTCCCCGATAGACGCAGAGCCGGTTGAACCCGAACGTATCGAGCGGCAGCCGGGAGGCCAGGTCAAAGGTGGCCTCCATGTCCTCCACGGTTTCATCGGGGTTGCCGACGGTGAAAAATCCGTGGACGATCTCGATGCCGGCCCGCTTGGCGTTGACGACGGCGTGTTCCACTTCGGCCAGCGTCTGTTCCTTTTGCAACCGGTCCAGGATTTTCTGGCTGCCGCTCTCTATCCCGAACATGATGGTCCGGCAATGCGCCTTGGCCATGGCCGGAAACAGGTGCTGGGCCACCGAGTCCACGCGCCCCTCGCACCCCCACTGGATCGTGATGCGGTTGTCCATGAGGCCCTTGCAGATGGCCTCGATGCGCTTGGGTTGGAGCAGGAAATGGTCGTCCACGAAGTACACTGAGCCATAGCCGAGCTCCTGGAGGTGCCGGAACTCCGCCACCACGTGCTGGGGGCTGCGGGCCCGCCATTTGCCTTCATTGAACACGGGGATGTCGCAGAACACGCAGGGCCAGGGACAGCCGCGCGAGGTCTGCATGGTGGTGAACCGCTCCATGGAGAGCACGGCCGGCACATCCAGCGGCATGGACTCGATGAAATCCAGTTCGAGGCTATCCCGATCCGGGAACGGCCATTGGTCCAGGTTGCGTTCCATCGTTCGGTTGGCGTTCTGCCGAACCTGCCCGTCCCTGGCCCAGGTCAACCCGGCCACGGGCTCCGGATTGTCCAGGTGCTCGAGCAGGTCCAGGATCAGCTGCTCCCCGTCTCCCCGGCAGACAAAATCCACCTCGGGACATTGGAGCTTGACCAGTTGGGCACTGAGGGTCGCAAAGACCCCGCCGAACGCCAGTTTCACCTTCTGGTTGGCGGCCCGTATCCGACGGGCCAGCATCTTGGCGTAGGGATAGCTGGTGGTGCTGAGAAAACTCAGACCGACCAGCGCCGGCTGGCGCCGGTTGATCTCCTCGATGATGACCTCATTGGGTGTCACCGGATTGGCCTGATCGAACATCACGCATTCGTGCCCCGCCTGCTGGAGCACGGACGAGAGGGACATGATGCCGATGGGAGGAAAACCCATGACCCGGATGCGCCCGTTTTTGGCGCGAGTCTTCGCGGGAAGCGCGTAGAACTGGGGGTCGCGGACGTGGATCAGAAAAACCAGCATGAGTTCTCCCTCTACGGACCGCCGCGGGAGAGCCATAACGCTCTCGGTGCATCCGATACGCGGAAGTGGCCTACGCCCATAAAGAACGCTCTGCCGGATGCCATCTACGGAAGCGGGAACGAGCAGACAGCGGAGGATTCTCCTCTGGGTGGGCGCAGTCTATCACGGCCTCCTTCCAGGGTGAAAGGAAATACCGGAGAAGAAAATAGGGACATTCATAATTTGGAAGCTGGCCGATGGCGACTGCCATCCAACGCGGTCCCGCGCTCGCGCGAGGGCTGATGCGGGATGAGTATAAGGCGAGAGGCCGCTTTTTGAGGACGCGCACAGAGGCTTAGGTTGACTCGCCCTCGGAGAGAAGATCCTCGACCTGGGCTTCGTTACACGTCAGACCGTCGCCGGCGGGTTGAGGCGGGCGTGCGCCGCTTTCTTCGTGCAAGGCATCGAATTTCTCGTCGTTGTGCCCCTTGGGGAATTTGGCCTTGTCCTTTTTCACGGTTTTCCCACCCCTTTCGTTGAGACGCGCACCCGCTGCACCTTCGCGTGCCTGAGCGTGCTCATGCGGCAGCCTGCAACGACACCTTCAGTTCCTGAATGGCCCTGGCGACGTCCTCCTCCGTGGACCCGAACCGGTCCCCCACCACCTTGATGGCCTGCTTGATCGCCGTCGTCATTTTCGCGATGTGCTCTCCGGCTGTCATTGCACGTCTCCTTTTCCGCAATTCTCTTCTTTTCGCAAACACACCTTCGCCCGAACGAGACATGGGAACATGCTGCCGTTGCACCCGTCGCTCCGATGCATCGCGCGTTCACGCACGGCAGACTGCTCCGTTTCCTTCGAGCCGATCACCCCGTTGTCGCTCACCGTCACCCCTTCCTCTCACCGGTCAGTTGCTCGCGCTCCCGCCGAACGCCATCACGACCGGCCTGTGGCACTGCTGCCAGGGGCCAGCATGCCCCCGAGTCCGTCTCCTGCAGCGCGTCCTGCCGCGCCAATTTCCGCAGCCGGAAAAACGCCGCGTGTTGGATGGCATATCAGCCTCCTATCAGCACAGTCACTTCGCGACCACAAACCGGTCGGCGGCGAAGGTGGCGTGAAGCCGCTCCGTGACATGGCGGCGGTACCCCTCTTGCTGCCTGAGGATGAGGACCAGCCCGCTCTTATCCGTGAGGATCAGCAGGTCATCCTCGGCGGCCAGTTGCATGGCAGGCGCCCCCGCCACATCGATGCGATACTGCGTCCGCCCGTCGGGGTTCCGGCTGGGCCCGGTGACGATCGCCGTCAGGCCTTCCACGACGCCGTCCTTCCCCTCCGACCGATGCCGGACCTTGGTTCCGTCCGGAATTCTCACCCATGGCGCTCCGGTCGCCCGTTCCGCTTTTCCGTCGTTCATGATCGTCATGCCTCCCGTGTTTAGCGACCGGGCGTGTCCTGGATCGATTGCCGGGACGTCTGGTCCCGCTTGCAACTGTGTTCGGCAATCATGCGCTGGCCGGCAGTGGCGTCTTTGGGAATTCTGGCCAGACAGGCCTGCTGCGTGTCTTCGACTGCGCCCGATGCCACGGCGCTGCGCCCTTCCGACTGCGTCG
>Ga0247727_10010535_pt1 | contig 16358 bp, 19 predicted proteins | sample WisWelCaveWW1625_FD_202498 | JGI IMG/M metagenome (GOLD analysis project Ga0247727, IMG submission 202498) | Biofilm microbial communities from Wishing Well Cave, Virginia, United States - WW16-25 | ecosystem: Environmental > Aquatic > Deep subsurface > Groundwater > Cave microbial mat | place... | reverse complement strand
TCGCTGCGTGCGCGCTCGACAACGACCTCAGGCGCGCGGCGCAGCTGCACCTCCTCAAGACTGCCTTCAACATCACATTCGGACACACATACACCGACTGGAGAAAGTCGTTACAAGCCCATGGTGATGCTCACCGGCACGTATGACCAGGGGATGCGGCTGCGGTTATTTCTGCGACCCGAGGCGGTTGATCCTCTTGCACAATTCCACTGCATCCGGGGTAATGCAGACATTACCTATCGGCGGGGAAAAATCATCGCACTCCATTTGCAGGTGTATGGAAAACAAGACATCGCAATACACCCGTCGCCCAGCCTGCACAGCATTACGGACTTTACCATTTACCTGAATCCTGCAAAATTTGCAGAGTTTCAGGAGAAGAAGGTCGTGACTGCCCAGCCGCCGCTGTATTCCGGAGTCACGCATTTTGAGCTGAAGCTTGACGATATTGTCGTGACGCACTGCGACGGCAGGAGACCGTACCGGCGGTGACGCGAAACCTTTTTAAAGAGGTGCCTGTCTTCATTCATCATTCTGGACAACAATCGTTGTCCACCGTAGACCGCAAGGTCAGAGAGGAAAACAATGGGGATAACTGAAATTCCAAAGACTGAGCTCATTGAACGGGCGGCAAAGGAACTGCTCAAGAATCCTGCGTTCCAGCCGCCGCAATGGGCGATGTTCTGCAAGACAGGCACGTTCAAGGAACGCCAACCGATCAATGATGACTGGTGGTCTGTACGCGCGGCAGCGATTTTGCGCCGGCTGAGCGACACTGACGGTCCGATTGGCGTGCAGAAGCTCCGCACGCTCTACGGCGGCAAGAAAAACAGGGGCCACAAGCCCGAACGCTACTACCCAGGCTCGGGCAGCATCATCCGCAAGATTCTCCAGCAATTGGACAAGGCAGGGTTTGCCAGGAAGATTGAGAAAGGCGCGCACAAGGGGCGCGCCATCACGCCGCAGGGACTTTCGTTCCTCGGCAAAATCGCAGACGCGTACATGAAGGAAAACAACATCCTGCTTCCCAAGAAGCCCGCGGGCGAGCTGAACATCATTGAGCCGCCCAGGGAAAAGAAACCTCGTGCTCCGCGCGTGAGAAAGAAGGTTGAAGCTACGGAAGCAGGAGCTCCTACGGCAGAAACTGCAGGCGTGCCTGCAGCAGAGGCTCCCAAGCCGGCACGCAAGCGCGCGCCGAGAAAGAAGGCAGAGACTGCAGCTCCTGCGGCACCTGAAGCCGCGCCTGCTCCGACAGCACAGGCACAATCAGCGCCTGAAGCACCGAAAACAGAGTGAACAACAATGGCACGATACAAGCATCCTGCACGGAAAAAGCGGCTCGCAAGGCGCGGGCGCCAGACCAGGTGGGCTCCGTTCTGGACCGTACCCAAGAAATACGGCAAGGGACGCCGCGTGCACCCAGGAAGGCACACAATGGTCAAGCGCAGCTGGCGCAGGCAGAAGATAAAGAGCGTCTAACATGGCAACCGAACGAACCTACACGATTCCATTGCGCAAGGAATGGCTGAAGAGCGTGAAGTACAAGCGCGCCAAAAAGGCAGTTCGCGCTATTCGCGAATTCCTGATGCGCCACATGAAGGCCGCAGTGATGGAAGACGTCAAGCTCGGCAAGTATCTGAATCTTGAATTGTGGAAGCACAGCATCAAGCATCCGCCTTCGCGCGTCAAGGTCAACGTGACCAAGGACGACAAAGGAATTGTGCGCGCAGAACTGTTCGGCGCTCCGAAAGAGGAAAAGAAAGTGGAAGCTCCAAAGAAGGCAGCAAAGCCTGCACGAGCAGAAGCGAGTGCAGACCAGCCGACGAAGTCGGCGCTGCCCGCGGCAAAGGAAGCGCCTGCAGAAAAGAAAGAAGCAGCACCTGCTGAGAAGAAAGCAGAATCTCCTGCTCCTGAAAAGAAAGCAGAGCCAGCCAAGCCGGCTGAGCAAAAGCCCGCGGAAAAGAAACCTGCAGTTCCGAAGCCGGCAGCACCGGCTCCTGCGCCCAAGCCAGCCCCTGCCCCGCAAAAGCAGATTGGCCAAATTATTCGGTAAACTTATTATACCTCTCCACTGAGGTGTTCTTCTATGGTTATTGGCTTGTACGACCCGAAAACAATTGAACCCGCAATCATGAAGTTCTGGGAGCGCGAGCAGGTTTTTGACAAGGCACGGGAGCAGAACAAGGGGAAGAAGAAGTTCTATTTTCTTGACGGCCCGCCGTACACGTCAGGGGCCGTGCATATCGGCACTGCGTGGAACAAGACCATGAAAGACCTGGTGTGCCGTTACAAGCGCATGGCTGGCTTTGACGTGTGGGACAGGGCAGGGTATGACATGCACGGCCTGCCGACCGAGAACAAGATTCGCGCAAAGCACAAGCTCTCGCTCAGGAAGGACATTGAAGCGTTCGGCGTTGAAAAGTACAACAAGGAATGCGAAGAGTTTGCCGTGGACATGATGCACCAGATGAACAAAACGTTTGAGCGTTTAGGCGTCTGGCTGGATTTTGACCACGCATACATTCCCATTTCAAAAGAATTTATCGAAGGCGAATGGTTCCTCATCAAGCAGGCGCACGACAAGGGAAGATTGTATGAAGGCGTGCGCACCATGCCGTGGTGCGCGCAGTGCGAAACCAGCCTTGCAAAGCACGATTTGGAATACGAAACCGTCAAGGACGAGTCTATTTTTGTCAAGCTGCGCATCAAAGACAAGCCGAATGAGTACCTGGTCATCTGGACCACGACGCCGTGGACGATTCCGTTCAATCTTGCGGTCATGGTGAATCCTGACCTTGAGTATGTCCGCGTGCAGGTGAACAACGAGGTCTGGGTGCTCGCAAAAGCACTGGCAAACGTCATCGTGCAGGGCCTTGTTGAGGTCGCGCCAAAGATACTGGAAACATTCCTTGGCGGCAAGCTTGAAGGCGTGGAGTACGTGCACCCGTTTGAGGACGCGATTGCAGAATACAAGAACATAAAGAAGGACGCGCCGAAGACGCACACGGTTGTTTTGTCAACAGAATACGTGGACACGAGCGCAGGCTCTGGGCTGGTGCACTGCGCACCAGGCTGCGGTCCTGAAGACTACGAAGTCGGTCACAGGAACAAGATTCCTGCGTGGAACACTGTGGACGAGCACGGCAAATTCCCCGAAGGCATGGGCGAATTCACCGGCATGTTTGCGAAAAAGGACGACAGGAAGTTTGTCGCTGCGCTTGAGAAGCGGGGCGCGCTTATCGCAAAGACGCCGGTGGAGCACGAGTACGCGCACTGCCAGCGCTGCCAGAGCCCGGTCATCTTCCGCACCACAAAACAATGGTTCTTCAAGGTTGAGGATTTGAAGCCGCAAATGATTGAGGTAAACAACAAGACATACTGGGTGCCCAAGGCGGCGTACAACGCGTTTGATTCATGGCTGAAAAACCTGCGCGACAACAGCATCACGCGCCAGAATTACTGGGGAACGCCAGTGCCGATTTGGAAGTGCGCGTGCGGCAAGTATGACGTGATTTCCACCGTTGCCGAGCTGGAGCAGAAGTCCGGCAAGAAGATTGTGGAACTGCACAAGCCGTGGATTGACCGGCACGAAATTCCGTGTTCGTGCGGCAAGAAAATGCAGCGCATTCCTGACGTGCTGGACGTCTGGGTTGATGCAGGCACTGTGAGCTGGAACTGCCTGGACTATCCGCGCCAGAAGCACGACTTTGAGCGTTTGTTCCCTGCCGACTTCATCATTGAGGGCAAAGACCAGATTCGCGGCTGGTTCAACCTGCTGATGATTGCAGGCATTCTCGCGCTTGACCGGCAGTCATTCACCAGCGTGTACATGCACGGCTACATCCAGGACGCGCTCGGCAGGAAAATGAGCAAAAGCTTGGGCAATTACATTGAGCCCAAGGAAATTGTTGACGCAGTCGGCGCTGACTCCTTCAGGGCGTACGCCATTGGAGGCGCAAATCCCGGGCTGGACTTCAATTACAATCCGGAAGATGCGAAACAAAAGTACAAGAACCTGGTGATTTTGTGGAACCTGCACAAGTTTTTGCTGGAATTGTCCGGACAGCTCGGCAAGAATCCTGCAGACTTTGACCCGAAGGTGATGGAATCATTGTTCTCTGTAGAGGAAAAATACATGGTCTCCAAGCTCAACAGCACAATTGCGACAGTGACTGAGAAGATGGATGCGTATCTGCTGAATGAAATTCCTGCGCTGATTGAGAACTTGTATCTTGAGCTCTCGCGCACGTATGTCCAGCTCGTGCGCGACAAGGCATCTGTCGGCACGGACAATGACAAGGAAGTCGTGCTGTACACACTGTACCATTGTTTGCGGGAAACGCTGAAGCTCATCGCGCCGGTCGCGCCGTTTGCCGCAGAACAGATGTATCAGGACCTGAAGAGCACATTCAAGCTGCCTGAGGAATCAATTCATTTGTGCGCGTGGCCTGTAGCAGACGCAAAGAAGATTGACCGCCTGCTTGAGGAGCAAATGCAGGTCGCGGGCAGAATCATTGAAAGCGCGCTTGCCGCGCGGGAAAAAGCAAAGTTGTCGCTTCGCTGGCCGGTCAAGACTGTTCACGTGGTGAGCGGCTCTGGCGCGGTCAAGGCATCGGTTGAGGAACTGCAGGACATTTTGAAAACCCAGCTGAACGCAAAAGAAGTTGTGGCGCATGCTGCGTTTGGCGAAATCAAGGAAACCGTCAAGGCAAACCCCGGACCGATGGGAAAAACGTTTGGCAAGAAAGCGCCGCAGATTATGGCAAAGCTTGCCGAGCAGAGCGCGAACAGCGTTCTTTCCTCGCTCGCAAAGGACAAGAAGTTCACGCTGAACCTCGGAACAGAAAAGGTTGAGCTGAACGCATCGCACGTCATTGTCGAGCGCGACGTTCCGAAGCATCTTGTTGAGATTGAATTCAAGGACGGCAGGGCATATGTGGACATAACACGCACTCCTGAGCTTGACGCAGAGGGCTATGCTCGCGAAATCATGCGCCGCGTGCAGGCAATGCGCAAGGACGCGGGCTTGGACAAGAAAGACAGCATTGCCCTACTGCTACAGGTGGACAAGGAGTTCGCGGCACTGCTCCAGCCGTACGAGGCGGCAATCAAGGAAAAGGTCGGCGCGAAAACGCTGAAGCTCTCAGACCAGCCGCTCATCAAGAAGCACCAGCAGTCCAGCGCAGAGGACATCAAGGGAAAGAAATTCTCAATACATTTCGACAAAGCGTGAATTGGCTACTGCAACGTCTATGTTCCACAACAACAATCTTTAAAAGCAAGTGTGGTGAACGTGAAGGGCTTCAGCGAATACCAGTGATTACCCGTAAAAGAGAGGTGCGTGAGACAAGTGAAGATACTTCTGAACAACCTGATGACGATGGACTATGTCCGTGTCAGGAAATCAAACACCCGCGAGCTTGAGGCATTATTGCAGAAGCGCCAGCCGACTGACTGGCACATTGTCGCCGCGATTTTCGGCATTGTCGTCGCGGTCGCCATCGGCGGGCTTGTGTTCGCGTTATAGGAAAACTATTTATACTGCTTTATTCTCGGCAGGACGTATGCGGAAATTCCTGTTTGCAGTGATTGCGCTCCTGATTCTGGCAGCGGTCAGCGTTCTCGCGGACACGCCATGCAATGACGAGGACAGCAGTCCTGTCGGCGGCGGCACCATTGAGGACTACATTGAGGACGCCGACACGGTTGAGTACGGGCTCACGGACAAGACTGACGAATGCGTGAGCAACAGGGACGGATATCACAAGGACCCGAGCAGCTGGGTGCGCGAGTATTACTGCGCAAATGTTTCAAGCGTCATCCAGCGCACGCATAAGGACATTGACTGCGTGCGCGAAGGCTACACGAAATGCGAAGCAGGCAGGTGCACCGGCAAGGACAGTCCCGGCACGACCAGTACGAGCACGCCCGCGGTGGCCGCGCAGCCCAAGTGCGGCGACGGCAAGCTGCAGAAAGAGCGCGGCGAGCAGTGCGAATCACCTGATGACATTTGCTACCTGAATGACCAGATTGGCATCTGCACCCGACCGAATGCGCAGGGCCTGGGCGGCTGCCAGTGCAAGCTTTACAAGGGCGGAAGCGCGACTACAGAAACGCCTCCGCCTGCAGAAACACCCCCGCCTGAACCTCCTGCTGAAAAAGTTGAGGAACAGCAGCCTGCGGAAGAAGCACCCCCTGCAGAGACTCCTGCTCCTGAAGAAACACCTGTTGCTGAGGAACGCGAGCCCCTGCCGGACTATGACGAAGGCCAAGGCATCGGCGTGACCAGGTCAATCACGAACGGCGTCAAGCGGTTCTTCAGATGGATTGGAAGCTGGTTTGAGTAACATGAGACTTGTCATTATCTCTTTGCTGATAGGCATCGTGCTCGCCGGCACGGCGCACGCAAGCGTGATTTCTGCCGCGCTGACTGAGCAAAAGTGCGGCAATGGCATTCGCGAGGGCTATGAGCTCTGCGAGCCCGACACTGCCTATGACTTGTGCCCAAGTATCGGCAAGGTGCTGAAGATTGCAATGGTCTGCCACGAACAGACCTGCGCCTGCCTGCCGGACAGGAGTGCGAAAGACTGCGGCAACGGCATTCCTGAAGGAGTGGAAATGTGCGAGAATGACAAGAAAGGCGAGTCCTGGGACTTCTGCCCGAACATCTCGCAAATCATCGGCGTGCCGCTGAAGTGCGATTTGGAAAGCTGCGACTGCATCAATGATGGCAGGGCAATCAGGATTTCCGCCTGCGGCGATGACAAGGTGGAAGGCGACGAGGACTGCGAGGAAGATGAAGACTGCCCCAAGGGCAGGACGTGCCAGAATTGCGCGTGCGTGCGGCCTGAAGAGGATTTGACCAACCTGACTCCGGTGCAGTACAATGTAACGACTGATGACATTCCTGTGCCGACTGTGGAGGACATCATCAGGCAGGAGAAAAACACCCTGCTCAACTTTGTGCTGAACGATTATGTCGGCGAGGTCATTCCTGAAGAGCTGGGCTATTTTGATGATGAGGAAATTAATATCCGCGTCGCGATGAAGGACGGCGCAAACGCGACCGTCAGCCTGGTCACGACCGAAATGGTGGTGCAGGAAATCCACCAGTATGAGCTGAACGACAGCTCCATGACTATCTGGATTGACGAGGACGCGGTCGCGCACATCAAGGCGGCAGACAAGCGCACGCAGACCATTCTCACCATGCTGGAAACAGGAACCATCCGCTACAAGCCGACAGGGCTCTGGCGCAGGTTCTGGTTCTGGTTCTTCACTCCATTCTGACGATGAAAAAAGTATTCCTGCTGTTAGCGCTGGTGTTTTTGGCAGCGTGCGTTCCTGAGCCGCAGGACACTGTTCCTGAGCCTTCTGCGCCCAAGAAAGCGATTGCTGAGCCTGCGCTTCCGGAAAGACAGCCGCTAATTATCCCTATCCTGTACACAAGCGTCATGCAATCACGCGGCAATGAACAGATGCTCTGGGGGTATGACCAGCACATGCGGCTGGTCCTGCTGAACAGCAGCGCGAACACCGTCGTGTTCTCGTATGATGGGCAAGGCAATCTGGCAGGCATTGATGACGGCGTGAAAGCGACCAAGCTGTATCACGACAACCAGGGCACACTGCTGCGCGTTGAGCAAGGACCGTTCCAGTGGGTGTTCACATACACGTCCAAAGGAAGGCTGCTGACCATGGAGAACGGAGAAAAGCTCAATGTGCTGCACGATTCCAAAGGGCGGCTGAGCAGTGTTGCCCGCGGCGGGGGAGCAAGCACGGAGTTCGTGTACGACGAATGGAACCGCACTGAGGAAATGCGCAAGGGCGGCATCACGATTGGCATGCAGTATGATTCTGAAGGCAGGCTTGCGCGCATGGACAAGGAAGACGACCATCTCGTGCTGGGCTACTGGCGCGAGGATTTGCTGTCGTCATTGAGCGGCACGATGTATGGTTTGAAAGAGACTGTGAATTACGGCCCTGAATCAATTACGCTCTTGAGCAATGTCCAGCAGAATGCCTTTGAGAGCAAGCATCCTGAAGACAGCGCTGCCCGCATGGACGCGTTCAACACGTTCCTGTTCTGCACGCGTTTCAGGAAGCTGCCGGTATTGTTTGACGGCCAGAGCTGGATGCTCTACCGCGAATACATGAAAGGCAACATCACGGATTATTTGCTGCTCGGCTTTGTGTGCGAGTACCTGCCATGATTTACCCGCCGCGCGAGGATTCCCTTCTTTTGCAAAAATGGGTGCGGAAGCTTGCGCAAGGCAGCGTGCTGGACATGGGCACGGGCTCGGGAATACAGGCAGAAACAGCATCATTCTGCACGCGCGTGAAATCTGTTCTTGCAGTTGATGTTGACCCTGAAGTCATCGCACACTGCAAGAGGAACGTCGCAGGCAAAAAAATACGGTGCGCGCAAAGCGACTTGTTCAACAAAATCCCCAAATCCCAGTTCACAACCATCATCTTCAACCCGCCGTATTTGCCGCAGGAATTGCAAGAGCGCGACATCGCGCTTGAGGGCGGAAAGCACGGGTATGAGACGACTGTGCGCTTTCTGGAGCAGGCGAATCATTTTCTAAAGACCGACGGGCAGATCCTGCTGTTGTTTTCCTCGCTGACCAACAAGAAGCGCGTGGAGGACGCGATTGCGCAGCAGCTGTTCGTGTTCAAGGAGCTCGAGCGCCTGCACATTTTCTTTGAGGACCTGTACGTGTACCACATCACAAAGTCACCGTTGTTGAAACGCATTGAAAAGGCAGGCGTGAAAGGGCTTGCCTATCTTGCCCGCGGAAAAAGAAGCTGGGTGTACAAGGGAACGCATCGCGGCAAAGAGTGCGTGGTGAAAGTAAGGCGGCCTGACTCTGAGGCAAAAGCTGCAGTGCAGGAAGGAAGAATGCTCAAAGCAGTGAACAGGCTCAGTCTGGGACCAAGATTGTTTATCGCGGCAAAGGATTTTGCAGTGTATACGCTAATCAAAGGAGAGCACTTGGAAGACGTTCTGGAACACGCAGGCAAGGAAGTGAAGCGAAAACTCTTCAGGCAGCTTTTTGCGCAGGCATTCACGCTTGACCAGGCAGGGCTTGCAAAGGAGGAAATGCTGCGACCGCTGCGGAATGCGATTGTCACTCCGCGCAACAGGATTGTGCTCATTGATTTTGAGCGGACGCACAGGGTCAAAAAGCCAAAGAATGTGGCGCAGTTGTGCACGTTCGCGGCGCGCCACGGGCTGGTGAAATTCAAAGACCTGGCAGTGCTCGTGACGCCGTACAAGCGCGAGCCAAACAGGAAGAACTTCCTGAAGCTGCTGCAATGTATAAATTTATAAGAAGCAAAAACTCTGCGCTCGTTGATGGAAAAGACAGACCTTGCAAAACTCCAGGCAGGATACTCATACATCCTTGAACGCGTGCTGAGACATTACGACAAGGCGGCGATTCGCTCCAAGAAGGAAGAAGGACCTGACGCGCCGTACGTTCTTCTTGACGCAAACTCGACAATTCGGTACGCACGGGACGACATTACTCAGTTGATACGGCACACGCCTGAAGACCTGATAGGCAACTCGTTTGGAAACTTTCTTTCCTGGGAGCAATACCGCGCAGCGCTCAGGATTATCGCGCACCGCGCAGACCGCGCAAACAGCCTCAAAGAAAATCCTGCGATTGAGAACGCTGAAGAGCGCGGGCAGGATTACCGAAATCGGGTGCGGCAGGCATATGCCCATCTCGAAACAGACATTTATCTCGCGCGCAAGCTGCTCTCGCCTCCGGGAAAAGTCGCGAGCGTGAACGAGCTTGTTGAGAAACTGCTCAGCAGAGGCGAAGACAAGCTCAGCGATTGCTCAAAAATCCGCATTCTCGACAAGGACGGCGGCACGGTCACGCTGGATGACGAACTCATCCTTTACCTGCACCCGCAGGGATTCTACGCAGGCGCGTTTGTGTCGCTCAAGCCGCCCAAAAAACAGGGCAAATGGCCGTCAATCAGCCTTCCTTGGAAAAAAACAGCGGACACGTACACGGTAACCAACCAGTACATCGTTCCTGTGTTTTCCTTGCACAACCACGACGCGATCCGCAACACGCTGAGCGAAATTCGCATTGGAGCTGACCGCGCCGCCTCACTGCAGGACATGGTCGTTCTTGATTTCAGCATGATCGACGATTTTGCCAGACCAGAAAAGCCCGCGGAAGGAAAGAAAGAAACCCGTGACGAGCAGCATCGGCGCATGAGCGAGGACACCGCACAGATGTTCTTGAACCAGGTCAAAAGCAGGGCAGAGGCAGGAACGCTCAAGCTGGGCAATGTCCCGAACAGTGTTGAGGAGATTGCCGCGGAATGCTTTGGGAAAAGAATTCCAGGACTGTGCGTCTCGCTGGACTATGCCCCGCTCACCGTGGTGACTGCTCCTGATAAGCAGCAGGAGCTCACCACGCATGAAGAAATACTCGCTTACGTGAATCAAAAAACCAACGTGCTAGAGGACAAGTTCCATGCCAACAACGTTTCAGGACAAGGTGTACCGCCTGTGCAGGCGAGTGCCGAAGGGAAAGGTAACGACGTATAAGGAAATCGGCGACGCTATCGGAACATCAGGAATGGTATACCGCGCGGTGGGCGTTGCGCTGAAGTGCAATCCGTTTGCACCGGTCGTGCCGTGCCACCGCGTGGTCGCGTCTGACGGCAGGATTGGCGGCTTTCACGGGAAAACAGCAGGACCGATGATTACGAAGAAAATACTCCTGCTTCAATCAGAGGGCGTGCTTGTGGAAAAAGGAAGGATTGTGGATTTTGAGAGAAAACTGCACCGGTTCTGATTATTTTCCTTCAAACAGCCGGCTGGCAAACCAGTCGTACAATTTCCCGGTCGCGCGGATTTTTCGCGCGGCTTCCTTGACGTCGTACGGAACGCGGCGGTTGATGAATTCCTTGCCGGTGTAAATGCCATAGCTTGCCCGCTGGTCGTCGTCGCGCGGCTGGCCGACAGAACCGACGTCAATGATGTACGTGCAGTCATCCTGCAGGCGGATGCGGGTTTCCAGCACGCCATCGTGGTCTTTGAGCCGCTCGTACTCAGGATGGAACTTGTCAAAGAGCGGGGACACAAAGGACGTCCCAATAATCTGCTGCGGATTTGAATCATAACTGCGGTACATTTCCGCCCGCTGCGCGTGCCCGACCACGCACACGCGCTTGCCCATGGCGCGCAGCGAGGCAAAGCCGCGCGTGAGGTTTGCTTTGTCTTTTTCGTGCGGGCTGCAGTAAAGCGTGAACATGGCGTATTCCAGGTTCTTGCGGTCGTCCGCAACATAGTGGACATCATTGCCCTGCAACTGCGTGCAGGGCGTCCCATGCACTTCCACAAGCCCATCCTGTTGGTGCAGGGCAGGCAGTGCCGCGAGATAATCAAGGTCTACCTGCTGCAGCTGGCTGCGCGTCCAGCGCGCGCCGTCCTGCTGCTCGCTGCCCCAGGTGTCCATGAGCACAGGGTTCAGCGTGGCTGCCGCGACATCGTGATTTCCTTTGAGAACGACTGCGCAATACTCCCGAATGCGCGCGACACATTCCGCAGGCTCTGCGCCGTAATTGACGATGTCACCCAGGCAGTGGATGCCCTCGATGCCGTACTGCTGCGTGACGTGCGCAATGTCTTTGAGCACAGCCAACAGCGCTTCAAGATTCGCATGAATGTCTGAAATAAGCGCTACTGCCATAACGGAAGAAACAAGGAAAGGTGTTTAAGAAGCTAGCGTTTTCTTTTCTTCTGTTTCTTGAGCTCTTTTTCAAGCTCAAGTTCTTCCAGAAGTTCCTTGTAGCGGTTCCTGATGGTGACTTCGGTGACGCCGGCGACGTCTGCGACTTCGCGCTGGGTGCGCTTTTCGCCGTGCATCAAGGCAGCAACGTACAGCGAAGCCGCGGCAATGCCGGTTGGACCGCGTCCTGAAGTGAGCTCTTCGTGCTGTGCCTGCTCAAGAATCTCAACTGCTTTTGACTGCGTTTCCGGCGACAATTTCAATGAGCTTGCGAAGCGGGCGATGTAGTCTGCAGGATTGCTGGGCAGGATGCTGATGCCGAGCTCGCGCGTGACAAAACGGTACGTTCTTCCGATTTCTTTTTTCTCGATGGAGCTTGCTTCGGAGAGTTCGTCAAGCGTTCGGGGAACTTCGTGCCTTCTGCAGGCAGCGTACAATGCGCCTGAGACGACTGATTCCATGCTCCTGCCGCGCACCAGGCCGCGCTGGACTGCCTGGGTGTAAATCATGGCTGCTTCTTCTTCAACAGACTTGGGCAGTTTTAAGTACGAAGAAACGCGCTTTAATTCCGCAAGGGCAAGCTTGAGGTTGCGCTCAATGGCAGTGGAAATGCGGTATTGCCATTTCCTGAGCCGAAAGAACTTGTTGCGGTCCTTGGAGCCGAGCTGGAACAGGTCTGCCTTCTGCCCGACTTCAGTGCCGAGACCCTGGTCGTACTGCGTGTAGGTCATGGGCGCGCCGGTGCGGCGTCCTTTTGCCTCGCCGCCTCCGTCGCCTTCAAACTCGCGCCATTCCTGGCCGAATTCAACCATCTTGTCTTCGACGACAAGTCCGCAGTCTTTGCAGATGATTTCCCCTTTTTCCCTGTTGACAAACAGGTTTATGCCGCTGCATTCAGGGCATTTTTTGATGTAGTACACGTAATGCACTCCCCCACAGTTTTGTGGGGACCAGCCAACAGCAGTTGGCGCTGCCCCCACATCTCTACGCCTGACTATCAGTCAGAATGTAGATGAACTACCACCATAATGTATAAATAGTACTCCTGAAGATAGTTTATAAAGATTTAGTGCTTACAGAATACAGTTATCAGCGAAATTCTTTTAAGCGTTGCGGTTTTGTCAGAGGAGCATGCTCCCTGAGGAATTACTGGACGTCCTTGCCTGCCCTGAAGACAAGCAGGAATTACGGTACAACAAGGCAAAAACCGCCTTGGTGTGCGCGAAGTGCAGGCGCGAGTATGCAATCAAGGAAGGCATACCGGTGTTTGTGGAAGAAAAGAAAGAATAAGTCAAAAAATCACTTCTTTTTCATCAGCCACCTGAAGTCTTCCAGCTGGTGGCGGAACGTGAGCCGGGCGAGCAGGTTGACTGAGTACAGGACAATGCCGATGGACACAAAGCCGAATGCGACTGCGGCAACTTTTCCAATGGCTGAATGGGGATAAATGTCGCCGTAGCCAATGGTCAGCATGGTGACGCCGGTGAAATAAAAGGCGTCAAGCGTGCTCCACCCCTCCAGGAGCTGGAACAGGAACGTGCCAAAGGTCAGGAGGACGGCAATGCTGAAAAATGCGAGCAGAAGCAGCGTGCGCTCATTATGCGTGTTGCCCATGGCGCACCGGACGATGAACTGCTTAATAAGTTTTATGCAAGAGAAACGTGCTTTCAACAAGCGTCATCGTTCGATGCCTGTACTACTATTCTATAGCTGAACTACGGCATTTATATCGCGCGTGAATGACCAAGATGCAGGAGGTTTTGAACATGAACACAAATGCAATCAAGGGAGTATTGGGAATTTTCGTCGTGCTCCTTGTGGGCACAATGGCGCTGTTTGTCGGCGCAGTAGTTGAGCAGAACAACCAGCCGGCGCCGATTGTGCCGGTCGTGACGACTGCGGCAGCCGCACAGCCAACGTATGTGGGAGAGCCGCGTGCGATAGAAATCGCGAAAAGCGTGGCAAGCGGAAAGGTTGTTGAGGTGGAACTGCAGAACAAGAACGGCATCGTCATGTATGCAGTGGAGATTGACGGTGGCGGCACAGAGACAGAAGTGAAGATTGATGCCCTGACTGGCAAGGTCCTGGGCACGGAAACTGAGGTTGAGCCGTCAACAGTCGGACCGCATCCGATAAGCGAGGAAGAGGCAATCGCCATTGCACGCCAGGTCGTGAAGAGCGGCACGCTTACAGAAGTGGAACTGGAAGCAGAGAACGGCGTGCTCGTGTACGCAGTTGAATTCGCTGACAACGGCAGGGAGACTGAAGTGATGGTCTCCATGGACACCGGCGCGATTGTCGCGATTGAGCACGAAGAAGGTGATGACGACTAAAGAGACGCAAGGCTTATAACACCGTTTTTCTTTTTGTTTTTATTCAAACTGACGTGGTGATCACATGAAAAAACTGACTGGAATCATGTTTGTGCTGTTCCTTCTGGCGCTGCCTTTGGCAGTTGCAGAGGAAGCAGACGGTGACTGGGAGATTGTTCCCGGCGTTGAAGGCGAGAAAGCCCTCAATCTGACGAGCGGAATACTTGCACTTGCATTGTTTGTCCTGACCGCGGTTGCGTATGCGCGGACCAGGAGCCGCAGGCTGCTTTTTGTCGCCGCAGCATTCCTGCTGTTCGCAGTCAAGGGAGGCATCACGTCAATGGAGCTGTTCTTTGGCGAGTGGGCCTGGGTTGACCCGGTGTCAGCGGTATTGGACTTCTTCATCCTACTCAGCTTTTTTGTCGGGCTGCTCAGGAAGTAGGTGGACGATGCGGTTTCCTGACCCGTTTGAGCACGACAAGAAAATACTGGCGCTTGACCTGCGGAAGCGCGTCTATCTTGCAGTGAAGCAGTTCGCCGGCAGCCATTTCCGCGAAATCCAGCGCCGCAGCGGGCTTGCCACAGGAACAGTGCAGCATCATTTGCGCGCATTGGTGAAGCACGGGCTCATTCGTGAGATAAGACAAGGGCAGAATCTGACGTACGTGCCACGCGAACTTCCTGCAGGCAACGAGCGCATGCTCAGCGCTTTGCGGCAGGAAAGCATCAGGAAAATCCTGCTGTTCCTCTTGATGCAGGAGCCGCGCAGCCACGAGGAAATAACCGGCTTTGTCAATCTTTCGCCTTCCACGGTCTCCTGGCACCTGAAAATCCTGCAGGCGCGGGGCATGGTGAGCGGACAGAGAAAAGGCAGGATGACGTTCTACAGGATTTCCATCAGCAAGGAAGAACTCCGCAACCTGCTCGTCACCTACCAAGAGAGCTTCTTTGACAAGCTGGTGGACCGCGTTGTGGAAATGTGGGGCACGGAATGACTGTGCAGAAAGTTTATATATCGCGGAACAGCTTTGGAAACTGATGAAACGCGCACTTGTTTTCCTTCTCCTGTTGCTAAACGCATGCGCGCCTTATGCGGGCATCCAGATAGACTCCAATCAAGGGAAGGAAAAATGTTATCAAACGGTTAAGGACACTGTTGAATTCGAGTACCAGTACGATTTTGCATCGCTGCAGTTTCACCGCATGCGGTGCGAGTTTGGGTCTCACCAAGGACAACTCGAGGGCGAAGGCGTCACTAAAACGAATGAGTCATTTTACGTGCACTTTTGGAGTGCAGGCGGCCCTGGTAGGCATGGTGGGCATAACGAATGCTTGCGCATCGGTGATAGTCTAGCGCATGCCGAAAGCGCCAATTATCGCACAGGAGAACGGGTAGAAGGCGTGGCCGCGTGCAAATGGCTAGGATAAGCTTTTTATATTCTTGGCAAAGTCATCAAGAATATGCCGTCGTCGCATAATCCGGTAGTGCGGCGGTCTTGAAGCCCGCAAGGGCAAAGCAAACCGCTTCCGCAAGGAATTGCAGGTTCAAATCCTGCCGACGGCGTTTTTATTTCTTGCCGCCACTAGGCTCGAAGAGAGGGAGCTGACCTGCGAGGAAATAAAATTGCGCGCCGGGCACGCGCCATTCGACTCGTGATTCGACGGCTGCTTCGAGCGCGCGGGCGGCGTAATCGCAGAATGAGTCCATATGAAACGGGAATGCGGCCGCATTGTCAATGCTGACTAGCCTTTTGGGGGCGTAAAAAGTGGAGATTGCCATGCTATTGTCCGAGCGTGGTTTCATCGAGGGCTTCACCTCTGCTTTGTACGCGGGAGAAAGCTCGATGCCGCGCACGACTTCATCAATCCCACGCAGTTCATCATTATTGGGTAAACTGTACATGTTGAACGTGAACTCGTACGTGCGGTCCTTGTTCAGAGCGACAGCAGCGACCATATACTGAATCGCACAGGTGAAGAAGCGCCGGTCTTCTGGCGAGAGAAGGTCCTGCGATTTCAATAAACAGAAGACTGATGGGTGCTCTCCTTTTGGTTGCTGCGCGGCAAGGAACCTGCGCGTCGCCTCCAAGTCTCCGGGAACAAAAGTGAACATACACGTGCCTCTTGATTGCTTTTTTTAAATGTTCGCTGCCGGCGGCTCTGGTGAAAAAGTCTGATTAAGCGCGAGAACAGATTGCTCGCGATGAACCGCACGAATAATTCCGCGCGGATAGTTCTTGCGCGGCGGCACCGGACGGTGCTGCCGCAGAGGCGTTTGACG
>Ga0247727_10010534_pt1 | contig 16362 bp, 12 predicted proteins | sample WisWelCaveWW1625_FD_202498 | JGI IMG/M metagenome (GOLD analysis project Ga0247727, IMG submission 202498) | Biofilm microbial communities from Wishing Well Cave, Virginia, United States - WW16-25 | ecosystem: Environmental > Aquatic > Deep subsurface > Groundwater > Cave microbial mat | place... | reverse complement strand
AACCTGTTCTTCCGGGTCACCGTCAACGGCACCACGAGCGTCACCGACCTGGCGGGCAACAAGCTCGACGGCAACCGCGACGGCACGGCGGGCGACGACTTCATTGCCTCGTTCGCCCGCGGCACCAAGCTCGCCTTCCTCGATCGCGACAACGACAAGGTCAGCCTGAAGGTCAAAGGCGGCGTCCTCGAACTCGTCCGCCGTTTCGACGGCCAAGCCGAAACCGTCCGCGCGATCCGAACGGGGGCCGCTGCCACGACCCTCTCCGGCAAAGTAAAAAGCGGCGCGGGCGGCAACGGCTCCGCCGTCATCAGTTCGCTCCGCGGCGTCGCCGGCAGCGGCGTCACGAACAACCTGAGAGCGCCGGCGTTCCAGATCGGCGCTATCTCGGCGCAAGTCGTGGACCGACTGCTGGACGCGGACGAACTCTCGCGCGTCATTTCATGATCGCTCTGACGATCCGCCAGGCTTGTCCTGGCGAGATTCAGGCTGGGAACCTACGCCCGCCCGCATTCGACTCCCACTCATGATCCGCCAGACTTGCCCTGGCGAGACTCAGGCTGGGAAGCTGGGCGTAGGTACCCAACCTGAAACTCGCCAGGGCAAGCCTGGCGGATCGGAGAGGACGCGGGTGGAAACGTCGGACTTTAGTAGCACGTCAACGCCGCCGCGCAGCAGAAAATGACGCCCGGTTGGATGACACCGCAGCCGATGTACAGACTGAGGTGCTCGCGGTACAACAACTTCACGCTTCGGGTGACGCGGTGTTGCGGCGAGTTCGAGGTTGAAGTTGCGTTTCTGACGGTTGGCGACTATTGTTGGCGCGCCGAATTTGGCGCGCTCGCTTGTGTCGTCGATGAGGTGAGCCTCGCGTGAAAAACGTCAATCCCGACTTTGATAGGTACATCGCCAAGTCAGCCGAATTCGCGCGGCCGATCCTCCAAAAGGTCCGCAAGCTGTTTCACCAAGCCTGCCCAAACGTCGAAGAAACGATGAAGTGGAGCGTTCCGCACTTCGAATACAATGGCGTGCTCGGCAGCATGGCTGCGTTCAAGCAGCACGTGAGTTGGGGCTTCTGGAAGGCCAAATTAATGAAGGACCCGCACGGCCTGCTCACCATGATGGACAAGCATTCGATGGGCCACGGCCGATTCACGGACATTTCACAATTGCCGCCGGACAAGATCTTACTCGAATATGTTCGCGAGGCCGTCGCGCTCAACGAGCAAGGCGTCAAGTCGCCCGCGCCGAAGAAGAAGTCGAAAGGCGAACTCGAGATCCCCGACTATTTTCTCGCAGCACTCAAGAAGAACAAGAAGGCGCTCGCGACATTCGAATTGTTCAGCCCGAGCAACAAGCGCGAGTACGTCGAGTGGGTGGCCGAGGCGAAGCAAGACGCGACGCGCGACAGGCGGCTTACCACGGCCGTCGAGTGGATGGCCGAGGGCAAACCGCGCAACTGGAAGTACATGAAGCAGTAACCGGCGGCCGGATTGCCGGATTGCGTTGCGCCGCCGCAACACGATTGCTTCGATTCCTCGGCTCACGCACGGCCGTTGCCGTTTTCGGGCGGAGTTCGCACGGTCCAGAATGTCCGATCCAGCGACGGCTGCGACGCCTGATCGCTCCACGGGCTCCAAGCCTTGCCCTGAACGTCCACGAATCCGGCCGCGCGCAGCCAGCGCGCCATGTCGCGATCCTCGTGCAGGTATTCCGTGAACACGGAATTCTGCTTGGCGAACGACGCGCCTCGTTTCTGGTAGGCGGCGACTCGTGCGGTGCCGCGCCGCCGTCGCGCGTCCCAACTGCAATCAAACACTACGTCGCCCCCGGACCCCTCGAAAAAATACGTCTGATCCGTCCAATAGCGTTCAAAGCAAAACCGGTTGATCGCGTCGAACATCAAGACCGCGCCCGGTGCCAAGCTGCGGCGGATCGATCGCAGCACGCCGGGCAGATATTTCGGTGGAATGTGATTCACCACGTCGCCGCACGCCACGGCCACGCGCGAACGCGCGAAGTGCGGTAGATGGTTCAAGTCCGCGGTGACGAACCGCACCTTCCGCTCAAACCGCCGGCAACGCCGGCGCGCGTGTCGCAGCATCTTGCCGCATCGATCCACGCCGATCACGGAAACGCCGTGCGCCGCCAGCAACTCCGTCGATGTCCCGGTCCCGCAGCCGAAATCGATCGCCTCCGATTGAAGATGTCCGGATCGTTTCACCTCGGCAATGAAGCTGTTCGTAATTTCCAAGTGCGGCGCCTGATCGTACACGTCGGCAAACGAGTCGTACTGATCCTTCGGCATGGACAGAAGTCTCCTCTCCAAATGGAATGATGGTTCATCGCAACTTTGCGGTTCACGTCGCGTCCCTCGGCACGTCACCGATTCACCTCGACGACGGCCCGTTCCAGCAACTCGTCGCGGCCCTCGCGCACTCCGCGAATCGTGCGCGTTGCGGGCACGGTCGGCTGGATGCCGACGCCGTGGTGGCGCGAGCCGTCGTGCTTGAGTACCTTCATGCCCGTCCACGCCACCGTGTAGCCGCCGGGCAGCGTGAACGGATTGACGTTGCCGTTCGTGCCAGCCGTCGGCCCGCCGACGATCGCGCCGAGTTGGTAATGCTCGACAATGCCAAGCAGCGATTCGGCGTAGCTGATCGCGCGACCGTCCGTGACAAAGGCGACATTCGCCCGGAGTCGCGGCTTCAGAGGCGCCAGATTCCAGCGGGCCGTGGCCACGAATGCAAGACGATCGCGATCCGGGAAACTCGCCAGCGGCACGTGCCATTGCGCCGATTGGACGCGGTCGTCAATGAGATGTTGCAAGATCACCGGCGACACCTGGCGCGGGTAGCCACGCAGATCGAAGATGATCCCGGTGGCCTTTTCGAGCTTCGGCAACGTGGCATTGAAGTCGGAGTCGGTGATGCGGTCAACGTCGAGGTAGAAGGTGCCGGCGCGCAATTCGGCGATCTTTTGCGGACGCGGCTCGTTCACGCTGCCGGCCGGCTGCGATCGTTTCAGTTTCAGTTCGTTCGGCGCGCCGTCGCCGCGACGCACCGCGAGCGTCACTGCTTCATCGCGCTCGCCGGCGAGCAATTCCACGACCGCGCGGAACCGCTGCCATTGCGGCGTCGCCGACGAAATCAATTCCTCTTCGGCGCGGATCGCGTCCGCGGCGGTCCGGCCGTTGATGGCGAGTACCACGTCGCCCGGCCGCGCTTGGTCCTTCGCGTCCGCGGCAAAGTGCGTTATCACAAGCTGCTCCTCGACCCAATCCCACACGAGCGGCAGTGCGGCCGACTTCGAGTCGCTGGCATGGCCCACGCGGCCGTGCCCGTCGTGCAGTCCGGCGACGAGCCGCCGCAGCGTGTCGAGAAACTCGCGCTCGTCCGCGTCTGTCGCCGCGCCGGCGAGCGCCCGGCGCAGCGCGGCCGGCCAATCGCCTTGCGCCACGTCAAAGTACGGGTAAAAATGTTGCAGATAGTTCCAGCCGATCACGACCGCGGCCAGACGCGTCGTTCGGTCGTTACCCGTCGCGTGGAATCCTTTCGGTTTGGCAATTGCGATCGGTTTCGCGTTCGCCGCGCCGCGCGGCAATGTGCCGTCCGAGTCGGCGTAAAGCGCGAGCGGCACGAGGCACGACACGCCGCCGCCCAAGTCCGCTGTGAACGGCTTCTGCGGGTCCGGCATGCCCTCGGGAATCTTTCCGTCCGTCAGACGACGACTCTCGCGCTGGCTCGAATAAATTGTCATCGGGCCGCTGGCGATGCCGACGCCGCGGTGTTTCCACGCCGTTAGTTTGATCGAGTCGGCGTTGGCGGGCGCGGCGAGTTGCGCGGCAAGCTGCGGCGGCGCGCCGCTTTCAAAAACTCGCACGGTCGGCGCGAGCGGCCGGACAAAATCGTCGAGCACTCGAGCAAGCTCGGCCGGATTCTCTGCCCTCTCGACGGCCGCAACGCCGCTTGAGGCCACGGCATTCCAGTCGGCCGTCGCCGCCTCGTTGCTCGGATGGAAATGGCGCACGTAGCCGAACAGCCGCGTGAACGCGACAAGGTTTTCAATCGCACGCGGCTCGAGCGGCCGCGGTGGCTCGACGCCCTCCTTCGCGCCGCCAATGACTTCAAACGACGCGGCGTCGAAAAAAAGACGGCCGCGACCGTGCAGCATAACGCCAATATTGATTGTCTCCGCGTCGTCGGCCACCTCACCGATGATCTCATAGTCGGCCCATTTTTCGGATGAAATCGGCCGGGCACCCATGTTGTCGAAGAAGCCCGGCTTGTTGCCGGCGCGATCGACTCGCATCCAGAGTTGAGCGCGGCTCTCCGCGCCGATCAAGTTCGTGCGGACCGCCGCGCGATACGTCACTCGCTTGCCGCGAAACGGTTGCGCGTCGAACGCCTGCATCAAGTTGCCGAAACCGCCGGCCGCCGCCACCGGCCCGCGCTCCATCACAACGCAGCGCTCGCCCGACTTCGCCCCATCGTCCACGAGCTTCGCGGTGAAACCCGCATTCAACGACGGCGCAGGAAAGAACCAGCCGGTCGGCACCTTGCCGAGCTGCCCTTTTTCGACATCGACGTTTTTCGGCCCGTCGTCGCGCGTGCTCGGGCCGGCTCCGACAACGAGACCAAGCAGTACAAGAATGATCGGCATGTTTCGTACTCCAAGCAGTGGTCCGGCAGCCGGCCGGCGCGCTCGTGCGAGCGCCGCGGTTCACGCTGGCCGTCGGCGCATGTGGCAAGCTACGCTCCCGCCCGTGCCAAGTCAAAGCCAGCGAGAACTGCGAGACGCGGCGGGCAAAGCCGGTTAGAATCTTGGCGATCAGTTTGTGGTTGAGACATTCATGCAACGAACCGAATTGCTAGTTAGCCTGGGCGAGCGAAGCTATCCAATCGTCGTGACGAGTGGCGAGTTGGACTGCGTGGGCGAGTCTGCGCGAACGCGGTCGCGCGGGACGCAGGCTATCGTCGTGTGCGACGAGAACACGCGGCGGCCATTTGCCGAGGCGGTGGCGAAGTCGCTCGGCAGTGTTGGCTTCGCGGCTGCGACCATGTCGCTCGCGCCCGGCGAACAGTCGAAGTCGCTCGAATCGGCCGCGACAATTTACGAGCGGTTGATCGAACTCGCCGCCGATCGGCAGACGCTCGTCGTGGCCGTGGGCGGCGGCGTGGTCGGGGATCTGGCGGGATTCGCGGCGGCGACGTACTCGCGCGGCGTGCCGTTTTTGCAAGTGCCCACGTCGCTGCTCGCGCAGGTCGATAGCTCGGTCGGCGGCAAAGTCGGCGTGAACTTTCACGCGGCCGACGGCCGCATCGCCAAGAACATGATCGGGGCGTTCCATCAGCCGGTCGGCGTGTTCATCGACACGGAAACGCTGCGTTCGCTGCCGGACGCGGAGTTGCGGGCCGGACTGGCGGAGGTCGTCAAATACGGCGTAATCCTCGACGCGGAATTCTTCGCGTTCCTCGAAGCGAACGTGGACGCCATTCGCGCGCTCGACCCGGCGGCGACGCGGCACGTCGTTGCGCGTTGCTGCCGGCTCAAGGCCGACGTCGTCGAAGCGGACGAGCGCGAAGTCACCGATCGCCGCGCAATCTTGAACTACGGCCACACGTTCGCGCACGCGATCGAGGCCGGCACGCGCCAATTCCGACACGGCGAGGCCGTCGCGATCGGCATGGTCGCCGCGAGCCGGCTTGCTGAGCGACTCGGCCGCGTGCCGAGCGACGTGACAGAGCGGCAGATTCAACTGTTGCGCCGGTTCGGGCTGCCGATCGCCGCGCCCGGACTCGACGCCGACCGACTGTTTGATGCGATGCGGCACGACAAGAAAACCGTGGCCGGACGCCTGCGTTTCATCCTTCCGCGGCGCATCGGCGACGTTGATCTAGTGAGCGGCGTCGAAGCCGCGATCGTTAGGGAGGTCGTGCAGCAAACGGCTTCGTGATCTGAAGTATGGGGAGTTTTGCCTTGCCTGAGCAGCATCTGACGCCTGAACTGTGTCCGCGCGTCGGCTTGCCGCTCACGCCGCGCGTACACGCAGACCTGCGCGACTTGCTCTGTCTCACGATGGTGAGCGGCGTGGGGCCGAATCTGTTTCGTTCGCTCATCGAGCGGCTGGGCAGTCCGACGGCGGTGCTCGATGCGCCGAGGAGCCGGCTGCGCGACGTGCCGGGCATTGGCGTCAAGCTGGCCGAACGCATCGCGGCCGCGCGAAGGGAGAAAGACGTGGAGCACGAGTTAGCGGAGTGCGAGCGGCTGGGCGTGCGCGTGCTCACGCCGGATTCGGCTGATTTTCCGGCGACGCTCAAGGGCATTCCCGGGCCGCCGGCGCTACTGTACGTGCGCGGCGACTTGCTGCCGCGCGACGCGCTCGCGGTCGCCGTCGTCGGCTCGCGGCACTGCACGGCGTACGGGCTGCGCACGGCGGAACGGCTCGGCAGTTCGCTGGCGCGAATCGGCTTCACGGTCGTGAGCGGGCTGGCGCGCGGCATCGACGCGGCCGCACATCGCGGCGCACTCGCCGCCAGCGGACGAACCATCGCCGTCATGGCCAGCGGCGTCGGCAACATCTACCCGCCGGAACACGGCGAACTCGCCGAACAGATCATTAAAGCCGGTGCCCTCGTGAGCGAAATGCCGACGCAATTCGAGCCGATGGCCGGCCTATTCCCGCAACGAAACCGCATCATCAGCGGCCTAAGCCTGGGCGTGATCCTCGTCGAGGCGGCTCAACGTTCCGGTGCACTCATCACTGCGACGCACGCCAAAGAACAGAACCGCGAGGTCTTCGCCGTGCCCGGCCCGATCGACAGCCTCGCCAGCCGCGGCTGCCACGCGCTGCTGCGCGACGGCGCGACGCTCGTCGAGTCCGCCGAAGATGTGCTCGACGCGCTCGGACCGCTCATGAACGAAATCAAGCCGACGCCCGACACCGCCGTGCGCCACCCGCTCGAACTGACTTTGAATGAGATTGAACGCAAGTTGCTCGACATGATCGGTTCCGAGGCCATCTCCGCCGACGAACTCGTGGCACGCTGCCAATTGCCGGCCCCGCAAGTGCTCTCGACTCTGAGCGTCCTCGAAATGCGCCGACTCGTGCGACGGATGCCGGGAAATGTGTATGCGAGGAGGTAACAAGACGCGAAACAATTCACGCAGATGAAGGTCGGAGACAAGATCGCACGATCCGGTTTTCTCAGACCACATACGATGAAAAAACTCTACGTTGCTCGGGATTACTCTGAGGCCAATCTCTTTCGAGCCGAACTTGAATCGCGAGGCGTTCGCGTGAATGTTCAGGGCGAGAACATAACGGCGATCCAGGGAGTCGTTCCCTTCGCACCTTCGACATCGCCGTCATTGTGGGTGGAGGACGATGAGCAGTTCGACGAAGCGCAGCAGCACATGGCGGAAATTCTGGATCGAGCGGCACAAAAAGGAACCGAAACGAACTGGAAGTGTGTCAAGTGCGGTGAGTTGGTTGGCGCGCAATTCACGGCGTGCTGGAATTGTGAAACGGAGCGTGGAAACACGCCATTGACGGCAATCGCTGACAGTCCGCAGCAACACGACGACAGTGCAGGATCCGATGAGGAAATCGCGGAAGAGCATACCGAAGCATCCGTGCCGACGCCTGCCAAGTCGGTTTTGGAAGTGGCGCTGGAAGTCGGGGCCGTGCTGACAATCGCCGTGATTCCCGACGTGTTCTTCGCAATCTGGGACGTGCTGTTTCAAACTGAACTGGATAATCGCTTGTTTGCAAAGGATCATTTTTTCTACATCGTTCGCGCACTCCAGGTCAGTGCCCCCACGCTGTATCTGATGTGGCGAAGCGGCGAACGCTGGAGTTCATTTGGAATAACTCGCCCGATGTGGTTTGCGGATTTCTTGCTCGGCTTCGCGCTGTGGTTGGTTTGTCTTGTTGGATGGAGTTTCGTCGGAGGCATGCTCCCAATCTCGTTTCTTGAATACCACGAGAACTTCGCATCCGGCACCGTGCAGCCGGTTAGTCCTCGACCCGCCTTCGAACTCCTCCTGTTACTCGTATCAAGCTGCGCAAACGGTTTCGCCGAAGAACTCGTGATGCGGGCTTACTTGATTCCGCGGTTCGAGCGATTGCTTCGATCGACGTGGAAGAGTGTGTTGTTGACGGCGGCACTGTTTGCAGTGTACCACGTTTACCAGGGATTCATCGGATTCGCTAACGCACTGGTCGTTGGGATTGTGTTTGGCACCGCGTACTGCTGGGTGCGGCGCCTGTGGCCTCTCGCTATCGCTCACGCAGTCGGCAACTTGATTGTGGGATTATGAATGCCTTCAGATTCTCGCTGTGAACCATTTCTGCAGAACACGGACTGATTCAAAACGGAGCGAATCATGGGCGGTTTACGAGCCGCGCTCGTCGCGGAATTCCTGGGCACGATGATCCTGATCATCCTGGGCGACGGCGTCGTCGGGTCCGCGGTGTTGCTAGGCAAAGAGGGAAGCTGGGTCGTGATTACGACCGGCTGGGCGCTGGCGGTGACGATGGGCGTTTACGTGAGCGGCAAGGTGAGCGGCGGGCACCTGAATCCGGCCGTGACGCTGGCGCTGGCCGTGCGGCGCGGCTTTCCGCGGAATCGCGTGGGGCCGTACATCCTTGCGCAGGTCGCCGGCGCGTTCGTCGGCGCGGCGATCGTCTACGTGGCATACTTCGAGGCGTTCCACTCGTTCGAGGCGGTAGAGGAAATCACGCGTGGAGAAATGATCGACGGAGTGCTCGACGGGCCGGCCGCGGGCGGCGCCGGCGTGTTCGCGACGTATCCGAAATTCGGCAACCTTACGCTCAACCTCTTCAGCGAATTCCTCGGCACCATGCTGCTCGTGCTCGCGGTTTTCGCGCTCACCGACCCGCGCAACCAGTCGCCCGGGTCGAACCTGACGCCGCTCTTGATCGGCTTCGTCGTGTGGAGCGTCGGCCTGTCGCTTGGTGGGCTTACCGGCTACGCGATCAACCCGGCCCGCGACTTCGGCCCGCGGCTCGTGTCCGCGTTTGCCGGCTGGGGCGCATCGGTGTTTCAATCACACGGCGGCTATTTCTGGGTGCCGATCGTCGCGCCGCTCGCGGGCGGTGTCGCCGGAGCGTTCATTTACGACATGGCCATCGGACGCTCGCTGTCGCAGGCCGCGGATGGTTCTCGAACTGAAAAGTGACTAAGCGCGCGCGACGCACGTGCGGCCGAGGGATATTCTTGCGAGACTCTAGCTGGAGGCGGGAGTCGGCATCGATCGATCTTTCGTCGTCCATTCGAAACGACGCTACGCCGCAGTGCAGGTCTCGTCCATTTCGGCGCCGCTCACGCAACGGCCAGGAGTGTCGATAGAGTACCACTGATCGAGAACTGCCTGCCAGTCGCTCTCGTTCGCGACGGCCACAAACGCGTCGCGGACCACGACCGATTCCGGGTGCAGCCGAGCGTACTTGATGCCGAATTTGCGCATGATCCGCGAGCCTTGTTTCGCACCGTAAATCTGCATCGCGGTCGCATAGTGCTCGCGAATGACGGCTCGCTGCTCGAAGAGCGTCGGCGGGTCTGGCAGCGGCTGACCAGCCCAGAGCGCGCGGCACTCCTGGAAAATCCAGGGATTTCCAATCGCGCCGCGCGCGACCGTGACGCCGTCCACGCCCGTCTGGCGCATCATCGCGAGTACGTCGGCGGCGGAAAACAAATCGCCGGAACCGAGCACCGTGCGCGAACCGGCGTGGCGTTTCACTTCGGCCAGGAATTCCCAGCGGCTGCGGCCGACGTAACGCTGCTCGACCGTGCGGCCGTGGACCGTGACGGACGCCACGCCGCGCGCGAACGCGCCGTCGAAGATTTCGAAAAAATTGTCGCGGCTGGCTGGCGTATCGTCGAGCCCGCGCCGCATTTTGACTGTGACCGGAATGTGAACCGGCACGGCGTCGCGCACGCGCGCGATGATTTCGAGGGCCGTCGCCGGCACCGAGAGCAAGAACCCGCCGCGGCAACGGCCCAGCACCTTCGGCACGGGGCAGCCGAAGTTGATGTCCACTACGTCGAATCCGGCCGCGACTAGTTCGCGCGCCGCCGGACCGAACTGCTCCGGGTCGCTCCCCATCAGTTGGCCGCCGATCGGATGATCATCCGCCGCGATGGATAGCCGCCGCCGCTGCGCGCGGCCCTTTTGCACGATCAACTTGTCGAGCACGACCTCATCGAGCGCGTACGGCGCACCGCACAACCGCGCCACGCGGCGCATCCCCGCGTCGCTGTAGCCCGAGAGTGCCGCTTGCACGACTGGAAAATCAAATTCAAGCGAGCCAATTCGCATTGTCAGCAATCTTCAACGGCGTGGCCAACCTCGTCAAGGCTTCTCCAACTCGGTATGACGAAGTGATTGGCGTCAGTCCTTGCATCAGCCGACGATCGCAGGATAATCGTGCGGCGAAAGCCGCGGCACCCGATATGTGGCTACTGCAAAACGAAAGGGAGAGCCATGAGACGACCAACTCACCGAGCGGTTTTCTTCGCAGCCGTTGCGTGTCCCGCTGTATTCCTGGCTGGCGGATCGGCTGGGCCGCTGGCTCGTGGCCTGCGGCAAGAGGCCGTGGTTCATCAGGTGGCTGCGTCCGAGTTTTACCACACTTTCTTTCACCGGCATCCCGTGCTGAAACGCATTCAGCCCGGCGATACGGTCGTGACCAAGACGCTCGACGCTGGCGGACAAGACGAGAAGGACGTGCACCGGGCCGCGCCCGGCAACCCGCTCACTGGGCCGTTCTACGTGGAAGGGGCCGAACCCGGCGACGCGCTGGTGATCCACTTCAAGAAGATCCGGCCTAATCGCCGTTGGGGCTTCACGACGTATCGGCTCTTGCTCCCATCGCTCGCGCCCGATTCGATCGAGGGACTGTATCCGAACCGCTACAAAGACGATCTGATCCGCAAGGGGCGATCCAATTTGGTGCCGTGGGACATCGACTTGGAACGCGGGACCGTGCGGCTGCGCGAGCCGGTGAGTGCGAAACTCAAGCTGGAATTCCCGATGAAGCCGATGCTCGGCTGCGTCGGCGTAGCCCCGGCGGGCGACTTCGCGCCCACGTCCGGCCCATCCGGCTCCTACGGCGGCAATCTCGACTACAACGAAATTCGTGAAGGCGCAACCGTCCTGCTCCCCGTCTACCACCCCGGCGCACTCCTCTTCATCGGCGATGGCCACGCGCTCCAAGCGGACGGCGAGCCGACTGGGACCGGCGTGGAGACCTCAATGGACGTGGAGTTCACCGCCGGTCTGCGCAAGGCCGCGAACCTCACCGGCCCCCGCGTCGAGACCGCGGACCACATCATCAGCATCGGCAGCCAGCCGGAGTTCGCCAGCTCGCTGGACCGCGCGTTGCAACTGGCTACCAGCGACATGGTCAACTGGCTCGTGAAGGAATACGAAGTCGAACCCTGGGCCGCGCACCTCCTGATCGGCTACCAGGGCAAGTACGACGTAGTGACCGTCGCCGGCTCAATGGCGCTGAAGATCCCCAAGCAACATCTGCCGCGGCCCGACCGAAGCGATATGCAAGAAACACAACGCGGGCTTGGGACGGCTCGAACCCGGCTGCTTACGTCGCCACACTAGCCCGATCAGGGCGCGTTAAGTGTTCTCGCGAATGCCTCGAAGCCGGCTCGCACGGGTTGCGGCGCCGACTTGAGGAGGCGGTCAAGTTCGCCGCCGCGCACATTTTGGCCCGCGGCGTGAAGCAGACTTGCGGTTTGGGCCGAGACGGCCTCATCGTGATGGGCGAGTTGCTCGAGCAGTTTGGCGGAATCGCCGCCCGCCCGCTCGATCAGTTTCGCGGCGTAGGTCCGCGGGCTGGTGAACTCGCCGTCGTTGTCGAAATCGATCCAGATTGGGTTTGTCGAACCGATTACGCGAGGCGCCCAGGCCCGCGACGTTGGCTGGTACGGTTTCGGAATGGCCCAGTATGGCGCGGTCACGCCGGGACCGGAGGCGATCGCGACGAGGTGAACGTCGTGCGGCGGGCGCGGGATCGTCCAGGCGATCTTCGCCTTTTCGACGCAGTTGAGCGCGTTGTCGATTCGCTGCTCGCGAATCTTGTCGCCGTTCGCGAACAATTCTACGCGGTCCGCATTCGTCCACGTTGGGCCGAGCACTGTGACCGTCACGTGCACCTCCGCGCCAAGGCCGGTTGCGAGGTCGCCAGCGGCGAAGCGATCGTTGACGGTCATCTGCGCGAGCAGGCCCATGCTGACGAAGACCTTGCCTTTCAAAAAGCTGTCGCACGCCTCGTCTACGTTGATGTCCGCCGGCTGGTCGTCACGGCACGCCACGTACGTTCGGCCTTGGCCAAGAATGAACCGGCTCACGTCGTGGCTGTCGCTCGATCCGACTCCCGCGACGCGGTAGCCGTGATTCAGCAGCGCGAACCAATCGCGATACAGCAGCATGAGGTCAGACTGGAGCGCGGCCGACGTGAGCACTTCGACCGCGTCAAACGTGAACCCCGGTCCGCGCCGATCTTCGCCGGTGACCGCGCCGAAGTTCGCCGCGGCGAACGGCTGAAAATCGCTGTGAATGTTTCGCGGATGGTTTAGCACAACGACGCGCACGCCGGGTGTGGAGCGAATCGACTGCATAAGTTGCGGCCAGTCTTCAAGCTTGTAATCGGGCGGCGGGCTGCCGGCGTCGATCGGAAACGCGTTGAAATGCCCTTTCTTCGTGGTTACTTCGTTGCCGATCACCGCCGTGAATCGGTCGCGGAGTTGCGTTCGGTCTGCCGGCCGCGAGTAATCGGTGTGATGGTTGTGGTCCGTGGCCACGGCCAGCTCGATGCCCTCGCCGGCGATCGTGATCATTCGCTCGTCGATCGTCGCGTCGCCGTGTCCGCTGTGCGTGACCGTGTGAATGTGCGTGTCGCAACTCACGAGTCCCGGCGTTGGCACCTCGCGGCGAATTTGCAGTCGCACGTGCGCGGTCCGGCCACGCTCGATTTCGATTTCACGTTTGCCGAGGCCGTATTCGAAACCGCGCGTCGCGTAGATCGTGTATTTTCCAGGCTGTACGCCGATCGTCGCGCGGCCGTCGCGCGTGTACACGACGCCGGGCCGCACGGCCAGTTGCTGGCCGGGATCGGCGATGAGCGCCGCGAGCGCTCCGTGCTCGTCGGCGATCGTGATCCGGCACGGCACGCCGTCGCCGGAGTCGGCGTCGGTGACCTGAGCCTCGATCGTCGCCAAACGCAGCGACTCCTTGACTGGCCGCTCGTCCAGCTTAATCTCACCAACGATCACATCGTCAACCGCCGCCGGCGGCAGAATGCTCAGCGTATTCTCGCCGTCCTTGAGCGTGCCCGCGGGCACCGCCAGCACGTGAACCAACTCGGCCTCCATCGCGTGCAGTTGTCCGAGTTTCCGCCCGTTGATCTGAACGGTCCAGCCGTGCTTGACGTCGCGCTGCCGAATAAAAATCGTGTACTCGCGATTGTTGGCCTTGGCGGTGAATCGCGCGGTTAGCTCGCGTCCGTCCGGCGCCTTGCCTTCAAATTCCTGCCACTCCGGCTCGTCCGAGGATCTGAGGTGCAGGCTGCCGGACTCGAGCACGCGCGGCGGCGCGAATTGCCCGGCCGCAACGGCCAGCACGACGAGTGCGATAGCAGTCGCAATAATCTTCACAGACCGGCTCATCCTTCGCTCCAGGTCAGCACGACCTTGCCGCAGTTTCCGCCGAGCATCGCGTCGAAGCCTTGTTGAAAATCGCGGAACGCGAAGCGGTGCGTGATCACGGGGCTGATGTCGAGGCCCGACTGCAGCATGACGGTCATCTTGTACCACGTTTCGTACATCTCGCGTCCGTAGATGCCCTTGATCGTGAGCATGTTGAAGATGACCGTGTTCCAGTCGATGGCCATCTCGCGGTCGGGGATGCCGAGCATGGCGATCTTGCCGCCGTGGCACATGTTGGCGAGCATGTCGCGGAACGCGGCGGCGTTGCCGGACATTTCGAGGCCGACGTCGAATCCTTCCTTCAATCCGAGTTTCTTTTGAGCGGCCGCGAGCGATTCGGTGCGAACATCGACCGCGAGCGTCGCGCCCATTTTCTTGGCCAGTTCGAGCCGGAACGGGTTCACGTCGGTGATGACAACGTGCCGTGCCCCGGCGTGCCGCACGATCGCGGCGGCCATGATGCCGATCGGGCCGGCGCCCGTGATGAGCACGTCTTCGCCGAGCAAGTCGAACGACAGCGCCGTGTGCACCGCGTTGCCGAACGGGTCGAAGATCGCCTGCACGTCGCGCGGAATGTGCGGGTCGTGGACCCAGACGTTCGTGACCGGCAGCGCGAGGAATTCGGCGAACGCGCCAGGTCGGTTCACGCCGATGCCACTCGTGTCCTTGCAGAGGTGCCGCCGGCCGGCGAGGCAATTGCGGCAGCGGCCGCAGACGACGTGCCCCTCGCCGCTCACGATGTCGCCCTCGTGAAAGTCATGCACGTTCGAGCCAGCCGCGACGATCTGCCCGACGAACTCGTGCCCGACGACCATCGGCACGGGCACGGTCTTCTGTGCCCACGCGTCCCATTTGTAAATGTGCAGATCCGTGCCGCAGATGCCGGTGCGAAGCACCTTGATCAGGACGTCGTTGATGCCAAACTCGGGCACCGGCACTTCGTCGAGCCACAGGCCCGGCTCGGATTTCTTCTTGATTAATGCGTGCATCGTTTTCATGACAGCCTCACGTTGAATTCGCCGAACGTCTCGCGTTCGGCCGAAGATCGACGGGCAATAATGATGGTGGCTCGCCGCTGCGGTTTCAAGTGGCCCCGATCAGTTCGCTGCTCAATACCCTGATGAGGTAGCGTCGCGCGGCACCGCGTTCCACTGTGGCAGCATGATGATCCCCGCGGCGACGGCCCCGGCCGCCACGATGCTGAAGCAGCCTTGCCAACCCCACGACGCCGGAATGAGTCCGGGCAGCGCCGCGCCGAGAATCTGGCCGATTGAGCCGCAGCCGTTGATCACGCCCGCCGCCGTGGACGCGCCGCGTTTCGTGCCGAAGTCCACCGCTGAGGTACACGTCACCAGCGAATCGGCAGCGTAGGTGAACGCCCCCATCAGCAACAGCATGCCGCTCAGCAGCCACGCCTGCGCAGGCAGCTTATCGAAAAAATACACCAGTGTCCCAAGGCAGACCAAGCTGACGACCGCCACGGGCACTCGCCGCGCGGACAACAGGCGGTCTGAGATCAATCCGCCCAAGAGCATGCCGAGCGGCCCGCCCAATTCGAACACCGAACTGACGAGTGCCGACCCGCCCATCGCCGTCCCCAACTTCTCGTGCGCGTACAGCGGCATCCAGAACAAAAACAGATAGCGCACCGGCTTGATGCAGAAATAAACCGCGCACATGAGCCAGACGATCGGTTCCGCCAGCACCTGCCGCGCGATTTGCCACGCGTCGTCACGCTGCGGCGATTCGGCATCGCCGCGATCGGGTTGCTCCGCCGCCGGCAGCTCGGATCGCTCGTGGTACTCTTCGACCGGCGGCAGCCCCACATCTTCCGGGCGGTCACGCTGCAACAGCACAAAGAGCAGCCAGACGCCGACGAGCGTCGCGGCCGGCAGCCAGAACGCAAACGGCCAGCCGAACCACCCGCCCGCGGTCCCGGCGAAATTCGTCGCAAGAAAGCCGCCGAGCGAGTAGTTCGTACACCACAATCCCAGAATCAGCCCACGCTCGTGACGGGCAAAAAAATAACCGACGTTCTTCGTCAGCGGCGCCCAGCCCGTCGATTGCACCACGCCTTGGATCACGAGCAGCACGCTGAACGCCAATGCCGTTGCTGAAAATCCCATCGCGGCCCCGACCACGGCCGACACCAGCATGCTCGCCACAATGATCCGCCGCGTGCCCAATCGGTCGCCCGCAATGCCGAACACAAACATGCCGATGCAATAGGCCACGTTGTACGAGACGTCGATTGCAGACAGTTGCGGTACCGTCAGGCCAACGGCGGTGCCTGGCCCCAGTGCGACCTTCGCGACCGAGAAGCCCTTGCGCGTCAAATAAAACCCGGCGTAGGCCAGCCAGGTGATCGAAAAAATCTGCCAGCGCCAGCGGCGGTAGCGTTCTGCTTCATCGGCCGGAAGGCTCATCGTGTTGGCTCGCGCGCGGCGTTGACCGCAGTCCGATTCGTGCCGCACAATATCGTTGATTGCGGGATTGTCTACTTGACACAAGGTAGCCGTGCCCGTATAATCTGGGCATGACGATTGAACTCACGATTTCTTGCGACGCTTTCTGCGGTAGTCCGGGCCGTAATCCTGATCGTGCTCGTGGGCTT
>Ga0247727_10010533_pt1 | contig 16362 bp, 14 predicted proteins | sample WisWelCaveWW1625_FD_202498 | JGI IMG/M metagenome (GOLD analysis project Ga0247727, IMG submission 202498) | Biofilm microbial communities from Wishing Well Cave, Virginia, United States - WW16-25 | ecosystem: Environmental > Aquatic > Deep subsurface > Groundwater > Cave microbial mat | place... | reverse complement strand
AGTCGGCCATTTCCTGCGACACGGCCTTGTCGCTCATATCAGCATCGCCCCGCCGTCGACCGCGATCGCCTGACCGGTGATGTGGCGCGAAGCTTCCGATGCGAGCAACACGGCAATACCCTTCAGGTCCTCGGGGCCACCGAGGCGCCGTGTCGGCGTGCCCTTCAGGACCAGCTCGCCGGTGGCGTCGAGCATGACGCGCGTCATCGTCGAGGGGAAGAATCCGGGGCAGATCGCGTTCACGGTGATGCCGTGTCCGCCCCATTCGGCGGCGAGCTGCCGGGTCATGCCGACCACCGCGTGCTTGGTCGCGTTGTAGGAGACGGTTTTCACCACGGCCGGGTCGCTCGCCATGAGCCCGGCGATCGAAGCGACGTTGACGATGCGGCCCCACTTCGCCGGGATCATGGCCTTCGTCGCCGCCTGCTGCGCCATGACGAAGCCGCCGACAAGGTTGAGGTTGATCAGCTTGTCCCACGCCTCGAGAGGATGGTCCTCGGCGGGCGCGGCCCACACCGCGCCGGCGTTGTTGACCAGGATGTCGATGCGGCCGAGCTTCGACAGCATGATGTCGAACGCGGCCGGGATGCTGTCGCGCTTGCCAATGTCGCAGACGAACGCCTGCGCCACGACGCCTTGCTTCGCCAGATGCTCGACCGCATGATCGAGTTCGTCCTTCTTCCTCGCCGTGAGCGCGAGCTTCGCGCCCATTTCGCCGAGCGCTTCGGCGATCTGCAGTCCGAGGCCGCGCGAGCCGCCGGTGACAATGGCGGCGCGCCCCGACAGGTCGAATAGCTGTTTCACCGGCATGCAAATCTCCCCGAATTTTCCCTCTATACCCGATGCTAGTATAGCCGCGGCATGCAGACCCGAAGCCTGTACACGCGCGCGGAACTCGACCGCCTGATCGCGCCGCGTACGATCGCGATCGTGGGCGCATCGCCGCGCGCCGGCTCCTTCGGTCTGCGCACGCTGGAAAACCTCGCGCATTTCCGCGGCGCGATCTGGCCGGTCAACGCCAAGTACCAGGAGATCGGCGCGCACGCCTGCTATCCCTCGCTTGCCGCTTTGCCGGGGAAACCGGATCTGGTGGCGCTGGTGGTGCCGCGCGAGAGAGTCGAGGTGGCCCTCAGGGAGGCGGCGGACGCCGGCGCCGGCGGGGTGGTTGTGTATGCCTCGGGCTACGGCGAGATGGACGGCGAAGAGAGCAGCGCGGCGCAACAGCGCCTTGCCGGCATCGCGCGAGCCGCGCACATGCCGATGCTCGGCCCGAACTGCATGGGACTGGTCAATCACGAGCTGGGCGTGGGGGTCAGCTTCATTCCCGAGTATTCGAAAATGCCGCGCGCGTTGGGCCCGATCGCGTTCGTCAGCCAGTCCGGCGCGCTCGGCTACTGCCTCGCGCAGGCCGCTGAGCGCGGCCTTGGCTTCCGCTACTTCTTTTCCGCGGGCAACTCGGCGGACGTGGACGTGGCCGACCTGATCGGCGCCATGGCCGAGGATGAGGGCGTGCGCGCCATCGCCTGCCTGTTCGAGGGTGTGCCGAGCACGCAAAGGCTGCTGGAGGCGGGCGAGCGCGCCCGCCGCGCCGGCAAGCCGGTCATCGTCTACAAGCTCGGTACCAGCGACGACGGTGCCGCGGCGGCACGCTCGCACACCGGCTCGCTGGCGGGCTCGGCGGCGGCGTTCCGCGCGCTCTTTGAGCGCGCCGGCTTCGTTGCGGTGGACGACTACGAGGCGCTGGTCGAGTACGCGAAATTCTTTGCCGCGTCGGGCAAGCCGCTCGCGCGCGGCGTGGCGGTGGTTTCGGGCTCGGGCGGCGCCGGCGTGATCGCCGCCGACATGGCCGCGCGCCACGGCGTGCCGATGCCGCAGCCCACGGAAAAGACCACGGCGGCGCTGCGCAGCGTGGTGCCGGAGTTCGGCGCGGCGCGCAATCCCTGCGATCCCACGGGGCAGGTGTTGAGCGTGCCCGAGTCCTACGCCAAATGCTGCCGCGCGCTGCTGGAAGACCCGCAGTACGGCGTGCTGCTTTGCGCGATGAGCGTGGCCTCGCACGAAACAGGCAGCGCGCGCGCGAGCAGCATCGCCGCGCTGGCACGCGAGCAGCCCAAACCGGTGTCGGTGGTCTGGGTATCGGAATGGCTGCAGGGCCCCGGCTCGGCCGCCTACGAGTCGGACGACAAGGTAGGCTTCTTCCGTTCGCTGGACCGCTGCTGCGCCGCGATCGCGGCCTGGCAGCGATGGCATGAAGCGCTGCCGCCGGCGGAGCCGCGCCTGTCCAAGAATGTTTCCGGCAGTTTGATCTTTGAAAAAAAGAAAGTTCTTGCTGAAAGGGAGGCAAAGGCAATCCTTGTTCAATATGGCGTTAGCTGCGTACCCGAGCGCCGTGCGAAGAGCGCCGACCAAGCGGTTAAGGCCGCCGAGGAAATCGGTTATCCAATAGTGCTCAAGGCCGATGGCGACATCGAGCACAAGACCGAGGCGGGAGCGGTACGCCTCGATCTACGCGACGCGGACGCGGTGCGCGCCGCCTGCGCCGCGATGACGGCGGCAAAAGAAGGTTTTCTCGTCCAACCCATGCTGACGGGCGGCATCGAACTGGTGGTCGGCATCAAGCGAGATCCGCAGGTCGGCCCGGTCCTGCTGGTGGGCCTGGGCGGCGTGCTGGTCGAAATCATGCGCGACACCGCGCTGGCGCTCGCGCCGGTTGGAAAATCAGAAGCGCGGCACATGCTCGAGCGCCTGAAGGGATTCAAGCTGCTGCAGGGTTACCGAGGCACGCCGGCGGTGGACCTGGATGCCGTCTGCGAGGCGATTGCGCGGATCTCCGAATTCGCCGCCGACAACGCGGACGAGGTCGAGGAGATCGACGTCAACCCGCTGCTCGCGCGACGCGACGGCGCGGTCGCGCTGGATGCGCTGATCGTCCTGCGCGATCAATAGGCCCTGCTCTTCACGAAGCAGGTTGTCGACACAGGTGCTACTATTTGCGTCGCCACGATGCCAAAAATCCTGGAGCAGGGGGCGGAAGATGACAACGACTTGGGCGCTTAGCACGGTTGGGCTCTATGTCACGACGGTGGGTGCGCTTCTGATCTTCTTGTATCTTTGCGAATCTCCCCGGACGGCTGACGAGTGGCAGTCAAGCGACGGAAAGCGCGCCTACGCCAAACATAGACGCCAATTGCTGGTCGGCGTGGGTCTCCTCTCTGCCTGGCTCGTGATCCAGAATCTGGCAGCCATCCTGCTGTAGCGAAGGCGAAAGCGGTCGTTCGATCGCCGGGTCGATCCGTTCCGCGACCTATTCCGCCTTGACGCCCGCCGTCTTGATGATCTGCGCATACTTCGGCACGCCGTCGCGGATCATTGCCGCCAGATCCGCCGGCGTGCCGGTGAGAGGTTCGGTGCCCGCCTTGTCGAAGGCGTCGCGGGTATCTGCCGTGGCGATGAGCGCGACGATTTCCTTGTTCAGACGATCGATGATCGGCTGCGGCGTGCCGGCGGGCGCCATGATCGCGAGCCAGAGGGAGGCATCGAACCCGGGGTAACCCGATTCGGCCACGGTTGGCACGTCGGGCAGAGAAGGCGAGCGCTTGGGCGTGCCCACCGCGAGCGAGCGCGCGCGGCCGGACTTGGCGTGCGGCAGCAGGGACGGCAGGCTGCCGAAGAGCACCTCCACCTGCCCGCCGATCAATGCGGTGCCCGCGGGCCCGTTGCCGTTGTACGGGATGTGCAGCATGAAGGTGCGCGATGCGTGCTTCAGCATCTCCATCGCGAGGTGCGTGGTCGAGCCGACCCCGGCGGAGGCGTAGTTGAGTTTGCCCGGCTGCTTCTTCGCGAGTGTCACCAGTTCCTGAAGCGTTTTCGCCTGCACCGCGGGATTGACTGCCAGCAGATAGGGTGAAACCGCCATCAGGCCTACCGGCGCGAAGTCCTTGACCGGGTCGTAGTCGAGCCTGGCATAGACGCCCGGCGCGACGACGTGGGTGCTGGTGGAGGCGACGGCGAGGTTATAGCCGTCCGGCGCGGACTTCGCGATCAACGCCGTGCCGATCGTGCCGCCCGCGCCACCGCGATTCTCGATAACGATGGATTGGCCGAGCCGCTCGGACAATTTCTGCGCCACGATGCGCGCCACGATGTCGGTCGAGCCCCCGGGCGGAAACGGCACCATCAGCCGGATCGGCTTGGCGGGCCAGGCCTGGGCCAGGGCGCCTGCAGAGTGCAGCAGGATCGTTGCGCCGATGGCGGCGCCAAGCAGTGTGCGAAGGTTCATGGCTCTCCTAGTTGAGTAATTCTGCCACGGCGCGCAGGTAAGCGTGCCGCGCCGGCTCCTCCCGCGCGTGCCGCCTTTCCTTGACCGCCCATTTGCCGCCGACCATCACGTCGCGCACTAGGCCGGTCGCGCCCGAGAATACAAGCGCATTGGCGATCGCATCGCCTGAGCGTCCCGCGAGGTCGGGGTGGTCCGCGTCCAGCACCACCAGGTCGGCGCGCTCGCCGCGTGCAATGGCGCCCATGTTGCGGCCGAGCACCTTGCCCCCGGCCGCGGCTTCCAGCCACAGCGTCGTGCCGACCGCCTGCGAAACCCCGCCGACGACGAGGTTGCGTCGCCGCGCGCTGAGGCGCTGCGCGTATTCGACCAGCCTGAGCTCCTCCGCGGCATCGCGCGATACATGGCTGTCGCCGCCGATGCCGTAGCGCCCGCCCGCCGCGCGGTAGCCGAGCAACGGAAAGATGCCGTCGCCCAGGTTGCCTTCGGTCGTGGGGCAGAGGCCCGCGGTGGCGCCGCTCTTCGCCAGCGCCTGCGTTTCCGCGGGCGTCATGTGCGTGGCGTGCACCAGGCACCAGCGCTCGTCCACGTCCATGTTCTCGAGCAGCCACTCGACCGGGCGCTGGCCGAGCGCGGCGATGCATTCCTCGACTTCTTTCGTCTGCTCCGCGGCGTGAATGTGAATGGGGGCTTGAGGATTCTTCTCTCGCAACCCTTGAATTAGATCCTTCAAGCTTTCCGGATCGACTGCCCGCAGCGAGTGTGGCGCGACGCCCGCCACCACGTCCAGGGAAGCGTGCGGGCGGATTTTGTCGAACAGGTTCAGGATGAAAGCAGGGTCGGAATCGAAGCGCGCTTGCCGCGCCTGCAACGGCCTCTTGCCGAAATTCGACCAGCGGTACAGCGACGGCAGCAGCGTGATCGCGATGCCGCTTTCTTGCGCCGCCGCCAGATGCCGCAGCAGCATTTCGCCGGAGCCGTCGTGCAGGTAGTGGAATTCGCCGACCGCGGTGTAGCCGTGTTTCAGCATCTCGATGTAGAGCTGCGTCGCAACGGCCTGCGCCAGGTCCGGCGTCAGGCGCTCAAGAAAGCGGTACATCAGTTCGCGCCAGGACCAGAAATCGTCATCGGCCGCGCCGCGCACTTCGGTCATACCCGCCATCGCGCGCTGGAAAGCGTGCGAGTGCAGGTTCGCCATGCCGGGCACTGCGGGGCCGTGCAGCGGTTCGCCTTCGCTCGAATTGGGGGTGATTACAGAAAAATTTCCGTCTTCATCCACGCCAATGCTCACATCCCGCGCCCAACCTTCGGGCAGAAGGGCGTCGCGGGCGAAATAGGTCTTCATGTCGTTGCTATGATAGCCGCATGCATGACGCAGTCTGGCTGAACGCGAACTTGGCAACAATGAGCGCCACCATGGCGGGCGGCGAGCCTTATGGCGCGATTCGCGATGGCGCGCTCGCGGTGACGGACGGCCGGATATCCTGGGTCGGCCCGCGCAGCGCGTGGCAGGAAAAGGCGCAGCGCGAGCACGACGCGCGCGGCGCCTGGATCACGCCCGGGCTGGTGGATTGCCATACGCACCTCGTCTACGCGGGCGACCGTGCGGCGGAGTTCGAGCTGCGCCTCAAGGGAGCGAGCTACGAGGAAATCGCGCGGGGCGGCGGCGGCATCGTCGCCACAGTGGCGCAGACGCGCGCGGCGACGGAGGACGATCTGGTGAAAACGGCGCAGGCGCGCCTGCGCCAATGGCTTGCCGAAGGCGTCGCCGTGGTCGAGGTCAAGTCCGGCTACGGCCTGGATTGCGAAACGGAACTCAAGATGCTGCGCGCCGCGCGCCGCCTGGAGGGTGTCACCGTGAAGGCGACATTTCTCGGCGCGCACGCGCTGCCCGGTGAGTTCAAGGGCCGCGCTGACGACTATATCGACTACGTCTGCAACGAGGTGATGCCGCTGGCAGAAGCGGATGCGGTGGACGCGTTTTGCGAAGGGATCGGCTTTTCGCCTTTGCAGGTTGAAAAGCTATTCATTGAAGCGAAGAAACGTAAACTGCCAGTTAAGCTGCATGCGGACCAGCTCTCGGACCTTGGCGGCGCGGCGCTGGCGGCGAAGTACGGCGCGCTCTCGGCCGATCACCTCGAATACACGAACGAGGCAGGCGTGCGCGCCATGGCGGGCGCAGGCACGGTGGCGGTGCTGCTGCCGGGCGCGTTCTATTTTCTGCGCGAAAAGCAGCTGCCGCCCGTCGAAGCGCTGCGGCGCGACCGCGTGCCGATCGCGCTCGCCACTGACAACAATCCCGGCTCCTCGCCGTTGACCTCGCTCCTGCTGACCATGAACCTGGCCTGCACGCTGTATCGACTCGCGCCAGAGGAGGCGCTCGCCGGCGTGACGCGCAACGGCGCGCTCGCGCTGGGCATGCAGGCGACGCACGGCACGCTGGCAGCCGGCAAGCAGGCGGATTTCGCGTTGTGGAATATTGAATCGCCCGCGGCGCTTGCCTACGCGATGGGCGCCAACCCCTGCGCGCAGGTGGTGCGCGGCGGCCGCGTCGTCCGCGAAGCCTAGTCGGGGATCATGAAGACGCGTTCCAGATATTTGTCCAGCATCGCCCGCAGGTACGGGCGCAGGCGTGCCGCCAGCGCGTCATCAAACGCGTAGGGCGGGCGCTCGTCCATGTAGGTGATCGAGGCCAGTTCGAGCTGCACCGCGTGTACGCCTTCGCTCGGCTTGCCGTACTGGCGCGTGATGTAGCCGCCCTTGAAGCGGCCGTCGAGCACGGCGCTGTAGCCGGCGGCGCGCTGCGCGGTTTGCAGCAGCGACTCGCCGATTCGCGGCCCGCAGGAGGCGCCGTCGGCGGTGCCCAGGTTTAAATCGGGCAAGCGGCCGGAAAAAAGCCGCGGCACTTCAGAGAAAATCGCGTGCGCATCCCAGAGCAGCGCGAAACCGTGCTTGCGCTTGAGTTTCGCCAGTTCCTCGGCGAGCTTTGCATGATAGGGACGCCAGTAGGTTTCCACCCGCTCCGCAATCTCCGCTGCAGCGGGCTCCTGCGCGGCCTGGTAGACAGGCGCGTTTGCGAACGTGTCGAGCGGGCAAAGCGCGGTGCTGTCCTGCCCGGGGTAGAGGTTGGCGCCATCGGGTGGCCGGTTGAGGTCCACCACGTAGCGCGAGTGCGTGGCGGCGAGCACGGAGGCGCCCATCGCGTCCACGAAGTCGTACAGACGCTCCAGATGCCAGTCGGTATCGGGCAGCGCCAGCGCCTGCGGCGTCATGCGCGCGGCGAGCGGTGCGGGAATGTGGGTCCCGACGTGCGGCATCGAAACGAGCAGCGGCGAGCGCCCTTCGCGGAAGCGGAAAGTCTCCATGGCGCGATGCTACTCCCCGAGCGACGCAATGAGGCTCGCCCCGTGCCAGGCGAACACGCCCCCGGTCACCATGCGCTTGGCGGCTTCGATGTCGGGCGCAAAGTAGCGGTCCTCGCGGTAGAAGGGCACGCGCGCCCGGATCTCGCGCATCGCGTCCTGCAGCGCGGCTGAGGTCGCGAGCGGCGCGCGGAAGTCTATCCCCTGCGCCGCGGCAAGCAGTTCAATGCCGACGATGCCGGCGCAATTGTCGGCGATCTCGCCGAGCCGCCGGGCGGCGAAGGTCGCCATGCTGACGTGGTCTTCCTGGTTGGCCGAAGTCGGAATGCTGTCCACGCTCGCCGGGTGCGCGAGCGACTTGTTTTCGCTTGCCAGGGCAGCGGCGGTCACCTGCGCCACCATGAAGCCCGAATTCAGGCCCCCGTGCTCGACCAGGAACGGCGGCAAGCGCGAAAGGCTGGCGTCGATCAGCAGCGCGATGCGGCGCTCGGACAGCGCGCCGATCTCGGCGGCGGCGAGCGCGAGCATGTCAGCGGCAAACGCCACGGGCTCGGCATGAAAGTTTCCGCCGGCAAGCGCTTCACCCGTGCCCGGAAAGATGAGCGGGTTGTCGGAGACGCCGTTCGCCTCGATTTCGAGCGTTTGCGCTGCCATGCGCATCAGGTCGAGGCAGGCGCCCATCACCTGCGGCTGGCAGCGCAGCGAATAAGGATCCTGAACTCGATCGTCGCCCTTCACGTGCGATGCGCGAATGGCGCTTCCCTCGAGCAGCGCACGGTAGCGCTTCGCCACCTCGATCTGGCCGTGTTGCCCGCGCAGCTCGTGGATGCGCGGATCGAACGGCGTGTCGCTGCCCATCGCCGCGTCCACCGACAGAGCGCCGGCGACGAGGGCGGCGGCGAAGACGTCCTCGATGGCGAATAACCCCTGCAGAGCGAGGGCCGTGGAAACCTGAGTGCCGTTGAGCAGCGCAAGACCTTCCTTCGGACCGAGCGCGATCGGCTGCTCCAGCGTGACGTCGCCGACCCCGATCAGCGCGGCGGCGAGGTGAGCAAGGGGCGCGAGATCCCCAGAAGCCCCCACCGAACCCTTGCACGGGATGCGTGGATAGATGCGCTCGTTGTAAAGCCGCAGCAGCGCCTCTACAGTCTCCGGGCGCACGCCGGATCGGCCCTTGGCGAGGCTCGCGACCTTGAGCGCGATGACGAGCCGCACGGCGGCGTCCTCGAGCGGCGGCCCGACGCCCGCGCAGTGCGAAAGCACGAGGTTGCGTTGCAGCCTGGCGAGGTCTTCGCGCGGGATGCGCGTCTGCGCGAGCTTGCCGAAGCCGGTGTTGATGCCATAGGCCGGCTCGCCGGCGGCGACAATGCGCTCGACCGACGCCACCCCCGCGCGCAACTCGGGCAGGCAGGCTGGATCGAGCGCGATCGGCGGCCCCTCGCGCGCGATGCGCCGCAGGTCGGCGAGCCCGAGGGGATGCTGGCCTAGAAGGAAGCTCACCGCACCATCGGCAGGTTGAGGCCTTTCGCTTGCGCGCAGGCGATCGCCTCGGCGTAGCCGGCATCCGCGTGGCGCATGACGCCGGTGGCGGGATCGTTCCAGAGCACGCGCTCGATGCGTTTCGCTGCCGCCTCGGTGCCGTCGCAGACGATCACCATGCCCGAGTGCTGCGAATAGCCCATGCCGACGCCGCCGCCGTGGTGGAACGACACCCAGGTGGCGCCCGACGAGGTATTCAGCAGCAGGTTGAGCAGTGCCCAGTCGGACACCGCGTCCGAGCCGTCCTGCATGGATTCGGTCTCGCGGTTCGGGCTCGCCACCGAGCCGGCGTCGAGGTGGTCGCGGCCGATCACGATCGGTGCCTTCAGTTCCCCCTTGCGCACCATCTCGTTGAACGCGAGGCCCGCCAGGTGCCGCTGGCCGAGGCCGATCCAGCAGATGCGCGCGGGCAGGCCCTGGAACTTGATGTGTTTTGCCGCCATGTCGAGCCAGTTAAGCAAGCCTTTATCCTCTGAAAACAGTTCTTTCATCTTGTCATCGGTGCGCCGGATGTCTTCCGGGTCGCCGGACAGCGCCACCCAGCGGAACGGCCCCTTGCCGACACAGAAGAGGGGCCGCACGTAGGCGGGCACGAAGCCGGGAAAATCGAAAGCGTTCTTCACGCCGACGTTCTTCGCCTCCTGGCGGATGTTGTTGCCGTAATCCACGCAGGGGATGCCCAGCGCCTGGAAGCCGAGGATCGCGCGCACGTGGTTGGCGATTGCCTCGCGCGCCGAGATGGCGACTTCCTCGGGATCCTTCTTCCTGAGATCTCTCCAGCGCTCGAGCGACCAGTGCTCGGGCAGGTACCCGTTCGACGGATCGTGCGCCGAGGTCTGGTCGGTGACGAGCGAGGGGCGAAAGCGCGTCGTTCTCGCCAGCTCGAGGAGCTTCGGCACGAGCTCTGCGGCGTTCCCGAGCAAACCAACGGAAACGGGTTTGGTTGTCTGTCCAAGAATTTTCATTGCCTCTTCCACGGAAGAAGCTTTCTGATCCAAATACCCGCTCTTCAATCTCATTTCAATCCGGCTCGGATCGCATTCGATCGCCAGCATCGAGGCGCCGGCCATGGTCGCGGCGAGGGGCTGCGCGCCGCCCATGCCGCCCAGTCCCGCGGTCAGGATCCACTTGCCGGCCCAGTCGCCCTGGTAGTGCTGGCGGCCGGCCTCGGCGAAAGTCTCGTAGGTGCCCTGCACGATGCCCTGGCTGCCGATGTAGATCCACGAACCGGCGGTCATCTGGCCGTACATCATCAAACCCTTGCGGTCGAGCTCGTTGAAATGCTCCCAGGTGGCCCAGTGCGGCACCAGGTTGGAATTCGCGATCAGCACGCGCGGCGCGTCGGCATGCGTCTTGAACACACCGACCGGTTTGCCGGATTGAATCAGCAGCGATTCATCCGCATTCAATTCTTTCAACGATTCGACAATGCGATCGAAGCATGCCCAGTTCCTCGCCGCCTTGCCGATGCCGCCGTAGACGACGAGATCCTCGGGCCGCTCGGCCACTTCGGGATCGAGGTTGTTCATCAGCATGCGCAGCGGCGCCTCGGTGAGCCAGCTTTTCGCCGAGAGCTGAGTGCCGCGGGGGGCGCGGACGGTGCGGGGTCCAGCGGAATTCGGCATGGCTGGAATGATATGCTGCCGCGCAGACCCACGGAAGCAGGCAATGGCGCAGATCCACATCCGCTACCTGAACCACCACGATGTGCAGGCGCTGACGATGAGCGACCGGGAGATCATCGACGCGGTGGAGGGCGGATTGCTTGCGCAAGGGCGCGCCGAGGCGGTGATCGAGCCGCGCATGCACCTCGTGCCGGAAAAGAATCATCCGGGGCATTTCAACGTGCTGCGTGGTTACCTGAGGCCGCTCGCCGTCGCGGGCGTGAAGGTGGTCGGCGATTTCTACAAGAATTACGAAGTCGGGCTGCCCTCGGAACTGGCCTTGCTGACCCTCATGGATCCTAAGACCGGCGCGCCGATTGCCGTGATCGACGCCTCCGACATCACCGACATGCGCACCGGCGCGGTGACCGCGATCGGCGCCAAGCACCTTGCGCGCAAGAGTTCGAAAGTGCTGGGGCACATCGGCGCGCGCGGCACCTCGTACTGGAACGTGAAATTGTTGGATTCCATTTTTGATTTTGACGAGATCCGGGTTCATTCCCGTCGCGTGGAAAGCCGGGAAAGCTTTGCAAAAAAACTCAAACAAGATCTAAAAAAGGAGATCGTCGTCACGGAGGACTGGGAATCCTGCGTGCAGGGCGCCGACATCGTGGTGGAGGCTTCGCGGCTCGCCAAGCCGGAGCCGCTGCTGAAGACCTCGTGGATCAAGAAGGGCGCCTGCGTCATTCCCTACGGCACCATGAGCGCGGTGGAGCTCTCCCTCACTGACATCATGGACAAGATGGTGATGGACGACTGGGGGCAGGCGCGCGCGGGCCCGTTCGGCGCGCTGCGCGCGCATGTGGACAGCGGGCGCTTGTCGGAGAGGACGCTGCACGCCGAACTCGGCCAGATCGTCGCGGGCCTCAGGCCCGGGCGCGAGAGCGACAACGAGACCAACCTTTTCTGGCACCGCGGCCTGTCGCTCTCGGATATTGCGCTGGGCGCCGCGATGCTGGCGAAGGCGAAGCGGCTCGGCATTGGACAGGACCTGCTCTACCGATGATGCCGGTCGCCAACGCGCGCATGTACTCGGCCACGCCGCGAGCGAAGCAGGCGTGGAAGGACGTGCTGGGCTGGGTCCTGCGCAGGGCGGCGCTGCCCTGGGAAGTCATCGACCACGACGCGCCGGCGCCGCTTTCCGCGCTCTGGTCGCGCGGCGATCTCGGCGCCGCCATGATGTGCGGGTTGCCGTACTCGCAGCGCAGTCCGCGGCCCGCTCTGGTCACGGCGCCGCTTCCGTCGCCCGCCCGCTACGGCGGCCGCCCGGTCTATTTCACTGACATCGTCGTGCGCGCCGATGCGCCGGCGCGGACGCTGGAAGACACCTTCGGCGGCGTCATTGGATACACGCTCGAGGATTCGATGTCGGGTTGCATCGCGCTGCGCAGGCAGCTGCTCGCCTATCGCAGGCCGGAGCAGCCGCAGCTCTACCGGGATTCGGTGGCAGGCCTGGTCAATGCGCGCCGTGTGATCGAAGCGCTGGCGGACGGCCGGATCGACGCCGGGCCGCTCGACAGTTACTTCCACGATCTGCTGAAGGCAGGCGACCCGAGCTTCGCCGTCCAGGTGCGCACGGTCGCGATGACCCGCGCTGCGCCGATTCCGCCATTGGTGGCGACCGCAGCGCTGGCGGAGAAAGTTGTCGAACGGCTGCGCGCCGCGTTTGTCGAAGCTGGCTCGGCGTCCGAGCTGAAGGCGCAACGCGATGTGCTGCTGCTGGCCGGGTTCGCGATTCCCGAGGACAGGGACTACGATGTCTTTGACGGTATTCTTGCCGACGCCTCCCGGTATCCTGGAATATGGTGACGAAAGGAAATCCCATGACGCGACTGATGATCCTGATGTGCGCCGCCCTGCTGCCCGTGCTCGCTGCCGCGCAGGCCTACCCGTCGAAGCCGCTACGCTGGATCGTGCCGTTCCCGCCAGGGGGTCCGACGGACCTGCTCGCGCGCGCGGTCGGGCAGAAGCTCTCGGAAGCCTGGGGCCAGCCGGTGCTGGTGGAGAACAAACCGGGCGCGGCCGGCAACCTCGGCGTCGAGCTTGCCGCGAAGGCGCCTGCAGACGGCTACACGCTGGTGGTCGTCCCGACCGGCAACATCGCGGTCAATCCGACGCTGTTCCCGAATCTGCCGTACAAGCAATCCGATCTCGCGCCGGTCACGATGATGGCGACCGTGGAGAACGTGCTGGTCGTGAATTCCGGCGTGGCGGCGAAATCCATGCAGGATCTGATGGCGCTCGCCAAGGCGAAGCCTGGAGCATTGAGCTTCGCCTCGCCGGGCGCCGGCAGCCAGGCGCACCTGGCCGGCGAATTCGTCAAGCTTGCCGCCGCCGTGGACATGACGCACGTCGCCTACAAGGGAACGGGACCGGCGCTGAACGACCTGCTGGGCGGGCAGGTGTCGATGATGTTCAGCCAGATGTCCTCGGCTTTGCCGCACATCCGGGCGGGCAAGCTGCGCGCGATCGGCTCGGCGAGCCCGCGGCGCTCGCCCCTGATGCCGGATCTGCCGACCATCGCGGAGCAGGGCTTTCCGGGCTTCGAAGCCACCTCCTGGTACGCGCTGATGGTCGCCGCCGGCACGCCGCCGGAGGTGATCGGCAGGCTCAACGCCGAGACAGTGCGCATCCTGCGGCTGCCGGAACTGCGCGAGAAACTCTCGGGCCTGGGCGCCGACGCCGTGGGCAATTCGCCTGCCGAACTCGCGGCGACGATCCAGCGCGAAAGCGCGCGCTGGGCCGACGTCATCCGCAAACAGGGCATCAAGGCGGAATAAGCCGGCTAGCTCCAGACCTGCCGCGCGGTCTCCAGCATGACCTCCAGCTTGCGCCACTGCTCGTCCTCGCTGAGCAGGTTGCCGCCGATGCCGGAGGCAAAACCGCACTGGGGACTGAGGGCAAGTTGATCGAGCGGCAGAAAGCGCGCCGCTTCGTTGATGCGTTTTGCCAGAAAGTCTATTTTTTCTGTTTCACCCGTTTTGGTTGTAATAAGTCCCAAGACAACAGTTACACCCTTTGGCACGCAGCGCAGCGGCTCGAAACCGCCCGCGCGCTCGGTGTCGTATTCGAGCAGCAGCCGGTCGTACTGAAGGCCGCCGAACAGCGTTTCGGCGATGGCGTCGTATTTGCCCTCGCGGTGCCACATGCTGGCGCGATTGCCGCGGCAGATGTGCAGGCCGAAGCTTGCTTTGTTCTTGAATTTTTCAATAACTTCATTGTCAGCGGCAACGGCGCGTTCCAACCGTTTCATGGGATCCTCGCCGCGCGAACGCATCCGTTCGAGGGTCGCCGGATCGACGTAGCCGGTGTAGCTCGGCTCGTCGATCTGAATGTAGCTGCAGCCTGCCTCGACGAGCTCGCCGACCATGCGGCGCTGGATCGCGACCACGTCGGCGAGGAACTCGTCCGCATCCCCGTAGTGCGCGCGCGAGCCTTCGATGTCGCACATCTGTGCGACGCGATCCGGACCCATCAGTGTAATTTTTGCTTTCGAGTTTCCCTTCAAAAAATCGAACTCCTTGAGCGGGAAGCTGCGGACCAATGCCAGTTTCCCAGTCGCGGGTACACGGAAAGACAGGACCGCATCGTCGCCCCTCTGAAAGGGCGTCTCGTGCGCCGCCTTGTCGCCCGGGTTGGCGAGCAGCCTTTTCCAGGAACCGCTCCACAGATCCCAGCCGGCCACCTCCGAGAAGCTAACCTGCCAATTAAGCCGCCTGAACTCGCCGTCGGTGACCACCGGCAGGCCGATGGCCTCCTGCTTCGCCACCACCTCGCGGATGGCCCGGTCCTGGGCTTCGCGCAGCGCTGCCGCATCGAGCGCGCCCAAGGCGTGGTCGCGGAATGCCTGCTTCAGCGATTCCGGGCGCAGCAGGCTGCCCACATGATCGACTCGCATGGATTCAACGATACAATGTTTCACCTTGACAGTAGGGGGTTCCATGAAATTTCTCGCTCTGATCGTGGCCGCCGGTTTTGCCGTTGCAGCGCAGGCACAGGAAAAAGTGATTCTCGGCATGAGCGGCTGGACCGGTTTCCAGCCGCTCAAGCTCGCCGAGTACGCTGGCATCTTCAAGAAGAACGGCGTCGACATCGAGATCCGCTTCATCCCGCCGGTGCCGCGCTCGGCGGCGCTCGCCGCGGGCGCAATCAACGCCGCGGCCACCACCGTGGACCAGCACATCGTCTGGACCTCGGCCGGCATCAACACCGTGCAGGTGGCGCTGATCGACAAGTCGAACGGCGGCGACGGCGTTGCGGTGCGCAACAATGTCAATTCGATCAAGGACCTCAAGGGCAAGACGGTGAACGTCGCCGGTCCCGGCAACACGCAGCATTTCATGCTCTCGTACATCCTCGAGAAAAACGGCATGACGATGCAGGACGTGATCCGCGTCACCATGGACGCGCAACCCGCGGCGCAGGCCTTCGTCGCCGGCCAGAGCGACGCGGCCGTCACCTATGAGCCCTATCTTTCGACTGTGCGCGCCAGGCCCGATTCAGGGAAGATTCTCGTCACCTCCAAGGACTATCCCGTGGTGATCGACGTCCTCGTCTTCAAGAAGGACTTCATCGGGAAGCACCCGAAGATCGTCAAGGCGACCGTGGATAGCTTCTTCGAGGCGCTCGACATGATCCGTACGCAGCCGGCGAAGGCCTACGAACTGATGGGCAGCACGGTAAAGCAGCCGGGCGAGGCGTTTGCCAAGTCGGCGGCCTTCATCTCCTGGACCGACCGCGCGGCGAACAAGGCCTACTACGACAAGGAACACAAGCCGTTCAGCGAGTTCGCGGTCCGGGTGCTCAAGTTCAATCGCGTGATCAAAACCGAACCCAAACCCGCGGATCTGATCGACCTACGCTTTCTTTAGGCATTGTTCGAACCGCTCAAGCCCGTCCCGCGCGGCGCCAAGGTTTTCCTCGGCGCCGCTTTTTTCGTCCTGTTTTTCGCCGCCTGGGCGCTCGCCACCTTCGGCGGATTGATCGACGGCATGTTCCTGAAGGACCCGGTCTATACGCTCAGGATCGGGATCGAGCTGTTTGCGCAGTACGGCTTCATCAAAGACGTCGGCGTCACGGTGTGGCGCGTGGTCGGCGGCTTCGTGCTCGCCGCGCTGGTGGCGGTGCCGCTCGGCATCCTGATGGGCGCGTACAAGCCGGTGGAGGCCTTCCTCGAGCCGTTTATCTCCTTCGCGCGCTATCTGCCGGCGTCGGCGTTCATCCCGCTCTTGATCCTCTGGGCGGGCGTGGGCGAGACGCAGAAGCTGCTGGTAATTTTCATCGGCTCGGTATTCCAGATTATTCTCATGGTGTCGGTGATCGTCGGTTCGACGCGGCGCGACCTGATCGAGGCGGCCTACACGCTCGGGGCCGAGTCGGGCGGCATCGTGCGGCGCGTGATGCTGCCGGGCGCCGCGCCGCAGATCGCCGAGACGCTGCGCCTGGTGCTGGGCTGGGCCTGGACCTACGTCATCGTCGCCGAGCTGGTGGGCTCGTCCTCCGGCATCGGCCACATGATCAT
>Ga0247727_10010532_pt1 | contig 16362 bp, 14 predicted proteins | sample WisWelCaveWW1625_FD_202498 | JGI IMG/M metagenome (GOLD analysis project Ga0247727, IMG submission 202498) | Biofilm microbial communities from Wishing Well Cave, Virginia, United States - WW16-25 | ecosystem: Environmental > Aquatic > Deep subsurface > Groundwater > Cave microbial mat | place... | reverse complement strand
AAGCGCGCGGCCAACGTGTGAAATGTATTGCTCCACTTCAATACAAAGTTCAGACGTGATGACAATGACAAGAGAGCAATCAACCGAAATGAGAACGTGCGCGACGATGCTTGCTTTCGTGAGCCTTTTCTCATACTGTCATCCTGCAAGGAACTTCCCTCGTGCTCGGTATGCACCTTGTTATGAAGAAGTGCGCCAAGTACGAGGGAAGGTTCTTACAGAATGACAACTTGAGGGAGTTAGAAGCCAATGGACAATGAGCACATCCAAAGCCCCAAAGGGGCGACCTGCGAAAGCTTGGGGCAACGCCCCAAGATGAAGTATCGTTTCTATTTTGAGCGCCAACGGCGCGACATGCGACGAGTTTGGAAATCGTGTCGCATGAAATGCGATGCCGCCCTTTCAGGGCTTTTAAAAATGTATTCTTTGACCCCAGGGCGATGCCCTGGGCTATCCCATTTTGCCCCTTTGGGGCCTTTGATGCAAAACCAAGGCAGCGTTGGCTGACACTAGGCTCGAAGGAATCCTTGTAAGAAATTGCGACATTGCTTGCGGTGTGAATAAACCGAGCGCGAGCAACTTAACGTTGCAGCACGAGCCAAGCTTGAACCACCAGATCTAACGCAACACCCAAACGCAGAACCCACCATGTCGAAGACGCCTCCACACATTGTCGAAAAGATTCGCGCCACGCGGGAACGGGGCGAGACCGTGCTTAACTTGACGGGTGAAAAACTCACCGAGATTCCGCCCGAAATTTTCGAGGCAGATACTTTCGAAGAAATCTGGCTGGGCTACAATGTGATTACATCAGTGCCAGCAGAGGTGGCGCGGCTCAAGAAATTGCGGAGATTTGTGCTGCTCGGCAATCCCTTGCAAGCAATTGCTGACGTGCCAAGCTTGGAGCTTGACTTTGCCATTTACCATCGATGGCAGCACAAGTTGCATCGCGAGCACATTGTTGGAATAAACCTAACGAAGAATCATTTGCCCTATCTTCCGAAATTAGTTGGTCTGCCCCGATTAACACGTTTGGGCTTGAATAGTAACGACCTCAGCGAATTGCCGGAGAGCGTGACGCGCTTGCAGAACTTGACCGAACTGAATTTGAGTAGCAACCAACTCGCGGCGTTGCCAGTGAGTGTAACGCGCTTGCAGAACTTAACAACGCTGGATTTGAGCCACAACCAACTCACGGTCTTGCCGGAGAGCGTGACGCACTTACAGAAATTAACCACGCTAGATTTGTATGGCAATCCTCTCACGGCCTTGCCAGAGAGCCTTGCGCGTTTGCAGAACTTGACCACGCTGAATTTGTGGGGCAGCGGACTCACGGCGTTGCCGAAGAGCGTGACGCGCTTGCAAAAATTGACGAAGCTGAATTTGAGCTATAACCAACTCACGACTTTGCACGAAAACTTCGGTGATTTACAGAACTTGGTCATGCTAGATTTGAGCAACAACCAACTCACGGCGTTGCCGGAGAGCGTGACACGCTTGCAGAACTTGACCACGCTGTATTTGGGCGACAACCAACTCACAGCGTTGCCGGAGAGCGTGACGTGCTTGCACAACTTGATCACTCTGGGTTTTAGTTACAACCAACTCACGGCACTACCAGAGAGCGTAGGCGCTTTACAGAACTTGACCGAACTGGATTTGAGCAACAACCGACTCACGGCGTTGCCGAATAGCGTGACACGCTTGCAGAACTTGATCATACTGATTTTGAATCACAACCAACTCACGACTTTGCACGAAAACTTCGGTGATTTACAGAACTTGGTCATGCTAGATTTGAGCAACAACCAACTCACGGCGTTGCCGGAGAGCGTGACACGCTTGCAGAACTTGATCGCACTGACTTTGAACGATAACAAGCTCACGACGTTGCGAGATGGCTTTGGTGATTTGCAGAACTTAACCACGCTGGCTTTGGGCGGCAATCGACTCACGGCGATGCCGGAGAGCGTGACGCGCTTGCAGAATTTGACCACGCTGGATTTGGGTCCCAACCGACTCACAACGTTGCCGGAGAGCGTGACGCGCTTGCAGAACTTGACCAAACTGGATTTGAGTAGCAACCAAATCACAGCGTTGCCCGCCTTGCTCACGCGCATGCCGAAACTCACAGCGATTCATTATAAAGAGCAGGAAGATTATCATTTGGCTAAACCAGGCGAAATCGTTCTCAGCAACAACCCCATCACTTACCCTCCCAAAGAAGTCGTGGCCGCAGGCATGGAGGCGGTGCGCAGCTTCTTTGCGCAAATGGAGCAGCAGGGCAAGAGCAAATTATATGAAGCCAAGCTGCTGCTCGTGGGCGAGCCAGGGGCCGGCAAAACTTCGCTGCTCAACAAGCTGTTGGATGAGAGCTATGTCGTTCCCAATCCGAACGAAGAATCCACTGTGGGCATCACGGTCAAAACCGGCTGGCAATTTCCCATGCCGCACAAGCCGGAGATCACGTTCTCCGCGAACCTGTGGGACTTTGGCGGGCAAGAGATTCAGTACATGACGCATCAGTTCTTTCTCACCTCGCGCGCGCTCTACGTGTTGCTCGCGGACGACCGCAAGCAGCACATGCACTTCGATTATTGGTTCAACATCATCAAGCTGCTGGGCAAAGGCAGTCCGGTGCTCGTGGTGTTGAACGAGAAGCAATGCCGGCCCATCACCAATTTTGATTATGACACGTATCGCAAGTTCTATCACGAGGATTTCAAGCTCGAACGCTGCGAGGTCGATCTCGCGGAGGCGGGGCCGCGTTTTGAGCATCTGCGCACGACGGTGCAGCGCTTGCTCACGCAGTTGCCGCACATCGGCGACGAGCTGCCGGCGCGGTGGATCGACATTCGGCAAGCGTTGGAGCAGCAACGCGGGCGCAATCACATCACGCTGCACGAGTTCGAAACGCTGTGCGAGACCCACGACATTCGCAACGAGCGCGACCAGCTCACGCTCAGCGGGTATTTGCACGACCTCGGGGTGATCCTGCACTTTCAGCACGATCCCCAGCTTGCGGACACGCTGTTTCTCAATCCGCAGTGGGTGGTGGAGGCCGTGTATAGCGTGCTCGATTCGGATCATGCGAAGAAGAACAAAGGCCGCTTCACCAAACGCTGGATGTTCGAGCAGTGGCAGTCGCGCGGCCACGACTTTTCCGAGTGCAACAAGCTGCTCTCGCTCATGCTCAAAAACAATTTCGAGCTGTGTTATGGCTTGGAGGGCGGCGTTGAGGAAGAATACATTGCGCCGCAGTTGTTGCCGAGCACGAGGCCGGCGTATAAGTGGAACAGCGCGGGCAATTTGCTTTTTCGTTTGCAATATCCGTTCATGCCCAAAGGCATTATCACGCGCTTGATCGTGCGCTTGCACGAGTGGATCGAACGCGAGGCGGACGAGGGCTTGGTCTGGGAACGCGGCGTGGTGTTGCGCAAACACGGCGTGCGCGCGCAAGTGACAGAGGAGATCACCAAACAAGAAGGTTTGAAGGTGATCAATATCGTGCTCGACGGCTCGCCGATAGGACAGAAAGATTTACTCATGGAGATTCGCGCGGAGTTGCGCGCGATTCACGACAAATCGTTTCGTGGCATTAATGTGAAAGAGATGGTTCCCATTCCCGAGCAGCCGGAATTCGCCGTGTCTTATAAGCATCTCTTGGACTTGGAATCTCAAGGCGAAGAGTTTTATTTCCCAGAAGACTTGGGCCGGCGTGTTTCGGTGCAAGAGTTATTAAATGGTGTCGAGTCTCCGCAGAAAAGAAGAAGAGAGGAGGATATTCACCTGCATGTTCACAACGAATTCAAACCCGAGATGAAGCAGTATGTGAATCAAAACGTGCAGCAGACTACCACGAGCACGTTCAATTTTGATTTCCATTTCAGCCGCTTGCAGGGCAGCTTGAACGAGCTGCAAGAGGAACTCGAAGCCGTTGCGCCGGAACAGGCGAAGGAGATTGCGGACTTGCGCGAGCGGCTCAAAAAGTTGGAAGGCACGAAAGAGGAAGACAAAGCGAAGGCCAAAGAGTCCACAGCGCTGAGCAAAACCAGACGCTTGCTCGAAAGCGTGAACGATACGAGCACGGCGCTGGGCAAGACCGTGGAGAAGATCAAGGGCGGCGTTGGCCTCGCGCAAGACCTCGCGAAGCATTACAACAAGATCGCGGAATGGTGCGGCCTGCCGCAAGCGCCGAATGTTTTGTTGAAGTAGCCGTAGTTTAGAAAAGTTTGCGGGACGGTTTGTAACTCCCTCAAGTTGTCATCCTGGAAGGACCTTCCCTCGCGCTGGGAAGAGATCCAAGTACGAGGGAAGTTCCTTCCAGGATGACATTTCAAGGATAGGCATTACAATTGACACTGAAGATGAACACGAAACAACAACACTCACGCCTCGCCACCCTCGCTCGCCGCAAAGTCATCGTCGTCATGCCTGCATACAACGCGGCTCGCACGCTTGAAACAACGTACTCCGCGATTGACACCGCTTGGGTCGATGAAATCATCCTCGTGGATGACGGCAGCCGAGATGAAACACTGAAGATCGCGGAACAACTCGAACTGCGCGTGATTCGCCATCCGCACAACGTCGGCTATGGCGGCAATCAGAAAACGTGTTATCGCGAAGCGTTGCGGCTCGGGGCCGATATTATCGTGATGCTGCATCCCGACGGGCAATATGATCCCAAACTTTTGCCGCAGCTCATTCAACCGATTGCCGAAGGCCGCGCCGATCTCGTGCTCGGCTCGCGCTTTCTCATTGCTCACGGCGCGCGGCGCGGCGGCATGCCGCTTTATCGTTGGCTCGCGAATCGCTTTCTGACTTTCTTTGAAAATCTAATTTTGCGGCAACGGCTTTCGGAATATCACACCGGCTATCGCGCATATAGCCGCAGCTTTCTCGAGACCGCGCCGTTCATGCGCAACTCCGACGGCTTTTGTTTCGACACCGAAGTGCTCGTGCAAGCCGTCGCGTTCAAACAACGTCTCGTGGAAGTGCCGATCACGACCAAATATTTTCAGGGCGCGTCTTCCGCTTCGTTGTTGCAATGCCTCATTTATGGCGTGAAGACTCTGCTCACGCTCGGCAAGTTTGTGCTGCATCGTTTGCAGTGGCGGCGATGCCGATTGTTTATGCCGCTGCAATGGAATTGCGCGCCGAATGAAGCCTGGCGCGCGCAGCTTCGCCTCTCTAGCGCTGTCATTCAGGAGGAATCTTTTTACTCTCTGGCGAAACTACCCAGCGCTGAAAAAGATTCCTTCTGAATGACAAGTGAGGGAGAGAAAGCGTAACCACTATTTTGTTCGGAGTAATATGACATGCAGGCTTCATGAACGCAGAGAGCAAATTCCAACAACGCGACTTGACGCTGATCTTTGCCCTCGGCTTGTTGTTTCGCCTCGCGTTGTTGCTCGTTTATCCCGTGCCCTATGGCAACGACGCCGCCGGCCGGCTTTACTTTCGCGATACGATGTGGACTTGGCATTGGCTGCCGTTCACGCAGTTTTTGGTCCATGGCGGCTACGCTTTGACGAAGAGCATCTTTGTCGTGCGCGGCATTTTCGCATTGGCTGGAAGTTTGGCCGGTGTCGCCTTCGCCGCTTACTTGCAAACTTGCGCCAATCGCCGCGCGGCTTTGATCGGTGGCGCGCTCTTCACGATCAATGCGCAATTCGTTTTTCTTTCGCTCATGCCCTATCAAGAAGTTTTATTTTTGGGATTGCTGTTTGGCGCCCTGGCTCTTTTTACGAAAAGCGAGGAGCGTTCGAGCTTCATCTTTGGCTCCTTGCTCTATGGCCTTGCCTGTCTCACGAGATATGAAGCGTGGTTCTTGTTGCCGATTTTATTTTTAATGCGCGTGTGGAAAAACAACCCGCATTGGCTCCGCGCCGTCGCGCAGAGCGCGATAGCCCTGGGCTGGGCCCCGCTGCTTTGGTTGGCGATCAATTGGTTGCGATGGGATAATCCCACGGCGTTTCTTTTTCATCGCGCCGATCAACAGTTTTATGCCTGGGCGCCGCACGGCGATCTCGTGCGCATCCTGCATTACCTCGGCATGATGCTGTATTGGCTGCTACGCTTCGGCTCGCCGCTGATTTTGCTCGCCGTGTTGGGAACGGTAGTTTTATGGAAAAAACGCGCCGCGCTCTTGCCGAAACTGTATCCCATGCTCTGGTTGTTCGTGACGGTCATGCTCTTTTTAACTTTCGTCGCCGGAAGAGAATTCGCAACGGCCAATCGCTTTGCCAGTATTCCATTGGCAATCGCGCTCCTCTTCACTGCGCTAGGCGCGGATCATCTGCTCGCCCGTTTGGAAGCGAAGTGGCGCGATGCGCAACAACTCGCGCGCATCAAAACCTGGGCGGGCGCGGCGCTGCTCGTCGTTTTGTTGATCTATGGCGCAGCGCCAGTGGCGAAAGCGAATCAACTTCCCGAGTTTCGCGCGCCTTATCTCGTCGCGCAATTTCTCCAACAGAATTTGCGCAGCGGCGAGCGCGCCATTGTCATCGGCGAATCCATTGACGGCGCCGTGCCCATGCCGTATCAACGCCTCTTCGGCCAGCTTGCTTTTTCCAAACAGGATTTGCGTTGCGCGGCTTTGCTCGAGCGCAACGCGCTTTCCGATCCGTTCCAGTACGTGCGCGAGCAAAAGGTGCGTTATCTCATCGTCTTCAGCGGAAGCTGGCAAAAACAAGAGAACGATTTCAAGCTGCGCAATTTTCTCACCGCCAACGAGCATTGCATTCGCGCCGTTTTTACGGAGCAGGAGGCGGTAGTGTATGAAGTGAAATGCGCGGCCTCCTGAGGAGAAAACGAGATGGACCTGAGCACGTCGGAATTGCAGAGCGCGTCGTTACCGCAAGCTGCGCTTATGGAAAAAGGCGTATGGCAACGCGCTCCTCTTCCGCTTGCAATCAAGCTGCGCCGCCAAATTCGTCCATTGCTCTTTCGTCTTTGGCGAATAGCGCAGCTTTATGGCGAGCGCCGGCCGAACCACGTGCGCGTTGAAAATCTCGAGCTACTCACGGACCCGCGCGTCTTTCATCCCGGCCAGCATTTCAGCAGCAAAATTCTGGCGCATTACGTTGCGGAACTGCCGCTCCGCCGCCAACGTGTTTTGGATATGGGCACCGGCAGCGGCGTGGTAGGTATCGTGGCCGCGCAACATGGCGCGGAGGCGCTTGCGGTCGATGTCAATCCGCATGCGGTGGCATTGGCGCAAAAGAATGCGCAAGCGCACGGCTTGTCCCTGCGCGTTTTGTTGAGTGATTTGTTCCAAAATTTAACCGGCGAAGCGAAGTTTGATTGGATTATTTTCAATCCGCCGTTCTTTGCCAAGCGCGCGCGCGGCGCTTTGCAAGCCGCGTACAATGCCGGCGATCAACACCAAACCCTCGCGCGTTTTTTGGAAGAGGCCCAAAGCTTTCTCGCGCCAGAAGGAAAAATTTTGTTGCTCGTTTCTTCCGACATGGCGCTCGAAGAAATTGCCCGTATGCTCGCGCGCTTTCACTATCGGCTCGCGCACGTGGAAACCAAGCCGCACTTGTTTGAAGTTTTTTATCTCGCGCAACTCATGCCGGTTTTCAAATAGTATGTCATTCTGGTAAGAACCTTCCCTCGCGCTTGGCATCGCGCCAAGGACTAGGGAGGTTCCTTCCAGGATGACAAAGAGATTGTGATTGGCGAACTGTCTCACACGAAAGATGCAACTGATTACTGAACACTGATCACTTCACCATGACCGACGTCCTCCTCGCCCACAGCTTCTTTCTCCGCTTCGATCCCAAGCAATGGCGCACCATGCAACCTTATGCGCCGCTGGGAACGTTGTATGCCGCAGCTTATCTTCGGCAGCGCGGCTACAGCGTCGCCGTGTTCGATAGCATGCTCGCGAACGGCGCAAACGAGATCGTTCCAGCGCTCGAGCAACATCGCCCGCGCGTGGTCGTGTTTTATGAAGACAGTTTCAATTGGCTGAGCAAAATGTGCCTCACGCGCATGCGCGAGGCTTGTTTTGAGATGATGCGTTTGGCGCGAACGCATCTCGGCAATGAAGTGCCGATCATCGTCGCCGGCTCCGACGCCACGGACCATCGTGAAATCTATTTCGAGCATGGCGCGGACTACGCGCTCATCGGAGAGGGCGAGATTTCGTTGTTGGAGTTAATCGATCATTTGCTCGGCAAATCTTCCAGCGCTCTCGACAAAATCGCGGGCGTGGCGTTGCCAAGCAACGACGTGACGCACACGACCATCCCGCGCGGCTTTCAAAAAAATCTTGACGTGTTTCCGTTTCCCGCGTGGGATTTGTTGGACGTGGAGAAGTATCGCGCGGCCTGGCGCAAGAAGCACGGCTATTACTCCGTCAATCTCGTTACCACGCGCGGCTGCCCCTTTCGCTGCAACTGGTGCGCGAAACCGATTTATGGCGACCGTTACAATAGCCGTTCGCCGGAGAACGTCGTGGAAGAAATGCTCTGGCTGCGCAAAAATTTTCAGCCCGACCACATTTGGTTCGCGGATGATATTTTCGGCCTCAAGCCCGGCTGGGTGGAAAGATTCGGCGAGGCGGCGCATGCCGCAAATGTCGCGACGCCTTTCAAGATTCAAGCGCGCGTGGATTTGCTGCACGAAGAGGCTGTGGCGGGATTGAAGAAAGCCGGTTGCAAAACCGTGTGGGTCGGCGCAGAATCAGGCTCGCAAAAAATTTTAGATGCCATGGACAAAGGCACGACGGTCGAACAAATTCATGCGACGGCCGCGCGCTTGCAACGACACGGCATCGAAGTGTGCTTCTTCCTGCAATTCGGCTATCCCGGCGAGACGGACGAAGATATTGAGATGACCATCAAAATGGTGCGCGACTGCCAGCCGCACGACATCGGCATTTCGGTTTCCTACCCGCTGCCCGGCACGCGCTTTTATGAACGAGTAAAAAATGATTTGAGCGACAAGCGCAATTGGGAGCACAGCGACGATCTCGCGCTCATGTTTCGCGGGCAATATCAACCGGCGTTCTATCGCCAACTCCATCGCGTCGTGCATCAGGAGTTTCGCCGGAGCAAAGCCGGAGCATTGTTTACGGAAATACAGCGGCATCCTTCGCAGCTCACGGTCGGCAATGTTCGCCGCTTGCTTGCGGCCTCGGTGCGCAGTCCTTTGCTATACTGGGAGCGCGCTCGCTTGCGGCGTTTGAAAATTCCAAAGCAAGCCCCGCATGTTATTGCCGGTGAGCTAAACGTTGCTTGACAGAAGCATTGCCGGTGTTTACTTTACTGCCAACGATCTCTTTCATCAAAACCAAAAAAACCGATCATGCCAACGCAGCCCAAGCCTCGATTTGATTTCGACCGCATCGACCGCCGCACCGCGCGCGTGACGCCTGCGCTGATTGCCGCCATTCGCGACCGCATCGTCGAGCGCTTGCAGCCCGAGAAGATCATTCTCTTCGGCTCGCGCGCGAAAGGCACCGCCTCGCCGGAGAGCGATATTGATCTGTTTTTAATTCTGAACGACAAGCATCCCTATGCGGTACTCCGGCGAATAGATCGCTTCGGCTCTGTATTAAAGTTATTTCATTATCGGTCCTTCGGCCTTGACGCCATGGTTTTGACGGAGTCCGAGATTAAAAAAATTCACCACGAAAACGAGGGTGAATGGGATTTGGTTTTGGAAATACTCGAGGAAGGGAAAATACTTTATGACCGCGCCCAAGAATAAGGATAAATCCGCGCTTACAGCAGCGCGTGCGTGAGTGGTTTCAAAAAGCAGAGCATGAGATGGCATACCTGGCGCATGCGCCGTTGGACTTGGAAGATCCGCCGACGGACACGACTGGCAGACTGGCTCACATGGTCGCCGAGTATTGTCTCAAACTTCAAGGTGCAGAGCCGCCTTCATTTGGCAACGCGATGGTCAACTTATTATCAACGAAGTTCATCGTCATGATAGAACCTTTCAGCAAGCGCGTTCCAATGGCAGATTCTTCGTCATCTGAGAGCACGATATGAACGCGGCGGATTTGATCGTGCCACAAAATTTTCCCAATGCAAACCAGTTCTTTCGTCTTTTGGCCGTTGGCATACGTGACCTCGGACAGTTTTATCGGCTCTAATTGATAACGATCAGCAGCCTCGTAATGGAAGGCGAGTTGGCCGTCAAAACCGCTGTCCACAAGCGCGTCAATCTCGACTTGAGCTTGTGTGGTAAGAAGCTCAACCAACACTCGTGGATGAATGCCGTTCTCTATTACGCCGGTGATCATGATGTTCTCCTCGATCGTTGTCCATCGATAAGGCCGCTTGCGCCGAAATGATAAACGGCACGATAGCCAATACGAATGGTGAAAAATAGAATGCCGGGATACTTGCCGCGCATTCGCTCAAGAGCATCTTCTTCTTCGGCGGCAATCTCATACTCACCGTTGCCGGGATGAATAACGATATATTCGCCCCAATGTTTTTCTTCCAAAGGTTCGCGTAAGTTTTCATAAACAGCGCGCGCGGCGTCGCCGTATGCTTCTCGTTCTTCGCGCGTCGGTATGCGATTGGTGGTTAAGGTTTGCACGATGATCTCCTCGTTTTAAAAATTCATGTAAGCGTCGTGGAAAAATCAACGTAGAAATGTAATGTGCTTTCTAAAGAAAAACAATTGCCAAAAAACCAAGGAGCCTTCTTGTCCCTCCAGCGTGTCTGCGTCTATTGCGCCTCCAGCTCGCAATGTGCTGCGGCGTATTTCGAAGAAACGAAGCGCCTCGGCCAATTGCTCGCGCGCAACGGCTTCACCATTGTCTACGGCGGGGGCGGCGCGGGTTTGATGGGAACGCTTGCGGACGCCGCGCTCGAAGCGGGCGGGGAAGTCATCGGCGTGCTGCCGCATTTCATGAAAGAAGTGGAATGGGGGCACACCGGCATTACGGAAATGCGTCTTGTGAACGACATGCACGAACGCAAACGCATCATGATCGAAACCTCGCAAGCGCTCATCGCGCTGCCCGGCGGCTGCGGCACGTTGGAAGAGTTGCTCGAGGCAATTACTTGGAAGCGTTTGGGCTTGCACACCAACCCCATCATCATCGTCAACACGCGCGGCTTTTTCGACCCGCTTCTCGCGCAACTCGAACGTTGCATCGACGAACGCTTCATACTGCCCAAGCATCGCAACATGTGGACGGTGATCGATTCTGTTGATGACGTGTTGCAAGCTTTGCAAAACGCGAACTCATGGAGCAAAGACGCTCTGCACGAAGCGAGATTGTGAAATGGATCTTCTCCTGACTCACGGTTATTTCCTGCACGAAGACCCCAAAGAGCGGGCCGTCATGAAACCCTATCCGCCTTTGGGGCTTCTCTATCTTTCTTCTTATCTCAAACAAAAAGATTTTGCGGTGGAAATATTCGACGGCGCTTTCGAGGCAAAGCATCAATTCACTCGTTTGCTTCAGGTCAGAGCGCCCAAGCTCGTCGGCATCTATGCGAACTTGATGACCAAGTTCAACGTGCTCGAAATGATCCGGCAAGCAAAGGCGCAGAACCGCATCGTCATCGTCGGCGGGCCGGACCCTCCGTATTATGCCGAAGAGTATCTTGACTTCGGCGCCGATGTCGTTGTTATTGGCGAAGGCGAAGAAACTTTGCAAGAACTCATTCCCATTCTTTCTCAAGGGAAGCTCGAACAGCTTGGAAGCGTTGCCGGAATCGTTTTCAAAGACGGGCAAGTGCAACGCACACCTGCACGAGCGTTGCTGTCTAATCTTGATGCCCTGCCCATGCCCGACCGCGCTGCGATCGATCTGCAAAAGTATGTTGACACATGGCGCACGCATCACGGAATGGGCGCAGTCTCGCTCATCACCAGCCGCGGTTGTCCGTATTCCTGCACCTGGTGCAGCCATTCGGTATTCGGCAAGACATTGCGGAAGCGCAGCGCGAAGCTCGTCGTTGATGAAGTCGAAATGATTCGCGCAGAGTATACGCCCGACATGCTGTGGTACGCCGACGACGTTTTCAACATCAACCACAAATGGCTTTTTGAATATGCTGCGGAGCTCAAGCGGCGCGCGATTCAAATTCCGTTTGAATGTATCTGTCGCGCGGATCGTTTGAACGAAGACATTGTGCGCGCATTGAAAGAGATGGGCTGCTTTCGCGTGTGGCTCGGTTCTGAAAGCGGCTCGCAGCGTTTGCTCGATCTCATGAAACGCGGCGTGAAAGCCGAGCAAGTGCAAGCCATGACGCGCCTCGCGAAACGCTACGGCATCGAGACCGGCATGTTTTTAATGTGGGGCTTTGAAGATGAAAACGAAGACGACCTCGCGCAGACCGTCGAACACGTGAAGAAAGCCAATCCTGATTTGGTGCTCACGACCGTGAGTTATCCGATCAAAGGCACGGAATATCATCGCCGCATGGAAGAGCAAAACCTCGTCGTCGCCAACGGCGCGTGGAAAAACTCCAACGATCGGGACTTTCGCCTGGCCGGCCGCCATTCCAAACGCTATTATGATTTCGTCAATCGCTGGATGCATAACGAACTGGCGCTGCAACGTTTGCAAGAAAACAGGAACGGTGCGTGGATACAACGCGCACGCACGAAGCTGAACGCGCAGTTCGGCAAGCTCGGCATGCGTTGGACCGCGCGTGAAAAAGAAGCATAAGAATCATTGTTCAACCACGGTTTGGCCGTGGCTTTACTTTTTTGAATGGCATGAACGTACAACGAAGACAAAATCTTTGGGCCAAAACCATCGAGATCAAATGAAGCTTTTAATAGTTTTGACGGAAATCGTTTTGACTTTATCCGCTTATAGTAAAGCCCTCGCAAATTCCCCCTTGTGAAATTGCCCTTCGACCTTTATAATGCGCCTGCTTTCATCATTCACCACACGAGGAAGGAGCATCATCATGAGCGCAAAATGGTCCGGCGTCTTCCCGGCGATCACGACCAAATTCAAAGCTGATCACAGCCTCGATCTCATCGCCATTGAAAAGCATTGCCATGCCATGCTCGCTGCCGGCGCGCATGGTATCATCGTCACCGGCTCGCTCGGCGAGAACGGCGCGTTGTCTTTCGAAGAAAAGCAGGAAGTGTTGAAAGTCGCTGTTGCAGTGAGCAAAGGCAAAGTGCCGGTGCTCGCCGGCGTCGCGGAAACCACGACTGCAGCCGCGTGCCGCTTTGTTGAAAAAGGCGCTGCAAATGGCGCCGACGGATTCATGCTCTTGTCGCCGATGCAATACCCCTCCGATCTCCGAGAGACCCTACATCATCTGCGCGCCGTGGCCACAGCTTCGCCCAAACCCATTATGCTCTACAACAATCCCGTTTCGTATCGCGTTGACCTCACACCTGAGATGTTTGTTGAGTTAGCCGATGAACCAAAGTTCGTGGCGATCAAAGAGTCTTCAGACAATGTGCGCCGCATCACGGACATTTATAATGCCGTTGGCGAGCGTTATCAAATCTTCACCGGCGTTGATGATCTCGCGTTGGAGAGTTTACTGCTCGGCGCCGTCGGTTGGGTGGCGGGGTTGGTTTGCGCCTTTCCGCGCGAGACCGTCGTGCTCTATCATCTCGCGAAAGCGGGACGACTCGAAGAAGCGCGCGCATTGTATCGCTGGTTCATGCCGCTTTTGCACCTCGACGTCTCCACCAAGCTCGTGCAGAATATCAAACTCGCGGAAGCCATGACGGGGCTTGGCAATGAAAACGTGCGGCCGCCGCGTTTGCCGCTGGCCGGTGAGGAAAGAGCGCGCGTCGAACGCGTCATTGCGCATGCGCTCGCCACACGACCGCTGCTCCCTTCCATTTGAAGTTGCAGCTCTTTATTTCGCGCCGGCATGCCGTCGATCTAGCGCACCACACTCATCTTCTTGCGTTGCAAAAAACTGCCGGCTTCGAGCTGATAAACATACGAGCCGCTCGACAAGCCGCGCGCGTCAAAATGGATAATGTGTTCGCCCGATGCCCGATGCTCTTGCAACAACGTTGCGGCTTCCTGCCCGAGCAAATCAAAAACACGCAGGCGCACGTGCTCGGCTTGCGGCAGCGCGAAGCGAATGTTCGTTCCGGCTCCACGAATTCGAAAGAATGGGTTGGGAAAATTTTGATGCAACACATAGGCCTCGGAAATTGTAACCGCGCTTGTGTCGGTGGAATCAATCTTGAGCGATTTCAAATGCTCTTCAAAAAAATTCCCGACGACACTTTGCGTGCTCAACGCTTCAAAGGCTTCGCCGCCGTGCCCCGCGCCTTGCAAAGTCAAGACGGAAGAATGCGCACCCACCGCGCCTAAGAGCGCATTCAGTTCGAGACTCTGCTGCACCGGCACCAAATGATCCGCCGTGCCATGCACCAAAAGAAACGGCGGCTCGTCGCCGGAAACATACGTGACCGCGCTCGCGGCGCGTGCTTTATCGAGATTGTCCATGATCGCGCCGCCGATGAGTTTTCCTTCCGGTGTGTTGGCCGCGCAATGTTCCTCCGGCAAAGCCTCGCAGAGTGCGACTAAATTCGTGGGGCCATAAAAACTGCACACGGCCTGCGCCGCGCTCGAATGTTGCAGATTGCCGCCGACAGTTCCTTCCAACGAGGGAATGTCCATCGTTGTGCCGAGCAGCGCCGCCAAGTACCCGCCCGCAGAGCTTCCCCACACTCCGATGCGCTTCGTATCGAAACCGTATGTTCTTGCGTGTGCATGCACCCAGCGCAGCGCGGCTTTGCAATCGTGCAATTGCGCGGGAAAAATGGCTTGAGGCGTGAGGCGATAATCGATGCTCACATACGCGTAGCCCTCGGCGATGATATACTTGTTCTCCGCATCCGCCTTGCTGCCTTGTTGCCAACCGCCGCCGTGAATCCACACGAGGACCGGAAACGGTTCGGGGAAATTCCTCGGAAGATAGATATCGAGCTTCAGGCTGACGCCGTCGACGTTGGCGTATTCGATATCGGCAAAATCGGGCGCTTGCGCGAACGCGGGAGAATAGCTCGCGAGTATCGAGATGATAAGGAACGGTTTAACTTTTAGCATTGCTTGCCAAGCCATTCTGCTAAACGAAAATTTTCTTCGATAGACATTTGCTCGCCTGTAGATTGACCGTAAACCATTTGACGCGGCATCGTTCGCGCATCGGAGCGTTCGTTCGCTCACTTTTTACGCCGAGACCGGATGACAAAAATCTATTCCGCCTTCAACACGCCGCTTTCATTTCACCAATTCGCTTCCAGCCAAAAGAAATCAAACGAGGCGCGCGGCACGAGGGCAAAACAACAAAGCAATAGAAAATGTTTTTTCATAATAGTCCCGTGGGTGAAAAACTTTTAACGCGAGCGAATTGGGGGCTCAGGATGATTTGTCACGCCCCTCTTTGCCTGTCATTCTGGAAGAAACTTCTCTCGCGCTGGGTACAAATCTTAAAACTAACTTTGTTCCGAGCACGAGGTAAGGTTCCTATGGAATGACAGATCTTGTTTTATTGCCCTCATACGCTGTTTCAAAAAAAAACTTTCAGCGACTCATCTCTTTTCAAACATGAACAACAACGGCCGCCCCACACGCCGCGCCCACGCGCGTTCGTTATGTTCCGCAGTTTGATCATGAAACCATTCGAGATTTTTGCCGCGCGAAGCCTTTCTGTTCGAGCACCTTCAACATCGCATCGCAGCCGGATTGCAGCACGCTATCGAGCGCGCCGCCGCCGTTGTCTATGTAGAGGCGAATCTTTTTGTTCGAGCCGTGATAATTTTCGACCATCTTGACGGCACTATCAAAAGGCGCAATGAACGCGGGCGATAAACATCCCGCTTGCGAAAAGGTCTCGGGATGATGCCACACGATCAAAAACGAAATCAAGCCTCCCATGGACGAACCCATTGTCGCGGTGTACTCGCGTTGCGGTTTGGTGCGATAGTTGGCATCGATAAACGGTTTCAACTTGGTCGCGAGAAAGTTCATGTATGCCCGACCCTTCTCCGTATCAGAATAATCTTGCGTGCGATCCGAAGTGTTATTCACGCCCACGACAATGATCTCTTGCATCTTGCCCACGCGGATGAGACTATCGGCAGCTTCATCAACCTGCCAATCAACACCCAAAAAAGAAGTGCGCGGATCGAAAATGTTTTGCCCGTCGTGCATATAGAGCACGGGATAACGTTTCGTCGAGGTATCATAACTCGGCGGAAGCCACACAATCACATCGCGCGGACGAATGCCCTCGCCCGTCATATTGCGATGATATACTCGTTACGGGTTAGTTTGTAACTCGTCGAAGCTTTGAAATCGTAAGGCCAAGAGTGAAGCAAGGTCTTTGCGATATTCTCCCGAAGCAATTTTCTCCAAGCAAGTATTCACGGCTGCTC
>Ga0247727_10010531_pt1 | contig 16364 bp, 16 predicted proteins | sample WisWelCaveWW1625_FD_202498 | JGI IMG/M metagenome (GOLD analysis project Ga0247727, IMG submission 202498) | Biofilm microbial communities from Wishing Well Cave, Virginia, United States - WW16-25 | ecosystem: Environmental > Aquatic > Deep subsurface > Groundwater > Cave microbial mat | place... | reverse complement strand
CGATGCCTTGCTTGGGGCATTGAATCTACGTGATATCGGACAACATTTTCCGGATACGGATCCCCAGTACAAAGGAGCCGATTCACGAATCTTTCTGGAAGAAACATTCAAACTTGTCCGTCAAAAGGGATACACCATCGGAAACATCGACTCGACTGTGCTGCTGGAAAGCCCAAAACTCAATCCGCACATTCCGGAGATGGCGCTGATCCTTTCAACAATTCTCTGTACTTCTCCAGACAACGTATCGATCAAAGCAACACGCGGTGAAAAAATGGGTCCGGTCGGAGAAGGCAAGGCGATCCAGGCCTACGCGACCGTTCTCTTGGTCAAGACTTAGTTTTTGCCGACAACTCTGAATTTCACCGCTGCGCTTCGACCTGTCTCGTCGATCACCGTGAGGAGGTGTTCACCGGGTTCCGGCGTGAATTCCCGTTGATGGATATTTTCAGTCTCGCCAAGATATGTATCGTCGAGATGCCAAAAGAGTTTCATACCACTCTCGGTGTGCGTGGCTTCAAAAACAATTTTCTCTTGAAGCTCCCTGAAATTGACCGGTACGATAATTTCACTGTTTGCGCGAGGGTAGAGAATTGCAAGGATATCCGGGTTTTCGGATTGGTCGCAGTCCGGTGCAAACGGTGGTGGTGATTGGTAATTTGGATCGTGACTTTTATAAAAATACTCTGCAACTGCAGGCAGAACAAACCAGTTGCGGGTTTGAGACAAAGCCATATCGTAGCACGCCGCGTTTACCTGAAACGTACCGGTTTGATCCAGAAACAACTGCCGGTGGTATGGACAGGCGATTGTGTTCAAACTCGATTTGGGAACAAGGCGTTTGCTCGTTTCGGCGCAATGCTCACCGGCCCGGTGTCCGGAGTTGACACAGATGTCGGCCTCCTTCATTTCAGCATATGGTTTTTTAAACCAATCCGATTTGGGAAGCGCAGACAATACGTCGAACAAAATCGGGGCCGCCGTCTCACGACCAGTCAGTCCAGGACGGCCTTCGCCATCTGCGTTACCAACCCATACGCCGACGATGAATTTTGGCGTACATCCCACTGCCCAGGCATCGCGGAACCCGAAACTAGTACCGGTTTTCCAAGCTACTTTCTGGGAGGTGGAAAACAATTCCCAGTTGATGTCATCTTCCGGACGAGCCACTTCGCGCATTGCCTCGAATGTGAACCAGGAACTCGCCGGATTGAGAATTGGTTTTTCTGCGTAGAGCTCTTCTTCGTTCAGCAGGTAATGTGCCTTTTTGTTCACGCCAAATCCATATTCTGGATACCGGTTAATGCTGCGGGCCATCATTCCATATGCCGAGACAAGATCCCATAAGGTTACCTCCGCTCCGCCAAGAATCAGAGATAAGCCGTAGTGATCGGGACCACGGTCAATCGTTCCAAATTTCATCTGCTGGAGCAGGTAATGAAATTTCTCCACACTAAATTTCGTCAGCATTCGAACCAAAGGGACATTGAGCGATTTGGCGAGCGCATCGTCAGCGGCAACGACGCCGTCGTAACGGAGATTGTAATTTTTAGGCGAATAACCAGACATCACCGTTGGGATGTCCTGAATAAGCATTTGAGGCGTTAGTTCACCGGATTCAAGCATTGCGGCATATAAAAATGGTTTCAAAATCGAGCCGGTCGATCGCCTTGCGGTTATGACGTCAACGTCGCAACCGTGTTCTGGTTTTCCGTCGGGGACATTGCCGGTGTAGGCCAGAACATCGCCCGATTCAACATCCATAACCAGTACCGCGGCGTTGTGAATTTCGTTCTCACTCAGTCGTTGATGATGGGTGGTTACAATCGCATTGACCCTCTCTTGTGCAGCGATGTCAATGGTCGAATACACCACTTGACCTTTTCTACCATCCTGAATGATTCGGTTCATCAACTGGGGTGCAACTTTGGGAATATCGTGGGGTTTTTCAGGAAGAGGCTCGAATTTAGACAACGCAAGCGTTGCAGCGTCGATAATTTCCGCTTCGTACAGCCGGTCGAGCAAACGATTTCGTTTTGTGAGCAGTTGCTCCCGGTTCCGTCCCGGATGCATAAGGGACGGAGCATTGGGCAATACCGCAAGCGTTGCCGATTCGGCCCAGGTCAGCTGATCAGCGGGTCGGCCAAAATACCGCCAGGCTGCGGCGTCGACGCCAACGACGTTACCACCCATCGGTGCATTGCTGGCATACAAGGCAAGGATTTCGTCTTTGGAATAGCGCCATTCTGAACGAGTGGCCCAGAATATTTCCACCATTTTTTGCCACATATTTCGCGACTGCCCTTTTCGTGACATTCGCATCACTTGCATTGTAAGGGTACTGCCACCACTCACCTTTTCACCGGTGGTCAGGTTTTGCCAGAAAGCCCTGCAAAGCCCCTTCGCGCTCACGCCAAGATGCCATTCAAAAGTTCGGTCTTCGAACTGAATGATCGCCATCTTGAATTTGTACGGAACCGATGCGTTATGCGGAAAACGCCACTGTCCGTCGTCGGCAATGGATGCGCCGAGCAATTCACCGTTTCGGTCGTAGACCACTGTACTGGTCGGATCCGTAAATAGACGCTCCGGTAAACAAAACAACCAGATCAGAAGTAACGCACCGGTTACGATCATCACCAAATTTCGGTGACGTCGAATTTTATTCCCGATTTTTTTAAAGCGTTTCAAATCGTATCTTTAGTGTGATTTACAGATCCAAACTAATCATTATTTGTACACCGAAATAAACAATGATTAATCGCTGGAACCTGATTTTTAATCGCCAGGCCAGGCCACTTTTGCGTGCGCCACTTGTTGCATTGGCCATTCTTTTCGTCGGCCTATCTGCCGCGCAGGATTTCAATTTTCAGGAATTCTCGATACATCAGGGTCTGCCGCAATCGCAGGCCAACGCCATACTTTTCGACTCAAAACATCTTGCCTGGATCGGAACACAAAGTGGTGGACTGTGTGTGTACGACGGCAACGAAGCCAGAGTGATTACAAAAAATGATTCCTTGATTTCGAATAAGATTCTCTCCCTCGCCGAAATCGGGGGCGAAATTTGGGTTGGACAAAAAGGTGGTGTCTCTGTGCTTTCACTCGAAGGGGATGTGAGGCGAAATATTCGTCTTGCTGACCGTTCGCAGGAGGTGACGGATATCGTGCTGTGGAAAGGCCGAACGTATCTCGCGACTGGCGGCGGTGTCCGAAGCATAAGCCGGGACGGGCTGACTATTGCACCTGAGTTGAATCTCGAAGGATTCATCTGTGAAAAATTCTTCATCGATGAAAAAGGTGAACTCTGGGTCTGCACGCAGCGTGGTTTGATTCAATTCAAGGACCAGACGAAACGACTGAACAGGGCGCGTGGATTGAAGGGTGACCGTGTCACTTGCGCCGTGAATTTTCAAAATCTTCGGGCAATTGCAACGTACGATGGAGGACTTGATATGTACGATCCCAGCGCTGGTATTCTCGAATTTCCGGCACTGGAGGAACTTGACGATGAAATCGTCCTAAGTCTGTTTGTCACGGGCAACGAGGAGCTTTGGATAGGGACGATGAACAGTGGCGTATTTGTCTTTTCCTTGACCGACCGCCTGTTAAAAAGATATTCGGTACAAAACGGGCTCACCAACAACCACGTTCGTGTGATTGCATCGGATTACTGGGAAAACATCTGGTTGGGGACGAGTGGTGGTGGGGTATCCATCTTTCACAACAGTCCGTTTGTACGTTATTCGACTGCCGAAGGATTGAACTCCAACTACATTTTTTCAGTGACAACGGACCGCCAAGGCAACCTCTGGGTGGGTACAGAGGGAGGAGGAGTGGTTCGGATAAACGATACCTCGTCCGTGGTCGTGGACGAAGAGTTTGGATTTCTCACCGCCAAAGTGAAGGCTCTTTTCGAGGATGCGGATGGCGACCTCTGGTTTGGAACGGATGGATCTGGGCTTGGAATTTACAGCCCGTCTTTTCGGCAGGATACCGTCATCGTGGTTCACGAAAACAAGGGTTTAAGTGCAAACTGGATACGCTGTTTTGCTCAGCATTCCGGTAACCGTCAATTGTATGTTGGTACAAGCGATGCAGGAATTTTTCGGGTAGACAAGGGCAACCGTTTTCCGGAATCCGTAAAGTTTGCACGACTGAAATTAAGCGGCGATGTTTTGCCGGCGAGAATCGCATCACTTGAGTTCATTGATGAACGCTTGTGGTTTACGACAGAACAATCCACTTTTGGTTTTATCGAAAAGGGCAAGTGTAAGACCTTTACGATCGGCAGCCACGTGTTTCGGAATGCGACCGGGGATTCGCGCGGCGTCTGGCTGGGAACCTCGGATGACGGGATTCTCAGAGTTGTGGTCGACGGAGATTCCATTGCATCGAAGTCGTGGATCAATGTAGGAAACCACCTTCACTCCAATTCCATTTATCAGTTGAAATTATCCGATAATTTCCTTTGGGCGGGAACTGGAAATGGACTAAACAAGCTGGTACTCGATTCGCTCGGGGATGTGGTAGAGTCTGATCATTATGGATTTGAAGAAGGCTTCGAAGGAGTAGAAGCCAACCTCAACTCAATTCATAAAGACGCACTGGGGAATATCTGGTTCGGCTCCATTGAAGGATTATATCTCTATCAGGGAGGTGAAGTAAACTATGCACAACGTAAACCACCATTGCTTCGGATGCGGGATATCCAAATCAACTATCAATCCATTTCAAATACCGAATATGCCTCTTCTTATGCTGACGGCAAACTAAAGGAGACGCTTGAACTACCGTATGACAAGAACAATCTCCAGTTCAGTTTCAGTGCAATCCACTACACCTATGCTAAAAATATTCGCTACAGGTGGCAGTTGTCTTCGGTTGACTCGGATTGGACTCCGCCTTCAAAAATCACAGCGGCAAATTATTCGAATCTGGCGCCCGGCTCCTATACCTTCCGCGTTGTTGCCTCCATAGACGACAACTGGGAGATCGAGCCCATCGAGTTGAATTTCCGAATCGATCAACCCTATTGGGAGACTCCAGGATTCAAAGCCCTCTACGTATCTTCAGGGGTACTCGCTTTTGGACTGACCGTGCTTTACGTTTTGTTGCGAATCCGGCGCAAAAACAAACAAGTACGGGAGAAGCTTGAAATGGAGCGTAACCTGATCGACCTTGAGCAAAAGGCGCTGCGTTTGCAGATGAATCCGCATTTTATCTTCAATGTTTTGAATTCAATTCACAACCTGATTATTCTAAACGACCCGGATAAGGCGCGTTATGCGCTGTCGAAATTTTCAAAATTAATGCGACGGGTCCTCGAGAATTCGCGCGAAAAACTCATCTCCATCGACGACGAAAAGGAGACGATAGAAAATTACGTCCAACTCGAAAAACTCACCTCCGCCACCGACGTTGAAGTAACCTTCGAAATTGATTCAGGTCTTGATACCGGTGAGGCGATTCTACCCCCACTGATGATCCAGCCCTTTATTGAAAATGCGATCATTCACGGACTAAAGCAACTTAACCGGCCAGGGAGGATAACGGTTGGATTCAAATTGCTAAACGAATCGAGGCTCGAGGTGTCGGTGTCGGACAATGGTCGAGGCCGCGTAGATGCCGAAAAAATCAAAGCTCAAAAAGACAGTTACCATAAATCAACCGCCCTTCAGGTGACACAGGAAAGGCTAGCGCATCTTAATCGCGATGAAGCGGCAGCGTTCGAAATCCTTGATTTAAGAGATCAACAAGGCAACGCATCGGGCACCTGCATTATCTTCCGGATGAACATCCATCACCCCATTTGAATGGTAAAACTTACTCGAGAATCTCAAGTTTGGCAAACTTCAGCAGAAGCTGTTTATTGCCGGCGTTCGGAAAAAAAACCGTGGCCTTAACAGGTGGATTGCCTTCGAGTCCAACCACTTTTCCTTTACCGAAACGTTCGTGTATCACATTGTTGCCAACGCGAATATCCACTAAGGGGTCGTTGAGGGTGCTTTGCGAAGAGACGTTGATTTTTTTCAAAGTACGTTGTTGCGAAGAAAAAATGCTTTTTGTCGCATTGCCCATCCGTGCTTGTTTGTTCAAAGCTCCGAGTGCAACGCCACCGCCGCCGCGCATCTGTCCTTCGAATTCGAGAAATTCAGGATCGACCTCGTCAATGAATCGGCTCGGTTCAGAGATAATCAGGTTTCCCCATCGGTAGCGAGAGGTGGCGTAGGAAATGGAAACGAGTTTTTCTGCACGTGTTAATGCGACATAAAACAACCGGCGTTCTTCCTCCAGTTCGGCTCGTGAGTTGAGTGCGAGCTGCGAGGGGAATAGATTTTCTTCCATTCCAACCACAAATACATACGGAAATTCCAGGCCTTTTGATGAGTGTATAGTCATCAATGAAATGGTGTCCTGATCTTCCGCTTTTTTGTCATCCGCATCAGTTAACAACGCAATATCGACCATAAAATCGCTCAGAAACTGGGTAGACCCTTCTTCGCCCGTTTCAGAAAACTCCTTAATTCCTGAAAGCAAAGCCTGAATATTCTCAAATCGGGCTACCCCCTCCGGACTCTTGTCTTCGTATAGTTCCTTCATTATTCCGGAAGCCTTAGCGATGTGTTGAGCGAGTTCGTGCGCATCTGATTTTTCCATCTGGACAGAAAAACTTTGGATCATCGCGGCAAATTCACTTAGTTTTCGTTTCGCAGAAGGCGCAATGTCTGTCGGGTACGCAGTTTGGTCGGAAATGACTTCCCAGGGACTTACCTGAAAGTCGTTTCCGGCAACAATTACTTTATCGATGGTCGAATTACCGATACCGCGTTTGGGATAGTTGACGATCCGTTTGAGCGATTCTTCGTCGTGTGGATTGGCGGCAAGCCTGAAGTAGGCTAATAGATCCTTGATTTCTTTGCGTTGATAAAACGACAAGCCACCGTAAATGCGATACGGCAAGTTTAGTTTTCGCAGCGCCTCTTCAAATGACCGGGACTGCGCATTGGTCCGATAGAGAATTGCAAAATCCCTGCTTCTTGCTTGATGGTTAAACTTGATTTCATAGATCTGGTTGGCAACGTGTTTGCCCTCCTCATTGTCTGTAAGCGTACGTACAACCCGTATTTTGTTTCCGGTCGGATTATCCGTCCAGACCGTTTTTACAATTTGGTCTTTATTCTTGGCGATGACGCTGTTGGCTGCATTGACTATGGTTCTTGTGCTGCGGTAGTTTTGTTCCAGTTTGAACAAAAAGTGCTCCGGGTAATCGTGCTTGAAGTTCAGTATGTTCTGAATGTTGGCACCACGAAACGAATAGATCGATTGAGCGTCGTCGCCAACTACACAGATATTGCCGTGGACAGCGGCCAATTTTTTAACGATAACGTACTGACTTTGATTGGTATCCTGATACTCGTCTACCAGAATATATCTGAATTTGTGCTGGTAGAAGTGAAGAACTTGTGGATGTTCATCAAACAGAAGGTTTGTTTTGAAAAGCAGATCGTCGAAATCCATCGCCGACGCTTTAAAACATCTCAGGTCATACAGCGTGTAAATCTCGTGTAGTCTGGGTTTTGATGACATTTTATCAGCGAGAAGGAGGTCGCCATCGCGGGCATAATCCACTGCAGAAATCAAATTATTTTTTGCACCTGAAATCCGATGCTGTATGAGTCCTGGCTTATAGATTTTTTCGTCAAGTCCCAATTCGGTAATTATAGACTTTATCAGGCTTCTGGAATCCTGCGTGTCATAGATCGTGAAGTTTTTTTGGTACCCAATTTTGTCGGCGTGGAATCGAAGAATTTTGGCGAAGACCGAATGAAAGGTTCCCATCGCGACGTTTCGTGAATCGGAGTCGCCAATAATTTCGGCGATTCGGGATTTCATTTCGCGTGCGGCCTTGTTCGTAAAGGTCAGAGCCAGAAGATGAAATGGATCGCAACCGTTTTGAATAAGCCAGGCAATCCGGTAGGTTAAGACCCGTGTTTTTCCCGAACCGGCACCGGCGATGACCATTGAGGCTCCTTCTGTGCACTTTACCGCTGCTAATTGCTGAGCGTTCAGCGAATCGAAATAGCCCATAAACGCGAAAGTACTCAAATGACCTGCGATTTAATGCGAATCGTGGCTCAAAAGATTTCCACAATCTATGAAACCACAGTCATTTTTTTTGAGAACCCGAATCTTTTGAAAATGCTGAAAAATGCTGAGATCCAACCGCTAAAAATTATCATAAAATCCGCAAGTCTCGGTAACGTGCTTAAACACTGGTAAAGCAGACATAGTGATGAAAAAAAGTCGAAAAAAATCGCCCACTCCTATTGGAAAAAAAGGAGAGTATATCCTTCAATCGTACATTCCAGATCGGTATGAAACGATTTGCGGTCAAATATTGACCTATGGAGGAACGATTAATTTACCAAGCGGAGAATCTGTTTTTTGGTACTATCCAAGCGGACGTAAGCATTTTAAACTACCAGTCCTTCCTAAAGGATTCGACCCACAAAGTTGATCCCTTTTAGGATCGCGCCCTGAACAAATTGATCAAGTTCAGATTTAAAATTAAATGTCAAGGAGATCACAATTCCCCCATTGTGCTTGTGTTTCTCGAACTCCAACCTTGGGTTTACATTCTTTAGCACTTCTTCATATTTGGTCAGCGTGGAATCAATGTCCCTTTTGTCAATGAAAGTCTTGAATGGATAGCGCATTTCGCGTAATATAGGGAGATTAAAATTATTTGCTCTAAAAATTATCTAAGAGGAGGCCACGTGTCAACTCTTATGCGTTAATCCGTGCCTTCACGGTCTAAATTGAGGTCAAGGCATTCGTTGTCTACGTGGTAATGGTCTAACGAACCCATCCTGTCTATTCCGTAGGGCTTATTGAAAAATGGTTTTTTTATTTCGTAGTAGGTGAAGTAACAATCGTCAAATTCTTCAATCTTTTCGATGACTTTGATCTTCTCAACAATCGTGGTGAAGTCTGAAGTAATCTCGAAATCTTTTCCTGATTCTTCGATTAGGAATATTGGATAGTTGTCGGCATCGACTCCAACGATATTGGCGCGGATATCCGGGTTTATTTTTGAGAGGTATTCCTTGGCTTCAAGTTCGGAATCAGAGACAGCCGAAATCCATATCAGCGCACCTTCTTGCTCACAAATTATTACGTACTTCATAGTCCAGACATTCAAAATTCATAATTTCCGTTTTGCAAGTTACTTAATCCGTGCTGAATTGCGTCGCTACTGAAATACGAAGGAGTTATATCTTGTTCCATATATTTTCGAGAAACCAGACAGCCGAGACGCTGCATAGCAGATTCAAGTTTTGGAAATAACTTTTTGACTATTTCCAAATCTTTTTCTGTCAGGCTATCGCCCAAATCTTCCAGTTGTTGTCTGAGAGTTTCAGTTTCTTGCCTTAATTTCTGGATTCTATCCTCACTCCACCCATCTGCGGGAGCAGTGAATACGCTGAACCCAACCCCACAATGTTTCAAAAGCTGTTGGTAGTTCATTTCAATACGTCAATATGATTGTATATTTTAATTGGAGTGCGCCTGTGTTCATATCGATATGCCTGAAATTTTTCACAGAGTATTCGGGGTGCTTATCCTTTTGATAATCTTTGTCTGCATTCTTTATTGAAAAGGCATTCGTGCTTACCAAGAGAGGCGTATCCCCATCGTATTTCTTATCACTCGTTGTCGATTTGGCATAATAGTAAATGTTGTCATTGAGACCAATGACAGAACTTAGCACAATTTTATCCCCCGGATCACATACAAACCATCCCTCAGTTCCCCAATACCCAGAACCATCAGTATCGTAGTGCATTCCTATGGCAACACTGACTGGTTCATCAGTATCATTTTGAAAATATATTTGGGCTTCGGACACGCACGCGAAAGCCACCATAAACAGCGTAAGTAATGATCTTTTTGTTTTCATACCAATGATTTTCATTGAATTTTAGAAGTGATTCGCCAATGATTGAATGGTCATAATTTCTAATTAAAAATGACAACCTTTATATCTGCATTTGGATGTGAGTCAGGAAGGAAATTGTCGTCTGCCTCAATTACAACATCGAGTTGACCCAATGTATAGGCCACGTAATATGAATTGGTGACATCGACATAACCAGAAGCAAGCGAAAATGGCAACGGATACCATTCAGAATCTCCAGAAAATCTCAGAAATACGGAGACTGCCCCATTGTCCAAAACGTCCTGAGTGATGGCCTCCCAAGTAATTGTTATTCCGAGTTGATTCCCCCACGTCTGCCAAGCATTGTTTAACACGGTGTTGCTGACAACAACCTCTTCTTCTTCCGCATAAATACAGTCCTGACCGTCATTAGTAGCCACGGGGGAATAGTTCAACGCAGTTTCGTCCATACACCCGTAAATTTTCTTCTTACACGAGGAAAATGTGATTAGGGCAATCAATAGAGTAATAAAGAATTTCGGCTTTTTCATATAAGTTGAATTAATAGTTCAATTCAAATATATGTCTTTGTATTCAATTGGATACAAAATTTTTGTAATTAATCCGATACAATTGTCGGATGAACCGGGAAGCGGAATGGAAAGAGAAACTGATCAAACTTGGCGCGAGGGTTAAAGAGATTCGACTATTGAAAGGACTTACCCAAATGGAACTGGCTCATAAGATCGGAAAGGACCATCCGTCAATCAATAAACTCGAAAAGGGCAAGGTAAATCCAAGTTATATTTTTCTGACGGAGGTAGCGGAAGGGCTAGAAGTAGAAATTATGGAGTTTTTTAAATATAACTAGCAGATTTATAGCCGGTGACAGTGTTAAGTAACTTGTTAATAAAATTTGGTTAGTCAGGGCTAAATAGTACAAATTTTAGTAATTTTACTAACAAATCGTTGGCGCATTTCTCAATTAATTATATGGTTTTTTTGAGATGATTTTACCCCAGTTTTCAGAGATTCCTTCCAGATTGAGTTCATTACGTATCCCTTGTAAATACACGAATTTTCGACTCATTGACCTTTTATTGTTATAAAAATGATCCTGTATTGTTTTGAAATGGCCACCATTGTTGTAACTTTGAGGAAGTAAAAAAAATGGAATAACCAACAGACAATAAATTTTTTTATTTGCTTTTTTTGCACTAATGACCGAGAAACAAGACATAGCAATTTACAGAAAATATCTCAATGGGCTAATTGAATCCAATAGCAGTGAACTTTTTTTTAATGAAAATAAAGAACACGCTTCGGCTGTAATGGCGTGTATTTTTAGAAATTCTAAGGATATAGTTCGAATTATGGCGAAAAGTTTGTCTGGAGATGTTTCTGGGAATGATGAGTACAGGTCAGCTTTATTTGGTTTTCTAAACAAGGGAGGAAAACTGAAAGTACTCCTCAATGGCTACACGCCAGATATTTTAAATACAAGTAAAATTCTTAGTGTTTTTAAGGCACATAATTCATTAGCACCGGCCAACAGAGTTGTCGTGAAGAATGCGCACGGTCTTCGATTTACTCTCTCCTCTACAGGCAATGAAGCGCACTTCACTGTTGGAGATAACAGGTTGTATCGCGTCGAAAAGGACGTTGAAAAGTATACGGCTTTTGGAAGTTTCAACGATTCATCGGCGTGTAACAAATTAATTGAATCTTTTGATCTAGCCTTTGATTCTCCTAATCATTCCGTTATTCCAGTGTAAATAAATTGCTAAATTCGGTGAGTTTTCTGTAAAGACAGCTTATCTGAATCCTTTTGCATCATACTTCGAACTCTTCGGGGCGTTTAATTTTGCCTATGTTCTATCCCATAGTTTTAGCAAAACTCTGAGTGATAAAATTGTTGGCCGATTCATAAGACTTAGAGGAAAGGTTGATCAAGTTAAGAGTTCCATAAAAGAACAAGAAAAACTATTGGATAGTATAGACCCCGTGAAAACGGGGGATTTAGACTTTTCAAAAAATGCTTCGGAACATAGAGAATCACTTAGTAAATCATCTCTGTCATTTGAGCCTATAGAGCGCTCGGTAGACGCCCATATCCGTGAAAGCACATTGAGCAAACAGTTTGACATCGTGTCATATCTTGGAGCATTGTACTGCATAGGCCAGTTAATATTGATAGGTTTTGGGTGCTATTCCGTTGACGAGGACCACACCAGAATAATTCCTTTCAATATCTCTATTCTGGTATTCAATGCCTTCAGTTTTTGGACAATACTGACGATAGTAGTATGTGACAATATTAAACTCAAGAAACCTAGATTTTATCAGATCAAGTATCTTGGGGTATGTACGCACAGTTCGATTGTTTATCGTGTAATTTTGTTTTTGGTTATATCGAGTATGGTCTATTTTGCCTTGACCCATTGGGAGATGTCTTTTCTGAAAAATTTAGAGGAAGGTATATACATCAGATTAACCCAGATTACATCAATCCTCATACCGGCATTCCATTTTTTGTTTTACTTTTTTGTTGCCTCCTGTAAGGCAATTTTCAAAGGGAATAAATTACAAAACAAATTGAAAGAATTCGATGCTGAATTTGATAAGGTTAAACAGGATATTACGGAATTTCAAAAGACTAACGCTATTGTTCAGTCAAGTTTACAGCCCTCCAATTCGTCCGATGAAGGCTCAATTCAAGTATCTACCACTCATCCATAAGCCTTCTAAATACGCTGAAAAGGCGAATGGCGTCATCAACAATATCCAGAAACCCATCTTCCGACAACTCGACCACCGTATTGATGAATTTTTCTCGGAATTTTCGAAGCCAGTAGGTAGGCTTGATTTCGCAATAAATATTACTGACCTTTTTTAGGATGAACTTGTAAAACGTGTATCCCATAAGTGAGGCAATCCAGAACACCGTATTTTGTTCGAGAAGTGAAAATGGTGGTCTTTTCAGGTTCCAGTCATTCTTTAGTTCGGCGAATTGTTTTTCTTGAGTTCCGCGAGCTGCATAGAGATCGTGAACCTTCTTATTTGACAATACGCGGTCGTTTGTAATCAAAAAGGAGTAATAAATTTTTCCCTTGAAATCGGCTACCCGCTTGACCACTAGCCTATGTGTAGTGTGGGTTCGGTTTTTTCCTCCGTGTTTTACCACGTAAGTTGTGCTGGCGAGATCGAATTTGATTCCGTCCCGATCAACGTGACTTTCCCATTTCTTACGCCATTTTGATTCATTCACTTGTTCCGGTGTTCTGGGGAATCTAAGAATGAACCTGATCTTGTTTTTCTCGCAGTATTTAATTAGTGGTTTGTTGTAGGCAGCATTGTCAGAGCGAAAGAGAGATACTTTGATGCCATTTTTATCTAATAGCTTCATCATTCGCATAAAAGTATCCCCGATGGAGGTCGTGGCATTTGAATGACCAGTTCGGCCTTCCACATAAACCGGAATTCCATTTAAAGTCGCAAAAGCAGGCTGATACCCATACATACTGTGAACCTTGTCCTTCTTCTTATAGGTCTTGGTCGCGTCGTATTTCAGTGTTTCAATAATTGAGTTGTCGTAGTCCAGTATATTGATTTTGCTGAATTTTCGAATCAAACCGAGTTGCAATCCCATCTTTATCAGCAGGTCGTTGAGTTTCGGATTGGAGTTGAAATAATGAACGTGACTTGATTTTTCAGCAATTCTCGAAATGTTTTTACTGGAAAGTCTTCTGAAAATTCGCGATGTGGTATCAGAAGAAGGAACCTTCACGTTTTCGATGTTGTTGAGATACGGTCTGAGGCTCTGTTGATGTTCAATCCGTTTTGCCCCGGCCATAATGGAAAGCGTATGGCCGATAATGACGTCGCTGATAGAATATTTGGCCTGTTTGACCCTTTTCCCAAGACTTTTGGTAATAAGCCTCTCAATCCCCTTCGATTTGAAAAATGGATGGATAAAATTTAATCCACCATAAGGGTTGATTTTACGATTCGCATATCGTAACTTTGGTTTCACTAGGCTTCAATCTAGTTTTTAAGCCGTGGGGGTGTTTAGCGACAGTACCTCGCGGCTTTTTTGTATCGTATCAAGTACACTAATCGTGCCAAATTTTTGAAATTCAGATGATTATAATGAATTATAATCACTGAGTTTTTTAATATATGCAACGATTGGATAAAGATCAGAGGCCAGAGAATGACATCCAATGACAAAATTTGACCTACTATTTACCTAAAGATTCCTGTAGCAGGGTCTTTATTCTCTGGATGTGGGAGGGTGGTGAAGACTTTGGGGGATGATTTTCGAAATAGTAGCTGATGTTTGAAAAGGATCGTCTCAATTGATCGCGGTCAAATAATCTATTTTTCTTGTCAATAAAGAGCTTAGGTATTATCTCATAGATGAACTCTCCCTTATAGGCTTTGTCATCATATAGGAAGTACATAAAGGCGAGTAATTCCGTAGATTTCCCTCTCCATTTTACAAACGATTTGTCTCCATAAAATAGCCCGTGAAATTTTGATTGACCGGGACTGACAAAATCGTGACGGTTTGATGTGGATATAAATTCTTTCGCTTCTTCAATATATTTATGATCTTCCAGAGTTTTCCTCACCTTATTCAATCCATCCCGGAGGTTGTCTGGCCAATAATGTACTTTGGTTTTTTGATATTCTTTGTAATACTTGTCAGTCAAACGAGCGACCCTCCTAAGAATATTTCCAAAGTCCGAGAAGTAGGCTTCTTCCACTGAGGAATTACTATTGATAATTTGATACTGGTATGTGCTCAGTAATTGATAACAAATGAAGAATTTAGCCTCGGAATTAATTATTTTTGTTGTTTCGATAAATGAGAAAAGTCTATGAACCATTCTACCATAAACGTCGCTTAACCGATCACGACTCTCTGGCCTCTCATTCGCAAGTCGTTTTCGAGCTTCATTGATTGTATCGGACTGGTAAATTGCCCTAATCATTGACACGTCCTTACCCCGGCCCTCATTGGTCTCTTTACGGATATAATTAGTTGATTCTCTGAATGTATCTAGGAAGTAATCTTCAATATTCTTTTTTCCTGCTACTACGGCAAATTCATTGAACTCATCCATCTCAGAGGCAAAGCAATGTGCCTTCAAATAGGACAAAAATTCCTTGATGAATTGCTGGGAATTAAAATCGATTTTACTCATTCTTCAATTAGTCGATTTGAGCCAAATATAAAAGAAATGTGAAATTCTATAGTAAGCTGATTAGGCGGATAGTAAATTAGGTTAATAAAATCAATAAAGAGACTTGCGGATTTTAGGAAAATTATTCAACAAAAGTTGTAATTTATGAAAAACTTAATACCTTTGCGCTCCGAATTTTAAACAATCCGGTCGTTAACCTTGTGTAAAACATTAGTAAAAACAGACGTTTCAGAATGCCAACGATTCAACAATTAGTACGAAAGGGCAGAAAGTCCATTGCACGGTCGTCTAAATCGATCGCTTTGGATTCCTGTCCGCAACGCAGAGGCGTGTGTGTAAGGGTCTATACCACAACACCTAAGAAGCCAAATTCAGCAATGCGGAAAGTCGCCCGGGTCCGTCTCACCAATCACAAGGAGGTGAACGCATACATCGGCGGAGAAGGCCACAACCTTCAGGAACACTCCATCGTGCTGGTTCGGGGTGGAAGGGTAAAAGACTTACCTGGTGTCCGTTACCACATTGTTCGGGGAGCTCTTGATACCGCAGGAGTTGAAGGACGCTTGCAGCGCAGATCAAAATACGGTGCCAAGAAACCGAAGAAATAACCGCTGAGCAATGAGAAGAAGACAAGCAAAAAAGCACACCATACTGCCTGATCCTAAGTTTAAAGATGTTCAGGTGACCAAGTTCGTGAACAACCTGATGGTGCACGGCAAAAAAAATATTGCTTACCGCATATTCTATGATGCGATGGACATTATCAGTGAAAAGCTATCCGAAAGTAATCCACTGGATGTCTGGAAGAAAGCTCTTGAAAACATTACACCAGCCGTCGAGGTAAGAAGTCGTCGTGTGGGCGGTGCAACCTTCCAGATACCGACGCCTGTTCGCGATAACCGAAAGCAATCACTTTCAATGAAGTGGCTCATTTCGTACTCCCGTGAACGGAACGAGAAAACGATGGCGCACAAACTGGCGAGTGAAGTGATGGCGGCTGCCAAAGAAGAGGGTGCTGCTTTCAAGAAGAAAGAAGATATTCATCGTATGGCTGAGGCCAACAAGGCGTTTTCACATTTCAGAATATAGGCAATGGCAAAGAAGCGGGATTTAGCGTTAACTAGGAATATTGGGATAATTGCCCACGTGGATGCTGGTAAAACAACCACCACTGAGCGTATTCTCTATTATACCGGTGTTAATCATAAAAT
>Ga0247727_10010530_pt1 | contig 16367 bp, 14 predicted proteins | sample WisWelCaveWW1625_FD_202498 | JGI IMG/M metagenome (GOLD analysis project Ga0247727, IMG submission 202498) | Biofilm microbial communities from Wishing Well Cave, Virginia, United States - WW16-25 | ecosystem: Environmental > Aquatic > Deep subsurface > Groundwater > Cave microbial mat | place... | reverse complement strand
GCGCTCAGATCGCCGGAGCCCTGTTGGGAGCTTTCACTTTCTCCCAATGGAAAACGCGCCCCGAGTCCGCCCGAGACGTAACCGTCCAGATGTATGCCGCTCATAAGATGTGACCTCCTGTTGGTGTTGTTGAAAAATCCTGATTCAAACGATCATCTCCCCCTGTAAGAGCGGTCCGAGCGCCGGCTGCAGCACGCGGTAGGCCGCTTCGAAACTCATGGCGGCGTGCGGATCAAGATCCGAGTCCTTTGGGCTATCCCGCCAATCTCCATCCTGTTCATAAAAATCCCCTCCCTCCTCAAACCAGTGAACCAGCCGGAGATAATCGGCATCAATGAGGGGACGGAGGACTTCACCCGGCGAATAGAGTCCAACACCGGCACGGAGGACAAAATACTCGCGATCCTCCTGAAATTCCCGTTCCGCCGCCAGCATCACCAAGCGGGCCTTGGCCGATCTTTTTGGCACACCGGGCCACACCTCGAGGCCCTCCACCATGACCCGCAGGAGCAGATTGTTGGAATCGTCGGCTGTCCCGGCCATCACGGCGAGGCCGGCCCACAGGTTCGGGGCGACTCTGACGTATTGTTCCCGCGCGACACTGGGCCAGGTGATGTCCACCTCGGCAAAGCCTCTGGTTTTCCCGATTGTGTCTCGGAGTTTCTGGAAACTCTCAAGGCTGGCCAGGAGTGACTTCCGAATCGGAGCGGCCGGCCAGTTTCGCTTCGTAGTCGTATCCGTCACCTGAAGGAGTCGAGGAAGAAGGACCTCGGGCCGCGCCAGGGGAACGATCTCCTCCACAAGTTCCGTTAGGCCGTCACGCAGATCCGCCGCACTCACTAACCCCTCCGCCCGGAGTAACGACCCGATCGATAGGCCCTGAAGTTGGGTTTGGTGATTTCTCACAAACTCGTCCGCGACCTGGGTCGCCAGGCTTGAGAAGGGCTGCGTCGCAGGCAGGGACTCGGAACTGCCGGTTGTCGTCGGAAAGAGACTTAAGAGCGTGGCCGTCAGCGGATTGGTCAGAAAAAGAGTGATCATAAGGTCTCCTTTGGTGTTGAAAAATGCCGATTCATGACGGATTCCGGAGCGGTAAATCCGGCGGAAAGGTTGACGAAGCCGCCAAGGCGCACGATGTCCGATTCTGCCAGTGTCGGGTCGGTTTCGAGCGACTTCTCGTCGCAGGGGGTGACCGAAAATCTTTCAATCAAAAGGGTACTTCTCTCTCCTTCAAAAACAGGCGTGATCCCCAGGTGGCTTGGCCGATAAAGCGACTCGGCCGTCGTAAAGATTTCAGTGGCGAGATCGGCAAAGCCGACCGCGTTTTCGTGAATCGGGACGAATTGATCCGGCCCGTCGACGGAGGAGGGGTTGAAAGTCAACGCCCCTGCCGGGTTGATCCGGATTGCGGCGAGCGATTGAGCGAGCGTGAGTCCTGCGTTTTGGAGGATGGGGGTGGTCATGTGCCACCTCGCTCTATGGAACTTGCATCAGGGACGGGGGCGCCGACCCGGAACCCGAAAAAGTGAAATAAGGTGGAACCGGCGACTGGGTAGGACTGAAAGCGGAAAGCGACCCGCAGGGCCTCCGGAAGATCATCGAAAAAGGAGCCGCCGCGCAGGCCGTATTCGAATTTTTCTCTAAGATCTCTCTTAACCCATTCCCAAACGTTTCCTGTCTTGTGACGCAGTCCAAAGGGACCGTCCGGGTATCTGGGGTCATCCACATCAATCGTCGCCAGTTCTCTTGCCCCCGCACTGCAGTGGGCCAACTTTCTGCCATCCGGGCTGAAGAGATTCCCTGTTTCCGTGGCATACTCCAGCCCCCTCTCTCCTCCCTGAGCGCTCCATAGCCACTGGGCATCGGTCAAGAGATGGAGACCGCCCTGCACCAGAGTCCATCCCTTGGCATGAAACCAACTGACATTGATCGCCGGCTGCTCATCCCGATCAAATCCTGTCATGCGTACTGAGGTTATATCCGGAAACCATTGGAAAAAGGCGGCCACGAGACCTCGTCCAAAGGCGCTTCGTGCCATCACGTTTTGGCCATGCCAATTCTTCGGGACGTTATCACGGCCAAAAATATCCATGACGTCGTTCAAATTACCGAGATGTTTTACCACGAACCTGCCCCGATAGTCGGCCTCCAACAGGCAGTATCGGGCTCCCTCATTCAGAAGAGGCTCGACTCCTTGCCGCCATTGAAGGTTGGTGACGGGATTGATCCCCTCCAACCAGGGGCCTTGCGGGTGGGGGATCAGGGCCATCGGAATGCCGGAGACGATGAAGGTCATAAGCCACCGCCTTCACTGTCCCCCAAGATCGCCTCTCTCCACCGCCGGAGCCGCTCCCGCTCGCTCTCGAGCGCGAATCGGGCTCCGACCAGTCGGATCAAATCCTGATCGTTGAGTGAGATCCCCCCCTCGGGAAGCATCGCAACCCGCACGGCATGAAGCTCCAGGTCGTTTTCGACGCAGTAAGAACCGATCGCCATTTGGAGCAGTGCGCTCAAGGCGGGGAAGGACTCAACGAAGCGTTTCTGAATCTCTTCTTCATCGTATGTCCCGGCGAGGATCGTGACTTCTCCGATGAGACTTATGGGATTAGGTGTGACTTTATCGTCCCTCGAAAGCGGTCGATGGATGATCTCCTCGCAAAGCGCCAGCACCCGCTCGACGAATTGGGCGCGGCGGGTCTCCCGATCCTTTGGCCTCTCCAAAAGATAGCGCCGATGGGCCTCGACCCTTTGAATCAGTCCCAGGTGCCCCGCATCCGGCCTCGGGAATTCGACGGGGGAACGAAGGATGCGGAGAAGGGTGTCGCAGTCCTCGACGGTCTTGAGAAAATTCTTCGCCCCGAGGGCCTGCGCCAGGGCCCCGCGTTGGGCGAAGCCGACGACGTAGCGAATTTGAGGGTGAAGCCCTGGATCCAGAGTCGCGGACGTTTCACTGAGTATGTGGCGCAGATCCACCCCTCGTTCGCCGAGCGCCGTTCGGAGGGCGTGCACGATCTCCGAGGCGACCTTAATATTATCGTCGTGGTCGGCCACGCGAACGACGGTGTCATGTCCGACATGCTTGAGGAGCGATCCGCCAAGGGCTGCAGAAACCTCTCCGATGACCTCACTGTAGAATTCGAGCTGTCCGCCGTCATTCTCGCCCCGGATACTCGGCTCCAACACAATGAGAACGGTCTTTGAATAAGGTCTCGAAGCCGCTGGGTGATCGGACGGAGGCTCCGAAGGCCCCCCGGCCGAAGCGAACGCCACCCGCGCCCCGGTGACCAACCCCGTCTCGGCATGGGCCATGGGTTCGGGATGGTTGGTCAGACGGGAATGTTCGTAAAGCTGATCTCTAAGCCCAAAAGCGCGATCGAGAGGATGGAGAGTGGATTGCCCCGTCTCCGGCAGAAGACCGATAGGGCTCTTCTGAAACGAGGGATGGAATGCCTGCGGCGCGCCGGCGCCGAGCGTCGGAAAGACAGTCTGGGGCCGGATCAAGACCAGCCCCGTAAAAACGGGAGAGAGCGTCGGCATAAAGCCTCCTTCGCTCCACTCCCCGAAACGACCCGTGCCCGCTCTTCGGCAGGTCGAAGAAACTGTTGTGTCGCATTCCTAAGTCGAAACCCCCTCCGGCAACTCCTTGGCCTTTTCGGGCCGATAAATTACAATAGGCTCAAAATGATACTCCTCGCCCGCATGGTCTTTCGCCTCCTTTCGATCACGGCCCTTCTCCTATTGTCCGCCTGTCCCCAAATGACCGCCCCCACAGGATCTCCGGGGGCGCCCCTCGGCGCGACGGATTCGCGGGATGCGGGCAAGAATCCGGACTTGCTCCCTGAAGACCCGGCCCCTCCGGCCGCAGCCGCGCCCCTGCCTCCTCCTTCGGGAGGCTCGGGAGGGACCGGGGCCGGAAGTCCCGAATTCGCCGCGCGCATGTACTCGCCGGGAGAAGGCGGGGGAGTGCCGACGCCGGGGCCGATCGTGGCGGACAGCCGGGGCGGGATCTTGGGAGCGCCCTCGGCCTCCGAGGACATCGAAACGGGTGAATATCGGATTCGGGTGGTTGGCTGGGAGGGCGCCGGCCTTCCGCCCTGGCGAAATTCCAAGGAGTTCTTTGAGGATGTCCGAAACAATCGGGTGACGGACGAAGAGGCAAGAAGAGCCAAGATGACTTACTACGTCGGAGGTCCGCTGCGGCGGCCCGGCGAGACGGAGGCCTCTTATTTTGAGCGGGCCGGGCGGACCTTAGATGAATTTCCGCTCGATCCCGGTTTCTATCTCGCCTTTCTCGCCAAACCCTATGGAGAGGTGGATGCCTCGGTCGTTTCCGCTCAATCGGCGGCGGAACTCAAGGCCCTCGTCTTGGAAGAAGATTTGGATTTCGTGGACGAACGCTTCGTGACCCCCTGGAAACAGCGCGGCCTCACTACGGTTCCCGTCCCACAAGGAACCTTCGCCCCCTCGCTCCCTCCAGTCACGCCTTAACCTTCATCTCCTTCTCCACGAACCTCCGAAGCGCCGTCCGCTTGAGTGGGATCCCGTGCTGCGCGAGCTTCGTATAAAGATACCGCCGCGAAATCCCCAAGGCGTCGGCCGCCAGGCCCTTGTGGCAGCGGTTCTCCTTCAGGGCCTTGAGGATGGCCGCCTTCTCGTCGAAGCCGGGATCGAGGTGCCCCTTCTTGAGCGACGGTGATTTCGCTTCGGAGGGAGAGGCTGCCGTCGAAGGCCTTTGGAAGAGCGCCTTCTTGAAGTGGAAGGATTTCGGCAGGAGCTTGCCGTGGACGTGGAAGAGCGAGGCGCTCCGGAGCGTGTTTTCCAATTCCCGCACGTTCCCCGGCCATTCGTAGTCGGTCAGAAGCTCGAGGGCCGGCCTCGTGATCTCGATCGGGGCCTTCTTTTCAACGGCGGCCTGGCGTTTGAGGAAATGCTGGATCAGGAGGGGGATGTCTTCGATCCGATCCCGCAAGGCGGGCAACGAGACCGTCATCCCGTTCAGGCGATAGAAGAGGTCTTCCCGGAATTTCCCCTCGCCCACGAGTCGATTCAAGTCCTTGTTCGAGGCCGACACCACGCGCACATCCACTTTGATCGTCTCGTTCGAGCCCACGGGCCGGATCTCGCCTTCCTGGAGGAAACGCAGGAGCTTGGCCTGGAGCGCGGCGCTCATGTCGGCCACCTCGTCGAGAAAGACGGTGCCGCCGTCGGCGTGGGCCAAGAGGCCCTTCTTGTCGCGGTCCGCGTGGGTGAAGGAGCCTTTTTTGTGCCCGAAGAGCTCGCTCTCCAAGAGGGCCTCGGGGAGGCTCGAGCAGTTCTCCGAGACGAATTGTTTTTTCGCGCGCGGGCCCTTGAAGTGGAGGGCGCGGGCGATCGCCTCCTTGCCGGTGCCGGACTCGCCGAAGATCCACACGGGAAGGGAGACGTCGATGAGGCGGTCCACGAGCTGCAAGGTTTCCAGCATCTTGGGCGACTGGCCCACGATCTCCGCGTACTCGTGCGCGAGCTGGAGCCGCTGTTCCTCGACCTCCTTCTTCAGGGCCACGATCTCCGTGGACTGGTCCGAGACGGTCTCCGTGAGCTCGGCGTTGGCGCGCTTCAGCTCGTCGATCAGCCGCGCCTTTTGGAGGGCGAGGCCGGCCTGTCCGGCGAAGACTTCCAGGACCTTCGCGGCTTGTCCCCCGAAGATCTCCGTCTCGTAGGTATGATCGAGATAAAGGGCCCCGACGGGGACGGCCTCGGCCAAAATCGGCAAGATCAAGACGGACCTGATCTCCATGTCGATGACGCTCGGGGCGTCGCGGAAGCGCTGATCCTCGAGGGCGTTGTCGGCGACGACGGGTTTTCCCGAGCGGAGGGCCTCGGTGAGGGCCGAGAGGCTCACGCGCAGGTCCTCCTCCGCGAGCGCGTTTCGGGAAATGTTCCGGACGGCGACGACGCGGAAGCCCGGAATGGGGGAGTCCGGCGCTCCGCCTTGCAGGAGAAGAAAACCCCTTTGGGCGCGCGAGAGCTCCATGGCGGTGTCCAAGACCCGAACCAAGGTTTGATCCAGCCCGCCCGCGTTCAGGAGCTGGGACGTGATGGACTGAATTCGGTCAAGGATTTGCGACTCCATGGCATTCTCCTTATCGTTGTCTGGGGGGCCGGCCGCGGCCTGCACGAATCTTTGGTAATCGGGACGCTCTTCGAAGGCGGGGCGGAGCGAAGGCGGGAGTCGGCGGTGGATCTCCGTCAGAGGCGCGCGGATCGCTTCCGGATTTTTGTCGACTCCATCGATCATCGCCCTGAGCCAGAGATGCTCGAGGTCCCAGGGCGCGGACGGACCTTCGAAGCGGAAGGGGTTCTCGATCGTCCTCGGGGCCTCGCCCCGGTGGAGGGCCTCGATCTCGAAGACCACCTCGCGCTCCCGGGCCTTGAATTCCGGGATCAGGCGGAGCGAGGGATCCGAACCCAAGTCCCGCGCCTCGCGCAGGAGCCGGTCGGCGGGGCCGAAGCGGCCTAGCCAGGCGTATGCCAAGGCGAGCTGAAGAAGATTCTGTGCCTTGTCCGGGAGGTCGCCGAAGAAGACGTAAAGATCACGCGCCTTCTCCAACTCCTCCAAGGCGCGGGCGAGGTCCCCGGCACGTCCGGCGAGCACGCCGCGGTTTTGTCCGACGCGGGCGAGGAGCGCCTCGCGTCCGGCGGCGGCGGCGATCCGCGCGGCGGCGGCGTAGGATTCCTCCGCGGCCTTCCGATCCCCCGCCGCGATCGCCAGATTGCCGCGCTCGATCTCGATTTCGAAACGTCCCCGCGCGTCTTGAGAAGATTCGTAAATCTCCTCGGAGCGCCGCAGGAGCGCCCGGCCTTCCTCTTCCCGATGTTCCGCGAAGGCCAGGACGGCCTGGGATTTAAGGGCCTCGGCCTCCTGTAGGCCTCCGGCGGGCACGAGCCGGCGCGCTTCTTCCAAATGCCGGCGGGCCTCCTCGAATTTGTTTTCTTCGATCGCCGCGAGCCCCAGGAGCGAATGGGCCCGCGCGAGTCTCGGGCGGTGGACCGGGTCCTCCGGATCGCCCGATTCCAGGCATTTCCGGAAGCGGCGCGCGGCTTCGTTCGGATCCCCCAAGTTTTTGCAGGCGACGGCGGAGGCGAGCCAGTACTTGAGGAGCGGCAGGACGCCCCGATCCTTGCGGCGTCCGCCCCCGAACTCCGAAAACCACTCCTCCATCCAATCCAGGGATTTTCGAAAATCGCCTTTTCTGCCGCAGGCGTTGGCGAGGGCGCGCAGGAGGGCGTCGCGTTCACCGGGGCGGAGGTTTCTCTTCAGACAGGCCTCATAGGCGGGGATCATCCTTTCTTCTTCGCCGCCGCCGCGCGACTTGAGGATCTCTCCCGCTTCGAGATTCCAGGCGGCGGTTTCCGGGTGTGTGGGAAGGGCCAAGGCGTGGAAGGCCAGGTCGATCACGGCGTCCGGAAAGACTTCTCTCCGCGAGCGCCAATGAGCGATCCAGGCCTCGTGAAAGGACCTTGCCTCTTCCGGAGACAGAAATTCCAAGACGAGGTTGGACAGGGCGGGATGTCCGGCGCGGACCCGGTCGCCCTCGTCGTTCAAGGTTTCGACGAGCCCTTCTTCCGCAAGAGGGATCAAGCCGGCCGCGATTTCGGGGAAGGGGAGGCCGGCGGCCGCGGCGATCTCCGCGGGCGTGACGGGCCGGCGGGCGAGCGCGACGAGATTCAAGATCCGGCATGAGAGGTCGTCCAGGCCCTGAAGGCGTTGCCGGAAAAGGTTCTCGAAATCGCGCGGGAGCGAGGTCTGCAGGTCCCGGAGGTGGATGTGCCTCTTGCCGAGCAGGCCGTCGGCGACGAGCCGGCGAAGGGTCCTCACCATCAGCTCCGGGAGGCCTTGGGTGCGGCGGTAGAGCTCCTCGAGACCTTGCCGGGGGATTTCGCGTTTTAAGACGGCGGCGATGAAGTCCGCGGCGTCTTGCGGCGAAAGGGGGCCGAGGGCCAGATCCAAAACGCGGCCGTCGCGGGCGAGCTCCCTGAAAAAATGCGTTTGGGCGGGTCCGGCCCGCTCGTCGGTGAACTCCAAGAGGATGGCGCTGCCGCCTTCGCCAGAGCCTTCGGAGGCGGAGTCCATCCGGCGGTGAATCTGCGCAGCCTGAGGGCCCGTGAGGTTCTCGGCCTCGCGCCGGAGGTCCACGTTCCAGTCTTGGAGCGTGAGCTCGAACGCCAGCTCCCGGGCGAAGCGCGACTTTCCCGCTCCCGTCGGCCCGTGGATCAGGAGGAGGGCGGACTCCCGCCTTTCGCGCCGAAGGCTCAGGAAGTCGAGGGCCTGCCGCATCTCCCGGTCGCGTCCGAAGAGTTTGAGCGAGTGCAGGGACAAAGACGCCGCGTTTTTCACGGGCGCCTCCGAAAGATCTTGAAGCGCACGAAGTGTTTCCGAGGCGGTCGCCGGCCTTTCCGCCGGATCCGTTTCGATGAGGCGATCCAAGGTCCGTTTGACGGAACCCGGAAGGGGAAGTTTCGAGTCCGCCAGACGCCGTCCGGACGCGGAGAAGAGTTCCTGGAGGGACCGGGCGTTGCCGCGGGGATGGCGGCCCGTCAGGGCCTCATGAAAGACGAGACCCAAGGAGTAGAGATCGCCGGCGGGAGACCGGCGGCCCGAGATCGTCTCGGGGGCCGCATAGAGAAGGGTTCCGCGGAATCTTTTCCTGCCGTCGGATCCGGCCGGGTCGCGGAAGTGCGAGAGCCCGAAGTCCAGGAGGCGGGCGCGGTCGTGGGCGTCGACGAGGATGTTCGAGGGCTTGAGATCGCCGTGAAGGACGCCTTGGCCGTGGATGTAGTCCAGGGCCTCTAAGATTTCGAGGAGCCAGCCGACGATCCGTTCGGGAGAGCGCCCCGCCGCGACGTCCAGGAGGGGACGCCCTTCGACGAGCTCCATCCAGAAACAAGGGCGCCCGGAGGCCTCCCCGAAATTTCCAACGACATCCCGTCCGTCGAGAGAAAAACCATGAAGAGGGACCAGGCCGGGATGTTTGAGCTGCGTCAGGAACCGGGCCTCCTGCTGGAAGGAGGAAAAGGCCTCCGGAGACATCTCTCTTAAGACCTTCAGGGCGACCGGGCGGGGAGTCTCCCCGCCCTCAAAGTCCAGGGCCCGGTAGACGTCGGCAAAGGCCCCATGTCCGATCAGACCTTCCACTTGGATCCGGACCCCCATAAGGAAATTCTATTCTCATTTTAGTTCACATTCTACTTCTCATTTTTTGAAGAAGCCTGGTTTTACAAAGGATTTACAGCCGTTTCCAAAAAACCATGTTACAAGAATCATCATGTCGGCGCGACTCGATCCTAGATATTACCAGATCGCCGTTTTGGGCCTCCTGCTGGCCTATGGAGTCTTCGTCCTTCGTTTCGACGTGACTTGGGAGCGGGCCGCCGTCATTTTAGGAACGGTCCTCCTTGTCCAATACCTGTGCACCCGGTTTTGGAATCTTCCGTCTTATGATCCTCGAAGCGCGCTCATCTCGGGGCTTTCGCTCTGCCTCCTCCTCCGCACCAACTTCTGGTGGGGCGCCGTCCTCGCCGCCGTCGTCACGATCCTCTCCAAGTTCGTCCTCCGCTGGAAGGGCAAGCACCTCTTCAATCCGACGAACTTCGGAGTCGTCCTCATGCTTCTCCTCTTTCCCCATCAGGTGTGGGTCTCCTCGGGGCAGTGGGGGAGCTTCGCCATCGCCGCGTTTTTCATGCTGGGGATGGGGAGCCTGGTCGTCTACAAGTCGCGCCGGAGCGATGTGACGCTCGCCTTTCTGATCTTTTGGGCGGCGGTCCTCTTCGGAAGGTCATGGATGTTGGGCGAGCCGATGACGATCCCGTTCCACCGCCTTCAGAACGGGGCGATACTCCTCTTTGCCTTCCACATGATCTCGGATCCGAAGACGACGCCGGATTCACGCACCGGGAGGATCCTCTTCGCGGCCCTGGTAGCCGCGGGGGCCTGGTACATCCAGTTCAAGATGTTCCACACCAATGCGCTCTTGTGGTCGCTGGCCGGTTGTCACTTATTGGTTCCCGTGATCGACCGGCTCCTGCCGGATCGAAGATATGATTGGAATCCCTTCAAAGGAGGCTCGTATGCGCAGGTTCCTACTTCTTAGCGTCTTGTTTCTCGTGCCGCTGTCCGCCGAGGCCTTTTGCGGTTTTTACGTCGCCAAGGCCGACACGAAGATCTTCAACAAAGCCTCTCAAGTCGTCCTGGTCCGCCACGACGACAAGACGGTCATGACCATGGCCAACGACTTCAAGGGCGACCCCAAGGAGTTCGCGATCGTCGTGCCGGTGCCCACCTTTATCACCAAGGAGCAGATCCACGTGGGGGACAAAGCGGTGATCGACCACCTGGACGCCTACACGGCCCCGCGCCTGGTCGAGTATTTCGACGAGAATCCCTGCGAGATGCGCAAACTGCGTGAGATGATGCCCATGATGGCGGCACCCGCGGGCAGCGCCGACATGTCCGCCGGGCGCGCAAAAAGCCTGGGCGTCAAGATCGAGGCGCAGTACACGGTCGGCGAGTACGACATCCTCATCCTCTCGGCCAAGGAGAGCGGGGGGCTCGAAACCTGGCTCACGGAGAACGGCTACAAGATCCCGCAGGGCGCGGGTCCCATCCTCCAAAGTTACATCAACCAGAACGTAAAATTCTTTGTCGCCAAGGTGAATCTCAAAGAACAGTCCAAGCTCGGATTCAGTTACCTCCGTCCGCTCCAAGTCGCCTTCGAGTCCCCCAAGTTCATGCTCCCGATCCGTCTGGGCACCGTCAACGCCGACGGCCCGCAGGAGCTCTTCGTCTTCGCGCTCGGCCGGAAGGGCCGCGTGGAGACCACCAACTACCGGACGGTGAAGCTCCCGACGGGCATGGACATCCCGGTCTACGTCAAGGGCGAGTTCGCCGACTTCTACAAGTCGATGTTCTCCGAGCAGGTCAAAAAGGAGGACATGCGCGCGGTCTTTCTCGAATACGCCTGGGACATGAACTGGTGCGACCCCTGCGCGGCCGACCCCCTCTCGGAAGAGGAGCTGAAGCAGCTGGGCGTCTTTTGGATGGGCGACCGCGAGCCTCATGCGATGACCAAATCGCTCCCGCCGCGCCCCGTGGGCGGGGCTCGGGACGTCTTTGTCACGCGGATCCACGTCCGCTACGACGCCGCGCATTTTCCCGAAGACCTGGTCTTTCAAGAGACGTCCGACCGCCAGAATTTTCAAGGCCGCTACGTGCTCCGGCACCCTTGGACGGGGAACGACTCCTGCGAGGAGGCGCGGGCCTACAAGAGGGAGCTCCCCAAGCGATTCGAACGGGAGGCCCAGCAGCTCGCCTCGCTGACAGGCTGGGACGTGAACGGCATCCGCAAGAAAATGAATCTAGGGACCGTGCCCGGCGGCGACGGCAAGAAGGACGACAAGTGGTACAAAAAGATCTGGGAGTGAGTAGTTCTTTATGAAGGGTTAAATTATTAATTCCAACTATATAATATTACTAATAAATTTATACTTTATTTTATAAGTATGCGCATATGAAATAATTAAAATACTGTATTTACAGCAAGTTATAGAGGTAATACCCTTCATAAATGCATTCCGAAAGAATTGAGTTTCCGCGGCAGCCGACGATCGCCTACATCGATTCCTTTCTCAAGGCCGTGAGGAGAGTGCTCGACCTGAGTGAGGGCGAGGTGGTGCTGGACCTTTCCCGCATTTGCGAGGTGAGTTCCGTCCTCGTCTGCTTCTTGTGTGGACTCGTGGACCTCTCGCAGTCCAAGAAAAACCGGATTTCTTTGGTCCTTCCCCGAAACAAATCGGCGTCGAAGGCGATTCTCGCCGTCCAGAAGCTGGTCAAGGGCGAGGACGGGGGGCAGATCCGCATCGCGGAGCGCACGTGGCAGGCGCGAAAGATTACCGGCAACAACAGCGCGGTGCTGGAAGAGATCCTGGATTTGATCGGAGAGAATCTTAGGATTTCCGGAGAAGCCCGGGATTCGCTCATCGTCGTACTGACCGAGCTGTTGACCAACGCCATCGATCACAGCGGCGAGAAATCATGCTACGTTTGTGCGGGCGCATGGGGCCGGTCCCGGATGCTGCACTTCACCCTTCTCGATTTCGGCATGGGAATCCCCCAAAAAATCAGGACTCGCTACCCTCAATATGAGGATGACGTCGACGCCCTGAGGGATCTTTTGAAGAAGGGCCTGACGACGCGGGTCGGCCTCGAAGGCGGGAGGGGATACCGTTACATTCAGGAAATCCTGAGGCGCAACAAGGGGCGTCTTCACATCTTTTCGGGACGCGCCAAAGTGGTCCTGAAATACGACAAAGGGGAATACAATTATCGGAGGGCGCGGAAGGCGTTTACGGGCACCTGCGTCGATATACAATTCAACCTCGATGCCGCCGGTTTGGATGCGTATGTCGCGGAAGACAAGAAGGGCGATTATTTCTGATGGTTATTGACGTCGTTCAAGTTTGCGGTGAGGACATCATTTCGCGGGATTCCGGCCGCAAGGTGAGAGACTTGATCCTTTCATGTTGGGACGAACCTTCGATCGACGTGATCTTCGGAGGACGGCGTGTCGGGTCGGTTTCCTTTTTCGACGAGGCCATCGGCCTTCTGATGAAAAGGGGAAAGAAGAGTGCGGAAGAGATCGGCTCTAAATTGAAGTTCCCTGATTTGAAACCGGAAGATCGGAGGCTTCTCAATCACGTCTTTTCCGCGAGGGTTCAAGAGATCAAGGCATGACCACCTCGGCCGCGAAAAACGCGTTTGCACAACCCGGAACGGCGGCCGCTTGAAAATTCAAGGTTTTGTTGGTCAGCTTGGCGTGGTGAAGGATCGCCAGGACGGCATTGAAACGCGCCAGATCGAGACCGAGGATCAAAATCTGTTTGCCGTCCAATAAGGTCACTTTGACGGGCGCTCCCCGTGAGAGGATATCGACGCAGATGGTTCTCTCCACCACTTCTTTGGATTGGACGAGGGTGGTGCCGCCGAAGCCGACGGCGAACTCAATGGAACCGTCCTTGCACGCATAGCCGCCGATGTGGCTTGCGGCATAGGCGGCGATCTTTCCGGTGATCGGCACCAGGGTTTTGAAGATGTTGAGCGAGTCCTCGGGGCAAGGATCCTCCGTTACGTCTTTTATACTTAAGTCCTTGATTCCCTGGCCGACGCTGTCCACGAGGGAGCCCGACATCGCCCCGCGTGGAGACGCGAGAAGGGCGAATGTCAAAATTGTCGCCGCAAGTAGGATGGTTGTCCTTTTCATGTCGTTCTCCTTCTGAATGATAGGTCAGTTCAAAACGGTGTTGATCACTTCCATGACAAGCTCCGGCGACGGCGTCTTGTCGGGCGCCACCAGCTCGGACTCGTTTTCCTCGGGCGCTGCGTCTTCAGAAGAGAGCTCGGCAGGGCTCTTCGTCCCGCCCGAACAGGCCGGCAAGAGCGAACAAGCCATGGCGAGAACCAAGACGGCGATTTCCCTCATAAGTCCGTATCTTAACCCAAAAGCGTCGGGGTGAGAAACGCCAAATAAAAAAAAGGCCCCCGCTTTCGCGGAGGCCTTTTTTCGATCTAACTTTCCTTTGTTTCCGTTAGGGTACGCAGCTTCCCGCCGTCTCGAAGACCAAGTACTGCAACACGCGCTCCTGAGGCCAGAAGCCCGTGCTCTCGCAACTGTGCGAGGTGTGGTACGAGCTGTAGAGGACGCAGCCGTCGCCGACCCGTTTGGAGGCCGTGAGGGGTCTCACGATGCCGGTCATGCCGCCGAAGTCCACCTCGCCCTCGATCCAGACGAAGGTGTCGGCTCCCGCGCCCGTGTGTTTCTGATCCATCACGCCCCATCCGCCCAGGAAATCCCCGATTCGGATGTCGCCCGAGTCCAGAAGAGAGGTCGTCGGGGGACCGTTCGGGCTCGGAGTCGTCGCGCAATCGAACCCCGGCGCCGACGCGGAGTCGATCGTGTTGGCGTCAATCGCCCCGAGGAACGCTTTCATCGTGCCGTCCAAGACGGTCGCGTCCGTGACGATGCCGCCGTTGCCCTGCTCGGCGATGTCCGCGGTTTCCGCGACCGCCGGGTCGGTGCCGTCGTCCTCGAAGTCCATGAACTCGGGGATGGACTGCTCCACGAAGTCGTAGGCCAAATCGGTGGCGAAGATCGTCCCGCCGCCTTCCACGTACGAGCGGATGCGGGCAGCGAGCCCGGCGCTCACCGCCTTGAGGCCGGCGGTATGATAGAGCGCGTGCGCCGCTTCCTTGCCCACCTCGGCGACCAGGGCCTGGAGGGTCAGGGCCGCAGGCTCCTCGTCGGTGCCGCAATTGATGAAGATGATGTCGTACTCCTGCATCTTTGAAAGGTCCCCAAAGAGTTCCGAGGAGCTGGGAAGACCGGACGCTAAGGGATCGAAGTCGAGCGATCCGCCGCCGAGATAGATGTCGAAGCTACGGGGGGCCTCGAGGTCCAAGCGTCCGGAGGCGTCGACGCTGCTGAAGCCGAGCTTGGCCAACACGTTTTCTATTTCATCGAAGGCCCCGGTCACGACCGCGATGTTCGCCGTGCTGCCCGAGACCGTCGATCCGACGATGTCCGCGGTGCAGGTGTCCGGAGTGTCCGCGCAGTCTAGCGACGCGCTGCCGCAGAAACTGCCTTTGCAGTACTCGATCGTGTCGCTGTCCGCCGGGCACTCGGAGGTGTCCAAGACGTAGGTCCCGTCCGCGCAGGAACAGACGACCGCGCAGGAACCCTCGGGAGCGTCAGGGCATGTGACCTCGCCAGCCGAACAGGTGGTCGTGACGATCGATTTCGAGCCGACGGTGAGGGCCGCGCCCGAGCCGCGGATGAAGACCGTCGCCCCGGAGATCGGGTCCGTTCCGTTGGCCGCCAAGGCCGAACCGCTCACGGACGTCGCGCCCCCGAGTCCGCTTCCGCCGCCTCCTCCGCCTCCGCCGCTGCTGTCACCGCAGCCCGAACTGCCGCCGGCGAAGAGCCCGCCCATGGCCAGGACTCCCCACGCCATGAACAAGGCCCGTGCCGTCCACTGCTTTTTATTGCTGATCATGAACCCCCTCCTGTTTTTGGTTTGGAGCCAGAGTAGTCCAACCGTTTAGGGGTGGAAAGTGAAATAACCGTGAATCCCCGGCTTCCTGATAACAGTTGAATACGCTTTGGGAGGAGATAAACTGGGACACGTGACTTTTCCCAACACGAGACCGCGCCGTCTTCGTTCCCGCGAATCGATCCGCCGGATGGTCCGCGAGACGCGGCTGTCGGTCGATCAGCTGATTTCCCCGATCTTCGTGAAAGAAGGGAAGGGCGGGCCCGTGAAGTCGATGCCCGGCGTGGCTCAGCTCTCCGTCGATCAGGCCGTGAAAGAGGCGCGCGAGGTTCACAAGCTCGGCGTTCCGGCCGTCATTCTCTTTGGGATCCCCGCCAAAAAGGACGAGGATGCCTCGGGGGCGTATGACCCTGAAGGGATCGTCCAGCGGGCGGTGAAGTCGATCAAAGACAAAGTTCCGGAGATGGTCATCATCACGGACGTCTGCCTCTGCGAGTATATGAGCCACGGGCATTGCGGGGTACCTCACCCGGCCTCCGGCCACCCTCTCCTTAATAAGGAGAGGGTTGGGGAGAGGTGGATCGACAACGACGCCTCGCTCGAACTCCTGACCCGCGTCGCCATCTCCCACGCGGAGGCGGGGGCCGACATCGTCGCTCCCTCCGACATGATGGACGGCCGCGTCGCCGCGATCCGCAGCGGCTTGGACGAATCGGGTTTCGTCGACACGTCGATCTTGAGTTATGCGGTGAAATACGCGTCGGCCTTTTACGGCCCGTTCCGGGACGCAGCCGAGTCAACGCCCAAGTTCGGCGACCGAAGATCCTACCAAATGGACCCTGCGAACGTCCGGGAGGCGATCCGGGAGGCGCGGCTCGATGCGGGAGAAGGGGCGGACATCGTCATGGTCAAGCCGGCGCTGGCTTATCTCGACGTCATCGCCGCCGTCCGCTGCGCCGTGAATCTCCCCATCGCCGCCTACAACGTGAGCGGAGAATATTCGATGATCAAAGCCGCCGCCCAAAAGGGCTGGATCGACGAAAAGGCCGTGATGATGGAGACTTTGCTCGCCATCCGTCGCGCGGGGGCGGATCTGATCGTGACGTATTTCGCCAAAGAGGCGGCGAAACTCCTTTCTTAAACAAAAGAGAGAAACTGTTCGGGGCGGATGTCCATTCCTCGGACTTCCTGCAGGCCCTGGGTCATCCTTTTGTAGGACGCCTCTTTCAATTCTTCCTCGGAGGCATGGGCATTTTCCTGAAGGTAGACTTGGACGGCCCGGAACC
>Ga0247727_10010529_pt1 | contig 16368 bp, 15 predicted proteins | sample WisWelCaveWW1625_FD_202498 | JGI IMG/M metagenome (GOLD analysis project Ga0247727, IMG submission 202498) | Biofilm microbial communities from Wishing Well Cave, Virginia, United States - WW16-25 | ecosystem: Environmental > Aquatic > Deep subsurface > Groundwater > Cave microbial mat | place... | reverse complement strand
CACATCGGAAAGGCCATCTTTCCCCTTCGCATCGTAGAAGATATTCTTGCCATTCTTGCTCAAGGAGAAGTTGGTGTGCATGCCGGAACCATTGATCCCAACGAATGGCTTCGGAAGGAAGGTGGCCGTGTGCCCCATGGATCGAGCCACTTGGCGGCAGATCAGTTTGTACAGCTGCACATGGTCTGCCGCGCGAACCACTTCCGCATAGGAAAAGTTCATTTCAAACTGCGAGGGCGCGACCTCTGGATGATCTTTTTCGTTCTTGAAACCCAGTGCACGTTGTGCCTCCGCCGACTTGTCAATGAACTGGCGAAGGATGTCCATTGGAAGCGAGTGATAGTACCCACCCGTTGAAATGAGTTTAAAACCATTCTCGCCGTAACATTGCTCGGCGTTCTGCCCTTCCACGAGGAAGCCTTCTACTTCGCTGGCAGCATACGCGGTAATGCCCTGCTTTTTCTTAAGATGCTCCGTATACGATTTCAGCATGCCGCGGAAATCGCTGTGATACGGCGTACGATCAGCGTTTAACACGGATGCAAAGAAGATCACCTTCCCTGCCCCAATCACGTCGGCCGGAAAATAGCGAATGGACGACCAGTCAACCTCAAGACGCAGGTCCGACTCATGCTGCGGCGTGAACCCCCGGATGGACGACCCATCGAATGTGAGATTCCCCAGCGACTCCAGAAGGAACTTCTTGTCGTAATCGAGCATGTGCAGACGGCCTTCAATATCCGAGAAACACAACGTCACGGCCTTGATGTGCTTTTCCTTTTTAAGCCACGCCGTATATTCCTGCTCCAGCTCGTTTGCGCCGGCCGTCTCGGCACGCTGCGCCGCCTTGAGATTCATTTCTTCAAGCTCGTCATACGGTATTTCGAGGAAGGACTTCAGGTCAGCAGATTTGTCCTTAGCCATGGTTCCTTTCATAGTCGCTTGGCGCGAACGTGCGGGCCTGGATACAACACGAAGCATCCGCTGCGTATGCTTCTTGGGTTCACGATCACCCCTGCTCGGAGAACCCCCAAGGAGCCGGCTAGCGAGCGCAGACTCAGTCTGTCACGTCCCTTTTGGGCATGCAAGGATTTGTGATCACGCGCATCGAGAAGGACGGATTTGGGGCCAGGCATCAGTATTGACTTATGAGGACCACGGGGGAAATGAAGCTCCCCGCAGCAGCCTACTCCGCCTTCGTAGCCACTGCCACTACGAAGGCTGGAAGCTGCGGAGTATTCGGCGAAGGAGAATAAAAAAACCCCTTTCGCGGCGCGTGACGCTCCGGCTTCCTCGATTCGTTTTTCATCCCTCGTCCGGACAGTTCACCATTCACCATGTGAACATTCCTGCCCCTTTTCCTGTTGTTCCGAGACCAGCTCACCCTGCCCCATTTCACACCGGATTTATGTTGAATTACCATAAACCAGGTTGGGAGAGGAATAGGTGAATCGTCCCAAATTGCTCCAATAATCGCGAAAAATTGTTTATGGACCGGTTTTCGTCCTCATGGAGGAAATTGCACAGGGTAATTCTTGAAAAACCGCAGACTGCGGCCTAGGACAGCGCATTCTAGATTAGGCACGTGACTTGCTCAGTAGCCGGTTAGCCAATGATGGATCCCGCGATGAAGGGAGACTCTGCTATGACACAGGAAATTATAGGGACATTGCTTATGGGACTGGTCGGGCTCATGTGGGTGATTGTACGCGACATCCTTGATGCTGGCCATCATACCCACGACAAGAAGAACGTAAGCGCCTCACCGGAATGAAAGAAATGAGGGCCAGATCTTGCCCACAAACATTCCACGGCCCATGGCAGGGATCCGGTCTATCTGGTCTATCTAGTTTGTTTGGTTCATCTGGTCTCTTTGGTTCGTTTAGTTGGTTTGCGACACGAAATAAACAAGATAAACCAGACAAACTAGAGAAACCGCTTTGGAGTCGTCGTTCGTGAAACGTCGTTCGTCCGAACAATTCAACATTGAACATTCCGCCCAGCCACTCTCCCCTTACACAAGGCTCTCACATTGTGCGCTTACATTCCACTCCTGTCCTAGTACTAGGCCGCCCGTCGCATGCAGATAGGAGTTGCAGCTCACTGTCTGACTCCTCGATAGCCTTCGGCAGAGCGTCAGGCCTCGCCGCGCGGATTCGATGAACTGTCCTGCATCGAAGGGGGCATCGCCCTCAGCAGACGAGTCAGCGCTTTCGATTCGTGTTGAGGCAATTCTTGGAACTGCACACCGAATGCGTAGCCACTTGCCCAACGCACGATCGCGCTGGGGACATAAATGGGGGCGGCTTGATGAGGCCGAATCTGAAGTTGAATCGTTGTATCGGGAGGCATGGACGTCGTGCTCGCCACCCGACACCCTCCCATGGAGAGGTCCAGCACAACAGCTTCCTTGACCTGCACTGAACCAAAAGAATAGATCCCTTGGAAATTGACATGGTGACGCCGGTGCTTGCGTTGTTCAACGGCAGGTTCCATATCACCCTCCTCATGCCCTAATCATAAGAGAATCGGGATTGGCGGCGGAGCACTGTGTCGAGCAGATCACGAATGGCTGTTCATCATCCATCATCAGAATATTGGCCATCGTACCTCCCTGCAAAAGGGCGACATCTATGTTACCGCACCAATGTTCACTACGGCACCTGGCGAAACCGCCAGGCCACACCTCATTAGGAATGTTTACTGATGGCCGAGGACCAAGACATAGTCCTCGGCCATCCCCGAGAGAATACTTCAACAACCCCGCGTGTGGTCTGCAATCTAATATTCCTCGGTGCGTGGCGTGGGTCTGGTGCATCTGGTTTGTTTGGTCTGCCTTGTGTGTTTGGTTCGATGAACGAAACACACAACGACCGGCGCAGATCGCCGACTTCTGAAGATCGCTCGGCTCGTACAAGATGGAAACAGCACGGGCGACCCTGCACTAAGGTGGAAGGTCGCCCGTGTGTGGCGCTTAGGACGCCGATGGTGTCTCTCGTGCGCTGATCCTGAAGACCCGTGCGAGGGTTGGGTTCAAAGGCGACTCGTCAGGGAAGATGCGATTCAATTCCAGGCGCTTGTGTTCCTCACGCCTGCTCTGGCTCTCCACAGTGGCTCATCGGTATGTGTTTCCCTTACGCAGGAAGGCGACAGCCGATGGAGAACCGGCTAGCGTGACTAACGAGGAGCCCGCCCGTGACTCGGCAGGCCGTTGTGATCCGGTGGACTAAGGTCTTCCATCGCCACCTCCTCCTTGGTTCGGAGTGACCGGGGGGATTATGTAGATAGCCTTGCCCTGTTTCATCCCCCCACGTGAACCACTGTCTGTGCTGTTTCATCTTTTACTCTTCTTCACCAGATGTGTCAACGGGAGACATCCATTTTTTTCAGTCAGGACTACGCATAACCTGTGCCATCCAGTCACAAACTCCGCAGGGAATGACGCACCGACTGAACGAGCACCCTTGAAGGCGAACCGCTGCCAGGACCTATTTCGCAGCGCGTAGTGGGGATCTGGTCTATCTGATTTATCTGGTCTTTTTGGTCTATTTGGTTTGTCTTGTTCAGGGAATGAGACAAACCATATAAAATAAACCGCCCTGGGGTCGTTGTCCGTGAAGCGTCGTTCGTCAGGACAATTCAACATTCACCATTCAACATTGAGCATTCCGCCCACGCCGCCCTCCCCTTACATAACGATGAACCAGGCCGATCTGAAAAAGTAGAACGTCCCTGATTTTCAGTCGCTGAGCCGGTGGGGACTGAAGGCGGCCATCGCCTGGATGAGCCGACCGACCTGAGCGTTCAGCAGCTGCTGCCCTTGGTTGTCGCGGGAGTGAGCCGACAAGTAACCGCGATAAATACCCCCTCCTAAAGCTCTAAAATCCCCCCTCTGCGTATAATTGCGTGTGGCCTCTCCCCTTCTATACCCTTACCTGCATGGTAGGACCCCGTCAGATTATCTCTTGGCGAATGGTTTTGAAAGGCGTGGCCATTGTCTATGGCGTGTCCTTCGTGGCGTGGCTTGTGTTTGCCTTCTACAGCATCACACCACAGTCAAACCCGAATGTGTATCCGCTGCTGGCTCTGGTAACAGGAGCAGTTGGGGTTGCGCTCGCCCTTCGCGTGGCCCATACCACACGGTTGTCATACGTTTTAGCTATTGGAATTGGTATCTGGCTTGTCAGTGGGATCAGCGTGTTTGTTGGGACGAAAACCGTTACGACCTGGCTGAATAGTAGTCTACTCATCGCCAGCACCGTCATCCTGGGCCGATTGTTGTTAGGGTCAGGCCAAGTGACACCTCGAACGCCGGACCTTTCCCTTAAAGGAATCATCCACGACCGAAATTCTCGCTTGCAAGGGCATCGAGCGGGAAGGTCCATGTAATGAGGATCAGGTTGAGGTGCCCCAGAAATAACGGACACTTGACATGAAGGATTTACAGGAGGTCGGGCCCACCGCTCGATGGTGCGGCTGAAAGTAGTCGCATGTGGATTCTAGTCATTGTTCTCCTGAATACTGTGCCGGGACTCGATCAAATCATGAAGCTGGAGACGTATGCCTCGTATCAGGAATGCCAGATTGAACGAAATCGCATAGGCTTTGAGATGGCAGCAGCATATCCATATGACCGTGATTTCGTGATTGCCTGCCGCTTGAGTCCACGGCACGACTCATAAGAAGAGCGGCTGAGGGGAGCAAGGCCATGATTCGCGACGAGGCCGCAGCGCGCGCGATGACGAGCGCACAACAGAAATACGGGCCAGGTTGAGGCGGCCCGGAAATCACGGACACCTGAAGATGAGATCTGGTCTTTCTGGTCTCTTTGGTTTCTCTAGTTTTTTGGTTTCGCTCAACAAGAGAGATACGATAAACCAAACACACGAGATAAACCCGCCTGGCCGTCACCGGCCTCGGTTCAACTCTCGCCCACCGGCACTCGCTAATTGGGAAGCGCGGGTTCGAATAGGGACCTGACGCCGACGAGGTAGACCTTGCCGGCGGCGCCAAATGTCAGTTCGCGCGTCCAGCAGGCTTCCACTAATTTGACTGTTCTCTCCTGCTCTGTTGACAAAGGCGTGTGCACTTCAAATACTTGTCTCCTCGCCGGGGGCTGCGGCATTAAGAGCAAGAATCCTCCCGGGCTGGTATTGAGAGCCAGCGCATGCCCATCGGAGATTTCGACGATCTCGTAACCAGCGACTTGCGACAGCTGGTAAAAACATGGCTGTATCTGCAGGACACGCTTGCCGCCTCTGCGATCCGGATTGGCCGACTTACCCACTTTTGGCGGGATCTTTGAGGGAGTCACATTTGGCCTTCCTGTGACACGAGGGCACCCCGTTTGTTCACGTCAGCCCGCGTCTGGCACTGGATAGCGCGCCGACGCTCTCCCCCGCTTGTATGAATTCGTAGGGACAGGGAGCACTACCAATTTGCCGAGAGAATGGCAATTCCTCTAAAGGGTTATACGCGGTCATTGACGAACCAAAGGGGACCAAGGACAGACAGGATGCGCTGCAAAATCAACTGGTTGCGATTCAACCATCAAGAGCATCTCGTCACTAAAACCGTCGCATCGGGTGTTGCACAGAACGGGATTATGAGTAGAAAAGGTGGCGGGGGTAACTTCGCGGCGCGTGGCGGGGAGCTGGTTCATCTGGTTCGTTTGGTTCATCTGGTTTCTTTGGTTTGTTTAGTTGGGTTGCGATACGAAATACACAAGATAAACCAGACAAACAAGATAAACTGCCCGGGGTCGTCGTCCGTGAGGCGTCGTTCGTCCGGACAATTCAACATTCATTATTCAACATTGAGCATTCCGCCCACGCCACCTCACCTCACACACAAGGCTCCTACAATACGAAGAGTCGATTTGGGATAAGGCGTGAGGATTGACTTACGCGGCTCCCGCAATCGCTCATAGGTCTGGATCGGCACCTCCGTGTGGCGGAGGCGATCCCTCACCTGCGCTACCTGACGGGCACCTTCTGATCCCCGATCACCGCACTGCACCACAAGAACAGCCGCTTCGTCAATTTCCAACTAATGCTGGCTCACCTTGAGGAAGTGCGCCAAAATGAACGACGAACGCGGCTACAGACCTAACGATGGAATAAACCGTGCCTGTTCCCGGCTGATGCTAATTCTGGAGGCTGCGACGAACCATGTGAACCGGTGCGCGTCGGCCTATTCGGCGACCTAAAGGTTGTGCTGAAGGCGGCCGATAAAGAGTTACACGTCTTTGTTGAGGGGACACATAAAGGACTTGCACAAGGTCGGCCCCAACGCCAGCTGGTGCGGCTGAAAGGAGTCGCATGTGGATTTTAGTCATAATCCTATTTAACAATGTGCCGGGACTCGATCAAATCATGAAGCTGGAGACGTATGCCACGTATCAGCAATGCCAGATTGAACGAAATCGCATAGGCTTTGAGATGGCAGCAGCATATCCATATGACCGTGACTTCATGATTGCCTGTCGCTTGAGTCCACGGCACGACTCATAAGAGCGGCTGAGGGGAGGCACGGCCATGACCCGCGACGAGGCCGCAGAGCGCGCGCGATGACGAGCGCACAACAGAAATGAGGGCTAGGTTGAGGCGGCCCGGAAATCACGGACACCTGAAGAAGAGATCTGGTCTTTCTGGTCTATTTGGTTCTTTGGTTTCGTTCAACAAGAGCAACCAGAGAGACCAAACGAACTAGATAAACTGCTTGCAGGCGTCGTTCGTCCGGACTATTCACCATTCACCATTGAACATTCCTGCCCCGCCCCCTCCACTCGCGCTTCACCACACCTTCGCCATGTACCATTGATCATTTAACGTTGGGCATTCCCACCCCCCTCCCCTTCCTTGACAGGGTATCGGGTGGCTCGTATGCTCGATATGCTCGTTCTGTCTCCCTGTGTCTCAATCTTGTGGGAGGGACACTTCGATGCATTTTCCGAGAAGTTGTCCCAGTCTGCTGCTTCTGATTATCTCGACTGCTGCGCTCCTCACCGTCTTCTTCGCAGGGCCACTTCCTGCACGAGCCGGTTCGCTTGTCCTACTCGCCACGTATGATGGGGTCATCAATCCGGTCTCCGTCGAGTACCTGCATGATGCACTTGCCTCTGCGCAGGAGAGCGGAGCGCAAGCCTTGATCATCAGTCTCAATACGCCCGGCGGCCTCGACACGTCGATGCGGCTCATCATTAAGGACATCACCGGCGCCACCATTCCCGTGGTCGTCTACGTGTCGCCGTCCAGCGGACGTGCCGCCTCTGCCGGTGTATTTATCACCATGGCCGCGCATGTCGCGGCGATGGCTCCCGGTACGAATATCGGTGCCGCCCACCCTGTTGCCATGGGCGGGGGTGAGATGGACAGGACGATGAAGGAGAAAGTCGAGAATGATTCCGTGGCCTACATCAAATCGATCGCCGAGCAACGGGGACGGAACGTCGCCTGGGCGGAAGATGCCGTCCGGAAGAGCGTGTCCGTGACGGAACGAGAGGCCTTGAAGCTGAAGATCGTCGATCTGGTGGTGGAGGATATGCCGGCGTTGCTGAAGCAACTGGACGGCCGCACCATCCCTCTCCAATCCGGCCCGACGGTGTTGCACACAGCGGACGCGGCCGTGCGCGAATTCCCGATGGGGCTTCGCCTCGAACTCCTGAAGACGCTCAGCGATCCGAACATCGCCTACCTGCTCATGACAATCGGCACCGTTGGAATTATGGCCGAGTTGTATAGCCCTGGGGCGATTCTGCCGGGCATCGTCGGCGCCATCAGCCTGATCCTCGCGTTTTACTCCTTCCAGTCACTGCCTGTGAACTACGCAGGCGTGCTGTTGTTCCTCCTCGGGCTAGTCTTCTTCATCTTGGAAGCCAGCGTGACCAGTTATGGCTTGCTGGCCATCGGCGGGGTCATTGCGATGCTCCTTGGATCGGTGATGCTGATCAAGACCGATGTGGAGTTCCTTCAGATTTCCTGGTCGGTCATCCTGCCGGTTGTCGCACTGGCCGCTGCGTTCTCGCTCTTTATGGTCGGAATGGGTGTGCGAGCGATGCGAAGACGGCCGGCGACCGGCCGCGAGGAAATGGTCGGTCTAGTGGGGATTGTCAAAACGGCGCTGACTCCCCACGGGCAAATGGCGGTCCATGGCGAACTCTGGGAGGCCATCAGTGATCGGCCGCTCCAGCCTGGTGATAAAGCGGAAGTCATACGAGTGGACGGCTTACGGCTGTACGTGAAACCTCTCTCCAAACAAACAGAGGCCTGATATGAATCTGATCGGAAGCCAGTTTGCAATCCTGATTCTCGCAGTGGTGTTTTTTTTCATGGGCTTTAATGTGCTCCGCGAATACGAACGGGCCGTGATCTTTCGATGGGGTCGCCTGGCCCGTGGACTCATCGGGGGGAATGGGCCCGGTGTCGTGATCATCATCCCGTTCATCGACAAAATGGTTCGCGTCAGCTTGCGGACTGTGACCATGGACGTGCCGCCCCAGGACGTCATCACCAAGGACAACGTCAGCGTCAAGGTGAACGCGGTCATTTACCTCCGGGTCGTGGACCAGGAGCGAGCCATCGTTCAAGTGGAAGATTATCTCTACGCCACATCCATGATGTCGCAAACGACACTCCGCAGCGTACTGGGGCAGAGTCAACTCGACGACCTGCTGTCGAAACGGGAACAGATCAACGCCGATCTCCAGCGGATCATCGACCAACAGACGGAGCCGTGGGGCGTCAAAGTCAACGCCGTGGAAGTAAAGAACGTGGACCTGCCACAGGAGATGCAACGAGCCATCGCGCGTCAGGCGGAAGCGGAGCGCGAACGTCGTGCGAAAGTTATCCACGCCGAAGGCGAATTCGAGGCCTCTCGACGCCTGGCCGATGCCGCCGATGTGATCAGCCGAAACCCGGTCGCCTTGCAACTCCGTTACCTGCAAACCCTGGTCGAGATCTCTGCCGAGAAGAACTCGACCACCATCTTCCCGATCCCCATTGACACCATTGCACCTTTCCTCAAGGCTTGGGAAAAGAAAGCGGAGCCGTAGCCCTGCTGCGGAAGCGAAACGCTTCGTGACCCATTGTAGGAAAGAAAAAGGTGCCAGTTCGGGCTCAAGATCCTAGCAGGATGCTGAAAAAGTCCGCCAGCGGCGTTCTCGACACCCGTGAAGCGTATCTCGTGAAGCGTCGTTCGTTTCCGGATTCGGACGTTTCACGCTTCACGTTTCACGAACGACGAGGAGGGCCTTTTTGAGCATCCTGCGCGGTGTTCTCCCGTTGTCCTAGACGCGCGGGGCATTGAATTTTCACCGTGCCACAATAGTTTTCCCGCAGACTCCTAGTGCAACACTCGTATCCTGGTCGAAGCAGAAACCATTTCGTGGCGTGTGGCGGGGATCTGGTCTTTCTGGTTTGTTTGGTTTCTCTGGTTCATTTAGTTTCTTTGGCTCGGGGAACGAAACAAACCAGATGAACCAAACAAACCACATAGACCCTCTGTGAATCACCCTCCCCTCTCGCAGCGCTTCCCCAGTACGGTAGTCCTCGTTCGCTACGCGACGAAGGAATCACCCAGGCCGACCCTGAGAAAATAGACGGAGCGAGCCCCGTTTCATCTACGTTTTGAAGCGGACTCTCCTCTTCCAATGCTGAAACAGTTTATTGCTTGACAGTAGGGCAAGAGGGACTAACCTCGATTATATCCGTCAGGTATTCGGTTATTTGTATTGCACGTCTTAGCCCGGCTACCCTATGAAGGTTCTCAGACTTCTCCGCACGGAGCATTGGCGAGTCGGCACCAAACTCCTCGCCTTCACCGTGCCGCCGCTCGTGGCGGTCATGCTCCTGGCAACCTGGGCCGTCTATGAAAGAAGTGCCGCCAGCCTCGAGCAGAAGATGACCGCACGAGCCGAATCGATCCATGCCCAGATCATGGCCGACCGGGAATACTACGCCTCCGTCGTCGTCCCCCGCATCCTCGAGCTCGGTGGGACGCTCGCATCCCAATACCACGACGTCCGGGGGGTTCTGCCGCTCCCGGCCACCTTTGTGCGCGAGGCGTCGGAAATCGTCGCGACGCAACATGGGGGTTATACCGCGCAACTAATCAGCCCGTGGGCGATCAACAAGAACCAAGGGTTGAAAGACCAGTTTCATCGCGAAGCCTTTGCGGCCCTCGCGATGAACCCTGACAAACATTTTTTCCGGATCAACACGGTTGAGGGCCGGGCCGTGATGAGGGTCCTGATGGCCGATCGCGCCTCGGCCCAGTCCTGCGCGGGCTGTCACAATGCTCATCCGGAAAGCCCGAGGCATGATTTCAAGTTGCACGACCTGATGGGCGGACTGGAGGTCATTATACCCGTCGATCAGTACCTTCAGGAAAGTCGGGAGGATCTCTTCTTGACCGTCGGCGGCGGTCTCGGGATGTCCCTGCTGCTGGTCGGGATCGTCGCGACGGGAACCAGAAGAATCGTTGCACGTCCCTTAAGTCAACTCGCCTTGCGCATGCGCAGTTTCGCAGACCCCGATGCAGGTCCTGTCTCATCCACCGCAGTGTCCAGACCGCCCTGCGATGAGGTGGGTGCCCTAACAGCGACCTACGACCAGATGCAAGCCGTAATCGTCACCCAACGGCAAGAGCTCCAAGCAGCCAACACGCAATTAGCGGAACAGGTCACTGATCTCAAGGCTGCCAATCATGAACTGGAAGCCTTCTCTTATTCGGTGTCGCACGACTTGCGCGCCCCGCTCCGGTCGATGGATGGATTTTCAAAAATCCTGACCGAGGAATATGCCGATGGCATGCCGGAGGAGGCGAGACACTATCTGGAACGTGTGCGGGAGAGTGCCCAAAAGATGGATCACCTTGTGAACGCGCTGCTGGCGCTGTCCCGTTTGGGTCGGCAAGCCATGGCCGTGCAGACGGTGGAACCGCGACAGCTCGTGGCGGAGGTCCTGGGGGAACTCAAAGGAGAGGAAAATGGACGGCGGGTAGAAATCACGGTCGGTGCGCTCCCCTCTTGCGTGGCCGACGGAGTTCTCCTGAAGCAGGTCTACATGAACCTGATCTCAAACGCGCTCAAGTTCACGCGCACGCGGGAAGTTGCGAAGATCACCGTCGGCTGCAGGTCCGAGAACGGTCTGAACACGTATTTCGTTCAGGACAACGGCGTCGGCTTCGACATGCAGTACGTCGGGAAATTGTTCGGAGCCTTTCAGCGGCTTCATCGAGTAGAGGAATTTGCCGGAACCGGTGTCGGTTTGGCCACCGTGAAACGGATCATCCTCCGCCACGGCGGAGACGTATTGGCCGAATCGGAGGTCGGCAAGGGCACGACCCTGTACTTCACACTCATGAGGAGGAGGGCAGCATAATGGACCAAGTTGTCGATGTCCTGCTGGTTGAGGACAATCCTGATGATGTCGCGCTCGCACTGCACGCCTTTAAGAAAAGCAACTTCGGCAACCGGGTCCACGTCATTCGCGATGGGGCGGAGGCGCTCGAGTATATCTTCTGCACCGGCGCGTATGCCGGACGCAAGATTGAGCAGGTGCCCAGGTTCATCCTCCTCGATCTCAAATTACCCAAAGTTGACGGCCTGGAAGTCTTGAAGCGGATCAAGTCGGACCCCCGTACGAAAAACACGCCGGTCGTCATGATGACGTCTTCCCGCGAGGAAAACGACTTGGTCACCAGTTACCAACTCGGGGTCAACAGTTACATCGTCAAGCCCGTGGATTTCCAGCAGTTCGTCGAGGCGACCCGCACCTTGGGACTGTACTGGCTGCTGCTTAATGAGGCACCGGCCTCCACCACCGAGAAACGGAAAACGGCAGCATGAGTGACCTCCTTCTTCCACACGAGCATTCACTCTTGCATGAACCGCGGACGCAACGATGACTACCCCTCTCCACCTGCTCATCCTCGAGGACCGCACGGAGGATGCGGAATTAATGCTCCACGAACTCCGGCTAGCAGGTTTTGATCCGCAGTGGGAACGAGTGGACACGGAAGCGGATTTCCTTGCGCATTTGAACCAGAAGTTGGACATCATCTTGGCTGATTATTCCCTGCCCCAATTCGATGCGCAGCGGGCTCTCGAACTTCTGAAACAACGCGCAGTGGATGTGCCCTTTATCATTGTGTCGGGCTGTATCGGTGAAGAATGCGCCGTCGAGTGTATGAAGTCCGGCGCGACCGACTATCTGCTCAAAGATAGGCTGACGCGACTGGGACAGGCCGTAAGAAAAGCTGTGGACGAAAAATGCCTCCGTGACGACCGGCAGCGCGCGGAGGCACAGCTGGCCCACAACGCGTTCCACGATATCTTGACCGGCTTACCCAACCGCGCCTTGTTCCTGGACCGTGCGCAACGTTGTCTCCACCAAATGGAGCGGAGGGGAGGGTACTTGTTTGCCGTCCTTGCCGTCGATCTGGACGGCTTTCAGGCCATCAACGCGAGTTTTGGGCAGGTTGCCGGAGATACGGTGTTGATCGAAATTGGCGAGCGATTGGTTCAGAAGGTGCGCTCCGGCGACACGGTCGCGCGCCTTGGCGGAGACGAATTTGCCCTGTTGCTCGACGATGTCAAGGACATGCGGAATGCGCTGCGCGTCGCGGAGCGGCTCCAGGCGGAACTCGCCAAACCGTTTCTCGTGGATGGACGAGAGGTGCTCACCAGCGCAAGCGTCGGCATCGCCGCAAGCACGAGCACCTATAAGCGCTCCGCCGATGCGCTCCGCGATGCCGGCACCGCCATGGCTCGCGCCAAGAAACTCGGCCCAGGCCAGGTCGCCGTCTTTGACATACGGATGCATACCCAAGCGGTGACTCGGTTAAAGCTAGAAACGGACCTCCGCCGGGCTGCGGATCGCCATGAATTCCTGTTGTATTACCAACCCGTCGTGTCGCTGCAATCGGGACGCATCGCAGGTTTTGAAGCCCTGCTGCGGTGGCAGCATCCCCAACGCGGTCTGCTCACGCCGGGTGAATGCCTCCCGGTCGCGGAAGAGATCGGACTGCTCATCCCCCTCGGGGCGTGGGTGCTTCAGAATGCCGCGAAGCAGTCGCGCGCCTGGCAAGTGGAATTTCCGGTCGCACCGCCCCTCAGCATGAGTGTAAACCTGTCCTGTAAACAGTTCCTTCAATCTGGGGAGCTCCTCATGATTGTCGACGAGACGTTAAAAGCGACAGGCTTGGACCCCTGCAGTCTCGCGCTCGAGGTGACAGAGACGGTGATGATGGAAAATGCGGAAGCGGCCTTGGCCACGTTGGCTCAACTGAAGGACCGGCAGCTTCGCATCTCCATCGACGACTTCGGCACGGGCTATTCTTCGTTGAGTTATCTCCAACGTTTTCCGATCGATAATTTAAAAATTGATCAGTCCTTTGTGGCTCAGATGAAGCCGGCTGGGGACAGCTTGGAGATCGTGCGCAGTATCATCACGCTGGCTCACAGTTTGGGCAAGCAGGTGATCGCGGAAGGAGTCGAAACCGGAGAGCAACTCGCCCTGCTTCGGTCGCTCGGGTGCGACTATGGGCAGGGGTACTTATTTTCCAAGCCGCTAGAAACCGACGCAGTGGGGAAATTGCTCGTCGACGCTCGCACATGGTGAGAAAGAGTACCGCTCTGCGCGACAGCTGCTCTCGCTCACCTGAGAAATAAATGAGGGTCGAGTTACCGCTCAGCTGCCAGCTTCTCACATGCCTCTGGACTGCACTAGCCGAACGCTTGATGTAAGAAAAAGAAACTAGTCCCAGGTGTATTTCGCGGCGTGTGGCGGGGATCTGGTTTATCTGGTCTTTCTGGTCTATTTGGTTTCTCTGGTTTCGCTCAACAAGAAGAACAAGATAAACCGAATAAACCAGACAACCCTGTTTGGCTTTCACCTAGCCTGCATGATTCATGAGCGCTTCTGCTGCAATCGCCGATCCGCTGCTACGACGAGCCTTCGGCCAGCGGGGTCGCCCCTCGGACCCTCTCCGTACTGTTAGGGACTGGCGCCCTTCTTTTTGGCGCCTGTCCCTGTTTGACAGCGGGACAGGCACCGCCGCAGACGGCAGAGCCAGTCCCCTGGCCTCCGCGCGCCGGTCTCGGCCCCCCTCCCTGACCCTCCCCCATACTATGGGGGAGGGTCAGGGAGGGGGGCCGAGACCGTCATGAATAATGCGGGCTTGCCTTTCAAGATCGATTGGGAACCTGCTATATTAATTTCTCACCTTTTTCGAGGCCATCTATGGACATGTTGATGATCGTGTTTCGTACTTCACTGAAAGAACGCGTGCATGAGTTATTGCTGGCGTGCGGGGTCATGGCCTACACAGAATTTCCCGAGACGGTTGGGACGGGGCAATCGGGATCGACGGAAGGGATCTCGTTCTATGCAGGGGGGAACAGTGTGATCCTGGTCTCGCTCGCACCAGCTCAACGTGACAAGGTCGCCGGCGCGGTCAAGGCCTGGTGTGCAGAGGCGCAGCACTCAGGATGGGTCAAACCAGCCATACGGGTATTCTCCTGGCCCTGCACACAGCTCACATAGCAGGATGCTGAAAAAGTCCGCCAGCGGCGTTCTCGACACCCGTGAAGTGTATCTCGTGAAGCGTCGTTCGTTTTCGGATTCGGACGTTTCACGCTTCACGTTTCACGAACGACGAGGCGGACTTTTTCAGCATCCTGCTACGGCTTGTTGTAGAATCGCTCAGTAATGAGTCGCCATCCTCTCCGAGGCTCGCATGGCACGGCGCACCCAGGCTCAGTTGCAACAGACCTATCGAGAGCAAGCGCTCAAAATATTTCCGTGGATCTGTGCGCACTGCGGACGTGAATTTGACGGCAAGAAGCTGAGCCAGCTCACGGTCCATCACAAAGACCACAACCACGACAACAATCCGTCGGATGGGAGCAACTGGGAGTTGCTCTGTCTCTACTGTCACGACAACGAACACCAGCGGAATCAGGTGGCTGGCGCGTCTGGTGAGGCACCGCCAGGCCGGGAGCAAGATCGACCTTCGACCTTCACCCCCTTCGCCCATCTCACGGACTTGCTCAAACGCAAGACATAGCCGTCCTCTGGTTTGTCACCGGCGATTCTGGCGGGACGAGCGAGGCTGGCGCGACAAGCTGGGAGTCCACGCTTATCACATCTCGCCTTTCGCGCTCATCCCGCACGTCGCGCAATTTTCGCTTTTGCCATGAGCAAGAGACCAGGGCTCCTCTTTCGTGCAACATGCCTAAACATACGTCATAATCTTGATCTGCGGCCATTACCCATATGTCATTCGCCATACGCTCATGAGTTCCGCTCATCCCCGCGATCCGTTACACGGAATTACACTGGAGACCATCGTCACGGAACTCGTCGAGCGGTTTGGATGGGCCGAGATGGGGCGCCGCGTCCCAATCCGCTGTTTCCTCCACGACCCCAGCGTGAAATCCAGCCTCACGTTTCTCCGAAAAACGCCCTGGGCGCGAGAACGGGTCGAAGGATGGTACATCGCGTATAAAGACATGTGAACGAAGGCCGCCGGCTTCATCCATCTGAACCTTTCTAGAACCAAGGAACCGAGACTCCATGGCCTCAAACGCGACCATTTTCAAAGCGACCCTGCAGATCTCCGACATGGATCGCCAATACTATCAGGACCATGCTCTCACCTTGGCGCGCCATCCGTCTGAAACCGACAAGCGCATGATGGTGCGGTTGCTGGCCTTTGTACTGCATGCGCATGAGGCCTTGTCGTTCGGCCGTGGGCTGAGCGCCGAAGAGGAGCCCGCGCTCTGGCACAAGGATTTGACGGGCGCCATCGAACGCTGGATCGAGGTGGGCCAGCCAGAGGAGAAAACCATTCGCCGGGCCTGCGGGCGCGCGAAACAGGTCTGCATCTATACCTACGGCGGCCGTGGCGCCGACCAGTGGTGGGAGAAAAACCTGGCCTCACTCGAGCGGTTGAATAATCTGGCCGTGATGAATCTGTCTCTGGATGGGAGCCGCGCCTTGGCCGCACTCGCGCAACCTAGCATGCAGTTGCAATGCACCATTCAAGAAGGACAGATTTGGATGGCGGATGGAAAGAACACCGCGCACATTGAATTGACGAATTTGAAAGACGCTTCAACCCCATTTGGGCAGTGACATGGAACGCCATGCTACGCCAAACCCACAATATTCGTGACGGTTCGTCGCGAAATGGCGCCAACAGGCCAGGCGAGAGGCACGGGGCCAGGGGTTCGAGGGAAGAGCCGTGTTTCCGATCGGAAGTCTTCGCCACTTGCCTCTGGCCACTCGCCTCTCACCAGAAAGCTCGCGCTTGCGGCAGAAGCACGCATGAATAATGCGGGCTAACAGGCCGCTGACAAACTAT
>Ga0247727_10010528_pt1 | contig 16369 bp, 11 predicted proteins | sample WisWelCaveWW1625_FD_202498 | JGI IMG/M metagenome (GOLD analysis project Ga0247727, IMG submission 202498) | Biofilm microbial communities from Wishing Well Cave, Virginia, United States - WW16-25 | ecosystem: Environmental > Aquatic > Deep subsurface > Groundwater > Cave microbial mat | place... | reverse complement strand
GGCAGCATCGCGGCGAATTGTTGAATCTTCTGCGGCAGAAGCTCGAGCGGCATAGCCGCGCCGCAGAGAAAAAGCATCGGATAAAATAAAACCATGCCGAGAACCTGCGCCGTGCGCGCGGTCGGCGCCAAACCGGCCAAGACGAAGCCGAGCGCGAAGAAGCTCAAGCTACACAAAGTAAACGCGGCGAAAACATGCAACGGGTTGCCGGCAAAACGCAGGCCAAAGACGATTTTGCCGACGACGATCAACAAGAACATACCGAAGGCGGTCATGAGAAAACTCACGATCACATTGGCACACAAAATCGTTTGCGGGCGCAAAGGCGTGGCTTTCAAACGGCGCAAAATACCGCGCTCGCGATACATCGACATGACGATGGTGAGGCCGATCAACCCGCTGGAGCCGATAATCATCGCGGTGTACGCGGGAACCGAAACATCGACCGTGCCATATCCGCCAAAAAACGGCGTCGGCTCGTTGCCGTAGATGCTGCCAAAAATCAGCAAAATCATCAGCGGAAAAAACAGCGTAAAAAAAGCCGCCGCCGGCTCGCGCAGAAAAAGTTTCATTTCGATTAATGTTAATTTTAACAGGCCACGCATTTCATCACCTCGTCAATTTTGCGTTTTAACCAGCGTCATCTCGAAAAATTTTTGCCAGCTCGCTCCGTCCTGCGAAAATTCGCCGATCTCAAACCATTCTCCCGTTGCACGCAACTGAAACGTGTAGCGAATTTTTCCTCTGGGCAATTCAAGTCCCCATTGCCATCCGCTTTCGAGCAATTTCAACTCGTGATCGCCGACGCTGCCATTCGCCAGGTAAGTGCGGAAGCGATAGATTTTCGCCTGCTCATCATACGACATCACGGCAAGAGTTTCGTGCACCGTCACTTCTTGTTCCACACCGGCGACCGTGCCTTTGAATTTTCCCTCGACGAGTAACGCGAGGCCGCCAAGCTTGCGCTGCACCGTTTCGCTTCCCGCGAACGTGTGGCGTTGCCCATCGCGTTCCATCCAGCCGGCTCCTTTCCACTCGCCGATCATATAATCGAGCTTTTTCATGGCTTCGCGCTGCATGGGGACTGACGGTTGGGCGAATAGCGCAAACGGCAAATGGCACAACAACAGCAAAAACATAATTTTTTTCATAAGCTCTCCGGTTCGTTTTAAAAAATTAGTTGCTTTATTTTTATGCGGCGATTCCCTAGCCTTCGTGCAAACGTTACGATCACGTTTCATTCTCGCATCTTTCTTCCGGTCAACTTCAAGAAAACATCTTCGAGATTAGGCTGCTCGGTGCGCAGGGTGCGCAAACGGACGCCGTTGGCCGTGATCGCGTGCACGACGTCGCCGACGAGGCGTTCGCCGTGGCCGCTAACGATGAATTCGTCATTCTCCGGTTCGACGCGCGTGACGCCTTCGATATGCTGCAACTTTTGCAAATCGAGTTTGCCGTCAATCGAGAAGATCAAGCGATTTTCTGCGCCGAGCTGGCGAATGAGATTTTGCGGCGTATCGAGCGCGACGATTTTGCCGCGATCCATAATCGCGACGCGGTCGCACAGGCGCTCGGCTTCTTCCATAAAATGCGTCGTGAGAAAAACCGTTTTGCCCTGCTCGCGAATGCCGCGCACCATGTCCCACATCGCGTGCCGCGCCTGGGGATCAAGGCCGGTCGTCAGTTCGTCGAGAAAAACCAGCTCGGGATCGTTGATCAACGCCAGCCCGATAAACAGCCGCTGCTTTTGGCCGCCCGAGAGTTTGGCAAATTTATCGCTGCGTTTTTCGGTCAATCCCATTTGCTCGAGCAACTGTTTGGTATCAACCGGATTCGCATAAAACGAGGCGAAGAGATCGAGCGCTTCCCAGACTTTGAGACGATCCTGCAACGCCGAGGTTTGCAACTGCACGCCGATGCGCTCGTGCAGCGCGTAAGAGTCTTTTTGCGGACTTCGGCCAAACACCTGGATCGTGCCGCCGTCGGGACGACGCAAGCCTTCGATGCACTCCGTCGTCGTCGTTTTGCCCGCGCCGTTCGGCCCCACCATGCCAAAAATTTCGCCGGCGTAGATTTCAAACGAAACATCGTCGACCGCGACCGTCGAGCCGTAAACTTTGCGCAGGTGGTCGACTTGAATAACCGTTTTGCTTGACATTCATTTCTCCAAACTAAAGTACGTTACACATGTAACGTGTAATGTATTTGCTTTCAATCTGCGGGTCTATGCTTCAAGATACCGCGACCAACCATCTCGCGCTGAATCCCGCGAAGACCAAGCTGCCAATGACGGCCCATGCGAGTCCCTCGCCATCTTTGTTTTTATAATGCCATATAATTCCGTTATAGATTGAACACGCGCACGCGACGGTGCCGATGAAGTGAGCGATCTTGCCGAATACAGACTCAAAACCCGATGATAAAAACCACCAGTAGCAGAACAACTCTACTGCCAGCAGAAATCGGTTCAGTTGCAGCATGATGAGTTTTCTCCTTATGTGAGTCGTGCGAAGTCGGACTTGGGCGCGAAGCTTTTTCTAATTTGGTAAATTCCAATGCCCAAGTCCGACTTCACGGTTTTTAATAAAATTCAATTTGGTCAATCACAAACTCAAAATCCGCCGGCTGGAAACCGCTCACCCACAATGCGACGCCGCGCACATCTTTGCCCGTCCACGCGGCGGGCGCCGACCAGAATTGCTTGAATTGCGCAAACGGTATTTTAAGCTCTTGAAAATCTGCCGAATTGGAAATGAGTGTGGCGTGATAATCGTAATTGGTCACGCCCACGGTAATCAGTTTTAAAAACAGCGGGCCGCTCGCAGATTTAATTCGCAAGCGAATTCCGAAAAACGCGCTGACGTCAAACGGCGTCTCTTTTTTATCGCAATCAAGCGAAAATCCCGCGAGGCCGGGCGCATTGGGCGCGGGTTGCAGCTTGCCCCACGCGCGCAACGTGCCGTCGCGATATTCGTGTTGCAACGTGGATTTGCCGCCGAAGCCGGCGTCGAGATTGCGATCCCATTGGATGCCGAACGCGCTCGTCATGTCGGTTTTGGAAAAATCATCGAGCAGCGCTTGCGTCCACGGATGTGACGGCGGTTTTAAAAGATGCTCGCGAGTGATGACTTTGCCGCGATGAATCACCGTCGCAATATTTTGGGTGTTGCCGATATTTTCAAGCGGCGAAGCATTGAGCACGACGAGATTGGCGACACTGCCAATCTTCACGCCGAACGGCTGTCCGAAAAATTCGCCGGGCGTTGTCGTTGCCGCGGCCAACGCTTGCCATGGCGAGAGTCCGGCTTCAACCATGATTTGCATTTCGCGATGCAAAGAAAACCCTTGAAAAGTGCCAAGATTGCCGCAATCCGTGCCGGTCATAATTTTCACGCCGCCGTCGGCAAGTTTTTTCACCGATTTATAAAAAACCGCTTGGCGATCTCTCTGCCGATTCAGCCACGCGTTCGTGCGCGCATCGTAAGCGGCAGTATCACGAAACGCTTTGAGGAGCGCCGGCGTTGTCACCGCCGCGAGCAGCGCATTGTCCAACAGCGCGGGATTTTGTTTGATCTGCGCCAACTCCGTCACCACGGTCATCGTTGGAATCGAATAAACATTTTTTTGTTTGAACAACGCGACGACTTCATCCGGAATTTCTTCGCGATACAGATGCGTGATGGCGCTCGCGCCCGCGAGAATGGCTTCTTTTGCATCCTGCCACGTGCCGATGTGAACGACAGTTTTGATGCCGAGTTTAGCCGCGGCTTGAATGGCTGCCGTCATCGTCGCTTGGTCGATGGTGGGAAAATACTGCGCCGCGGCGTGATCATAAACGATTTTCACGACATCCGGTTTTTTTAGCGCCAGCTCGGCGATTTCTCGTTCCGCTTCCGCCGGTGAGTTGATGACACGCGTCGGAATGCCATACTCCGTTCCGTGTCCGCCGGTGCAAGTGAAAATCGGGCCGGCGCAATAAATATCCGCGCCGAGCGCGCCGCTTTTCCGTTGCTGCTCGCGGTCGGCAAAAATCTGGCTCTCCAGCGAGAACAAATCAAGAAAGCCGGTGACGCCGCAGTAGAGCATCATCTTCGCCGCGCCGGGTGTCATCAGCAACTGCATGTTGTTGCCGGGCGCAACATTGCCGAACGAATGCACGTGCATGTCGTTGAGTCCGGGAATCACCCATTTGCCGGCGAGATCGACTTGTTCGCCTTTGAAACCTTTCGGAACCACCGTAAGAATTTGCGCGATCTTGCCGTCGCGAATCAAGATCGCGCCGCGATGAATTTTTTGCGCCGCGGGGTCGATGATCTGTGTATTTTGCAGGAGCAGATTTTGGCCGAAAGCTATTTTGGTGATTACGAATAAAAGCAGCAATAAAAATGAACGCATGTTTTCTCCAGGTCAAAAAATGTTGAAAAGCTTTGCACCAACGGATAGATGAGCCCAACGGATTTAGCTTTATCAGTTGGGCTCATCTATTTTCCTTTCGCGAGGAATTTTTGTTATAATGCGGTTGATAAAGCTCGACCGAAAAATCACCGGGCATCCGGAAGTGAATGGCCAGCCCATAGCCGGCGTCGGAAATCCGGTCGGTGAATTCCACGCCGCGGCGCTTCAGCTCGGCGACGGTCTTTTCGATATCGTCGCAATAAAATGAGATGTAATGCGTGCCGGAAGGCGGGTTGCCCTCGCCTATTTCTGTGGGATGGCAACCCATGTCAGTCTCGGGAAGATTAAAGATGAGCCAACCATCGCCGACATCGGTGTAAGAAAATCCGAGCTTATCGCGAATGAACGCGCGCAAAGCTTCGGGTTCCGAGGTGTAGAACATGGTGTGGACGCCTTTGATCATTGATTCCTCCTTTCGCTTAAAAATTCAAAAACGAATATGTTTTTCGTTAAACGCTTCGCGGAAACAGCAAACAGCCGATCAGAAAAAGCATCGTAGCAGTCGCAATCAGAATACTGCCCGGAAAAACTCCAACAAAACGCAACAGCAGTAACGTGTCAAATGCAGGCATGAGCGTACAAGCTAGAACAACCCATTTTCCACTCGAGCTTCTGCTCGCCACGACGAATACCAAACTCAAAATGATGAGATGACTTGAGAACATCAACCACAGCCCCTTTACGGCACTACGAGAAATGGTTGGGCTGCAGAGGCTGCAATGGCCTCTGAAACACTACGATAGCCGGAAGCATGGAAGAGCGCCGTGCCAAAAAGTATGATACTTCCGGTGATGATTAACCATTGGGCTCGTTTCATGATTCATCCAACTCCTTTCGTTGAAATGAAAAGCTTTCATACGCACGCCGGACATCACACACTACTTCGCCAACGTCGTCGTTACACCAAAATAAATGAAACGTCGATAATTCGTAGTACGCGGCGTGCGCGATGAGTAGTCGAGCGAATAATCATAATCCAACACGTTTGACCGATTGAGTAAATTGGAAACCGCAAAATAAAGCGTTGTTGAATTGCCGTTGCCATAAGGCAGATAATAACTCAGACTCGCATCCAACCGTTGAAACGAAGGCAAACGTTCTGAGTTGACCGGGCCTTCGATGGGAGTGTAAAATCCAAACTCCTCGTTGCGAATCGCGCCGGCAATCGGCGTGATTGGGCGGCCGGTGGCGAAACGATAGGTTAAGCCACCGCTGAAAAATTGAATCAATCTGAGCTTGCCGACGAGCGTCAAATTGTGCGTGATATCAAAAGAAGAGGGCACGCGCTCATAGAGATAATGCTCGCCGAGGTTTCTCGGCAACAATCTTTCCGAATGCAAATAGCTGTAAGCCAGCCAGCCGTTAAAGCGAGTTTGCAGAAAAGCGCCGTATTTCACAAACAGATCGAGGCCATACGCTTCGCCGTCGCCGCGATTGGCGTAATTGCGTTCATTGTCGCGAATCACCAAATGTTGATACGGCTTATAATAAGTTTCGACGCGCATCATGAGCTGCTCGCGCTGATGCTCGACGCCGATAATATAATGTTGCGCGCGCTGCGAAGCAAGCAGAGAATTGCCGCTGGTTGGATTGAACAAATACGCTTCGGGAAATTGGTGATAGTTTCCCCAGGCGAAACGCAGATTCGTTTGTTTGGAAAAATCATAGCGCAGCGACAGACGAGGATCAACCGTCGTTTCATTGGCGAGATCATGATGATCGATGCGAACGCCGGCGCCGCCGATGACGCGCCGGCCCAACTGCGCTTCGATCTCCGCATAAGCGCCCCAGCGCTGCGCAGCGTAATTTTCTTTCAGGCGTTGCACATTGGCATCGGGGTCAAGCACATCTTCATTTTCCGGCACCGTGCCGCGAAAATCATTGTTGACGCGCTCGAATTCGCTTCCCCACGAGAGCCGCGCGCGTTTGTGCAATTCGCGTTCGACATCGAGACGCCATTTGTACGTGTCGTCACGTTGAGCAAAATCCAAATTGCCGAGATTTCTCTTCGTGTCATAGCGATTCAACGACAAACTCATTTTCAGCAGCCAGCCGCGCTGGATATCCGACCATTGCAGATTGTGCAGTTGATTGCTTTCTTTGCCGCGATACACCGCGGCGAACGACGGCTCGTGTACGTTCACGCCGATGCGATCATTCGACGCGAAGTTGAAAAATTTGAGACGTCCCGTCGGCGAGTATTGATAGATCAAGCTCAAATTGCCATCATTGCCGCTGGGCGCTTCAACAAATTCATCACGCAAGCCGTTCAAGCGAAACATCGCGTCGGTGAAGCTGCGATTGCCGGAGAAACGCACACCGAGCTTGTTTTGCAACAGCGGCAATTGCAGCGAAGCCGAAGCTGCGGCTAAGCCAAGATTCAACGTGTACGCTGTGCCTTCGGGCAAATTTTGGCTGTCCATAGCGAGCACGCCGGAGAGGGCGTTGCCGTAGCGCGCGGAAAAGCCGCCGCTGCTGAACAACGTGCCGCTGACGAGAAACGGATTGATGGTGCCGAACACGCCGCCGGTGGGCGATTCATATTTGTACGGATGCACGACGGTGGCCTGATCGAGCAGCGTGACCGTCTCGCTGACATCGCCGCCGCGCACGAACAGGCCGGAGCCTTCATCCACCATCGCGAGTCCGGGAAAAGTTTTGATCGCGAGAAAAATATCCGCGGCGGCGCCGGGCGTGGTGACGACTTCCATGCGGCGCAGCGTTACACCTTTGCCTTCGTCGCCGGTGGCAAACGCGCTGGCGGTGATGACGACGTCTTGCAGATTGACGAGAGTTTCTTTTAAAATAAAATTGGCGCGCGCCGTATCGCCGGCGACGAGCCGGATTGATTGCTCGGCGGTTTCATAGCCGATGAGACTCGCGCGGATTTTAACTCCGCCAATCTGGCGCGTGCTGATTAAAAACTTTCCGGCGGCATTGGAAACTTCACCGTCAAAGCTATCCACAATTTGCAGATTGACAAATGCCAGCGGCGCGCCTTTTTCGTCTGCAACTTTTCCGGCGAGAAAGGAAGGTTTTTGTTGCGCAAAAATTACTGCTGAAAACAGATAACAAAATAGCAGGAGTGTGCGTCGCATTCATTTCTCTTTCATCTTTTCACGTTAAATACGTGTAGGATGAAAAAAGATGCGGCAAATTCGGCGAGGTGCGTAGAAGGTCGGTGAATGGCGGGAGGAACAAAAAGAGTGGAAAATTTTTCCCCCGCCTCCGCAAAGAGAATTTTATGCCGTAAAATAAAGATAGCTCAATTCCCACCTTCGACGGTAACATTTTCAGCGGCAAATGACAAGGGGGTTGTTTGCCTCAAATTCGGTCATCCCACGGAAGGTCACCTCATTGCGGCTAAAATCCAAATAACACGTGGCTCCGCCGACGCCGAGTGATGGTGCCAGCTAAGCGCCATTGACGGCATAACCTTGTGAGGGTTTTATGAGAGCATTTCAGCAGGTTTTAATTATTGCTATGGTGTTGAGCCTTATTGCTCATAAAGCCACTGCACAACCGGCAACGCTGCGAGCCGACGCCTGGGCGACGGATGGTCAAGTCTTTGACATCGAGCAGAGCAGGGGCATCATCTACATTGGCGGCAAGTTCGACAATGTGATTATGAACACCGGGGCCGGCGCGGCATTGGACATGCGCACGGCATTGCCGATTCCGCTCGCGCGAATAGATGGCGCGATCAACGCCGTCGTGCCGGATGGCGCCGGCGGCTGGTATGTTGGCGGGAGTTTCACAACGAAGGTGGATGATTTCACCACCCGTAAAAATCTTGTTCACATCCTGTCAAATGGCACACTTGACCTTGAGTGGAAACCGGAACCAAATGCTCGTGTTCATGCCCTCGCACTCCATGGGGCAACCCTTTATGTGGGCGGTGAATTTACCAAAATTGATGGAAAAGACCGCAACAATATTGCCGCTTTGAATGCCGCAACCGGCCAGGCTGTTGCTTGGGATCCGAATGCAACGATAATAACCGGTTCTGGTTCTAGCTCTGTTGTTACCGCAACCGGGGCGACGGTTAGAACCCTGGCCGTCAATGGGCGGACTATTTATGCGGGCGGTTCTTTCACCCATATCGGTCGAGCCGCGCGCAATTATATTGCGGCGCTTGACTCTTTGAGCGGCGATGCAACGCCGTGGAATCCGGATGCCAACCACGTCGTTAGAACTGTCGTAGTGTCCGGTTCGGCGATTTACGCCGGCGGCAATTTCACAAAAATTGGCCGGGCGAACAGGAACCGGCTCGCCGCACTTGAGATGGGGGCCGGTGACACGACCGCTTGGAATCCGAATGTCGAGGGCGTTCCATCAAACTTGCCAACCAGCACGCAGACGCAAATTAATGCCATCGAAGTGGTTGGGACGGTTGTGTATGTCGGCGGTGTGTTCACCACCATCGGCAAAGTTCCACAAAATAACATCGCCGCCATCAATGCTGCCACCGGCCGCAGGGAGGGGGACTGGAATGCCGACGCCAATGGTCCGGTCGTGGCTTTGGCGGCCAATGGTTCAGCCATTTACGCTGCTGGAAAGTTTACAAAAATCGGCCTCTCGGATCGCATCTCACTGGCGGCGCTTGACGTTGACCATGGCACGGCGTTGTCGTGGAATCCCCTCTTCACCACGATGGCGACCGCGGATACTGTGCGCGCGCTCGCCATTAGCGGATTAACGGTGTATGCCGGCGGGGATATCAAGGGCATCAGGGTGACCAGAAAAAATCTTGCGGCATTTAATGCTTCGACCGGCAAGCCGATGGCATGGAATCCGAGCCCCAATGACACGGTGTACGCCCTGGCTGTTTCCGGAGCGACGGTATATGCCGGCGGCAGATTCACTCAAATCGGTGCCATGCAGCCGAGGAGCCGGCTTGCCGCCATTGAGGCGATGACAGGAAACATTACTGGGTGGAATCCGAACGTCACTGGCGCCAGGGTCAATGCTATTGAGGTCTCGAATAAGACGATTTATATTGGGGGCTTGTTCACGAAGATCAATGTTCCTGGGCAAGGCCCCGAGGAAACCCGCACCAATCTTGCCGCCCTCGATTCCGCAACCGGCAAAGTCAACCCGTCGTGGAACCCAACCGCAACCGGGCAGGTGCGAGCGCTCAAGGTGCGAGACGCTGTCGTCTACGTAGGCGGAGACTTTACATTCATTAACAATGTTCCGCGAAACGCGCTTGCGGCGATAAACATCGAAGATGGAACTGTGCTCGAAAAGTGGGATCCGAATGTTAGCAGCGGGAACAAGCAGGTTCATGCCTTGGCCGTGAATGGATCAACCGTGTATGTCGGCGGAAATTTCACGACGGTTGGCGGACAGCCGCACAAATCCCTTGTCGCCATCAATGCGGTAAGCGGAATGCCAATCGCCACCTGGACTCCCGATGTGGTGACCAGCGATGGCACGACTCAGGGCACCGTTCGCAGTTTGGAGCTTGATGGTTCCACGGTGTATTTAGGCGGCGAGTTTAACGGCGTTGACGGCGCGACGAGAACCAATGTGGCGGCGGTCAGGGCCGCTGACGGCTTTCCCACCGGTTGGATTCCGGAGGCGACAGCGCCAAGCGGGACTACTGTTTCTATCACCGCGCTTGAAGTCGATGGCACAACGGTTTATGTCGGCGGAATTTTTTCCACGATCACCGGAAAATCCCATGCCAATTTTGCGCCGTTGGGAGAAACGCCGCTCAATCCGGTTCCTACGGTGACGAGCATGAGTCCAACCACTGGCACGCGCTTGCAAAGTTTGGACGTCATTTTTACCGGAACGAATTTCAATAAAGAATTCACTTCGGTGAATGTCGGCAGCCGCATCGCGGTAAGTTCGCTAACGGTTCTCAGTTCGACGCGGTTGATGGCGAAGATTACGATTACCGGCAACGCGAGCACCGGCGTACGAAATTTTGTGGTCAGCAATAATCCGGTCGGCGGCGGCAGCGCCATCCCGTTTGTTTTTACCGTGACCAATCCCGCTCCGACGTTGCAAAGCATTGCGCCAGTGAGCGGGCTGCGCGGGCAAACGGTAATGGTCACCGTGGCGGGGTCGAATTTTATTAACGGCGCGACAACTTTGAATTTGGGGCCGGATATTATTGTCACCGGGGTTAACATTTTGAGCGCCACGCGCCTGACCGCAACGATCAAAATTGGCGCCAATGCGGCGATCGGGTCGCGCCAGGCGGCGGTGAGCAACGCGTTTCCCGGCGGCGGCACGGCAACGCTGGCGCGTGCGTTTGCGGTGAATCATTCAACGCCAACTTTGCTCAGCCTGGATCCGGCGGGCGGCAATCGTTTGCAAACATTGAATGTCGTTTTCACCGGCACGGGCTTCCTCAGCGACGTCACCACGGTGAATGTGGAACCCGGCATCAGGATCAACTCGACGACCGTCATGAGCGCCACGAGTCTAACGGCGAATTTGACGATCACGGCGCAGGCTGCCACTGGGCCGCGCGCGTTTTCGATCACCAACGGTTTGTTGGGTGGCGGCGCTTCGGAGAGCAGAACTTTTACGATCAACAACCCGGCGCCCGATTTAACGTCGCTCGATCCCACCGGCGTCGGCAGAGGAGAAACCCGAAATGTTTTGCTCAAAGGCGAAAATTTTATCAATGGCGTCACCACGATCAGTTTCGGCCCGGATATTATCATTAAATCCATCACCGTCAAAGGAGATACGCAAATCACCGCGAACGTTGCCGTTCCATTTGAACTTGCAAATGGCAGCCGCGATGTGGTGGTGACGAATGCCGGGCCTGGCGGCGGAACGGCGAGTCTCGATGACGGCTTCGACATCATTAATCCGCGGCCGATTTTAGTCGGCGTGACGCCGGCAATTGGCGCGTTGGGCCAAACGTTGGAGGTGGAATTAACCGGAACGAATTTTGGCGACGGCATGAGCAGCGTCGATTTTGGCGAAGACATCACGATCCACCGTGTCACCGTCGTCGGCTCTAGGAAAATCACCGCCAATATCACGATTGAGAATAGCGCGCCGACAGGTGGGCACGATGTTTCCGTGACCAATGATGATCCCGGCGGCGGCACGGTCACCTTGTCCAAGGCCTTCGCCGTGGTGAGCGGCGCCGTCGTGCAATTTAGCGTGCCGCTCGATCTGCGCGGCGGCCCCGGCGACACCGTGGAGATCCCTCTGAAAATCAATCCGAACGGCCGCAGGCTCACCTCCTTTGACGCCAAGCTCAGCTTCGATCCGGGAATTTTAAGTTATCTTAAGAAGTTCAGCCCCGGACCCATTCTTTCCGCCGACTGGTATGTTGAAGCGAATATCACTGCCGATTTGGCCGCGGTTGACATCGGCGCCTATACGACAAACTCGCCGTTAACACAGACGGGAACCGCGGTCATCCTGCGTTTTCGGGTGAATGAAACCGCGGTCTCGGGAACTGTGGTTCCACTGATGTTGAGCCAATTGGCGTCGACCAACCCCTATCTCAGCCCTTTGCCCAACGCCGGGACGCATGGCTTGTTTACAGTGCAGCCGGCCACGATCAGCGGCAGGCTGTTTTATTTCGTTGCCAACAAGCCGCTCGCTGGTGATACGGTGATTGCCGAGATCAGTGGTTCCGAGACGCTCGAGCAAATTTCCGAGGCGCATGGCAATTTTGAATTCGAGGCCGTCCCCACTGGCAGAAAGGTTGTGCTCACGCCGCATCGGTTCGCCGGCAATTTTCCCGAGGGCACGATAACCGCGGGCGATGCGCTGCAAGCCTTCAAGGGTTGGGATGACGGGCCGCAGCCACTGGAGGAATTTGAGCGCCTGGCTGCAGATGTCAATGGCGATTGCGAAATCAGGGAAGATGATGCGTTGGCCATTCTCAAACGCGCCACCGGTCGTTGGCAAAGCTTTCGCAAGTTTGTCGAGGAAGATTGGCGGTTCGTTAACGCCGATTTCAACCTTAACACTGGCAATTTGTGCGAGGCGCCACGCAGCCGTGTGTATGAGCCGTTCACCGAGGCCCAAGTGGAGCAGAATTTTGTCGGCGTTCTGCTTGGCGATGTCAATGGCAGTTTCGGCGCGCCGTTCGGCAAAACCGCGGCGCCGCAAGGCGTGAGCGTGTCGCTCTCCAACCAGAATCTGGAGGCCGGTGAGCGGCAAATTCGTTTCGCAGTTGAGGTGAGCGTGATCGATCAAGCGTACAATTCTTTTGATCTGAAATTGCGCTTCGACGCCGCGGCGATCAAAATTGCCAACGTCACTTTCGGAGATTTGCTCGTCGCCAAAGCTTGGCAGACGGATTGGAATGTCGCGGCGCCCGGAGTTTTGCGCATCGCCGGTTTTTCCATGACCGAGGCGGCGATTCAAGCGCCCGGCACGCTCGTCATCATCCAAGCCACGCTGTCGAATCCAGCCCGGGCCGGTGATCGACTTCAGGTCGATATGCCGTTTGCCTTATTTGGCCGGAACGGCAAAGAGACGCGCGCGCAAACGTCGAACGGCTCGTTGCAGTTCACGGTGAAATTGCCGCAGCAATATGCGTTGGAACAAAATTATCCGAATCCGTTTGTGCGCGAAACCGCCGCAGCGACGACGATCATCAAATATGCTCTGCCGCAAGCCAGCATGGTCGAGCTGCGCATTTATGACATGCTCGGCAACGTGGTGCGTACTTTGGTCAACAAATCGCAAAACGCCGACGTCTACACCGTGATGTGGAACGGGCGCAAAGACAACGGCGCGCCTGCCGTCAGCGGCGTATACTTTTTCCGGCTCAAAGCGGGAACGTTTGTGCAGACGAACAAGCTCATCTTGCAAAAGTAAGGTAAATGGTAAAACGTAATGCGTAAAATTACGCATTACGTTTTACGCATTATGTTTTACCATTTAACCCAGGAACACCTTATGTGTCGCATTCGGATAAATTATTTTTTTATTCACGCGATTTTGCTATGCGCCATCATCACCGCGGCGGCGCATGGCCAGTCCGTCCGCTTCAGTCTTGCCGCGAACGCGCTCGGCGGCGCCGGCGACACGGTGGCTATTCCGCTCACGCTTGATCCCAACCGTCGCGCCATCGGCTCGTTCGGCGCCAGCGTCGAATTCAACTCGACGGTCTTGACCTACACCGGATACACTGCCGGGCCGATTCTCCAGATCAATGACAACTGGTTTATTGACGTCTATCATAAAAACAGCCGCCTCGGGATCGGCGCCTTTAGCCTCGGGCATCTCGCCGGTCCGGGCGTGGCGGTCATCTTGAAGTTTATCGTCAACGCCACGGCCGCCGGCGGTGATACCGCCCCTCTGAGCTTTCGCCGGTTCGCCGCGACCGACACCAACGTCGTGGCGTTGCCGGTCGAAGGCCAGGCCGGAAATTTCACCGTCAAACCGAGCATTACCGGCCGTATTCGCAGCACCGCAGCGACGAGTCTCGGTGGCATCATCCTCACCGGCTTGTCCAATCCCATCACCACCGACAAGAACGGTTACTACCGTGCCAGCGTCGATCTCGGCTGGTCCGGCGCGCTCACACCCAAAAACGGCGGCTACATTTTCGAGCCGCCTTCTCGCCAATACACCAACGTGAGACGCGATCAATTCGACCAGGATTACCAGAGTACCGCGATGATCACAAACGAGTCTTTCGCTTTTCCCAACCCGTTCAATCCAAACACCGAGCCGATCCGGATTCGTTTTGCGCTGGAAAAACCGGCGCCGGCTTCGATTAAAATTCTCGATGGTCACGGCGAGTTGGTAAAAGAATTTTCCGGCGTCGTCGTTTCCCGGCCGGATATCTTGGCAACGATTCAGTGGGACGGCCGCAACGGCCGCGGCGACGAAGTGAGCAACGGCGTTTATTTTTATATTATCGAAGCGCCGGAGAACCGGCGCATTATCGGCAAAATCGGCGTGGCGAGATAAGCGCTCTCAAAATTTTATGGCCAACGGATAAAAGCTGCCAACGGATAGAAGCGCAACAGATGAAAAAGTTTAAAACAAACTTATTTGAGCAGCATCATTCAATGTTTTTATCAATCATCTCTTCGAGCGTGGCGTATGATTTTACCCAAACCATTTTGTTACTCATGGTTTTCATCCGGTGGTCGTTTTTTATTCGTTGGAAAATTTTTTCCTTGCTCATTTTCCTCATTCCCTTCCAAGCGTTTGCCCAAGACGGCGGGCAGGCCGGCGCTTATTTGCAGGCGGGGGCCGGCGTGCGCGCGCTGAGTCTCGGCGGCGCATTTGTGGCGGTTGCCAATGACGTCACCGCGAGCTATTGGAATCCTGCCGGTCTCGGCCAGTTGACTGAGCCACAGTTGGCCGGTATGTATTCGATGCTGTCGCTCGACCGAAAATATAACTACGTGGCTGCGGCTTATCCGTTCGGCGCGGCTGGCGCCATCGGCGTGAGCTGGGTGAATTATCAGGTCGGCCAAATCGAAGCGCGCGATGGCGATGGCGTGGTGACGGGAAAATTTTCCAACGCGGAAAACGCGCTCTTGATTTCTTACGGAAAAACGCTGCACCCGGCGCTGGCGCTCGGCGGCGGGATCAAGCTGTTGCGTCATGATCTGGCGCAGCGTAGCGCCAGCGGCATCGGCTACGATCTCGGCGTGTTATTCAAACTCTCGGAAGTTTTTGCGCTCGGCGGCAGTTGGCAAAATCTGCACACGCAAATTCGGTGGGATGATCCGAATCAGAAGAGAGAAACGTTTTTGCCCCACCAGCGAATCGGCGCGCAAATCAAACCGGCGTCATCCTTTCTGGTGAGTGTCGATTACGAAATGGCCACGCGGCAGCCGGACAAATTTCACGTGGGTGGAGAAATATTTTTCGGCAGCTTCGCCGGCCTGCGCCTCGGCAACGATGACGGCGCGATGACGTTCGGCGCTTCTGTTCTCACTCATTCTGCACGCCAAAACTTTTCCATCGACTACGGGTTGCGGCGCGATCCCGTCGACCAAAGTTTCGCGCACCAATTTGCGCTTATCGTAAAATTCAACAAACCGCCGCGAGCCGTCGTGAATGAGAATGCCGATCTTGCCGAATCGCAACCCACCGCGAACACAACGACTTCAGCACAGCGGGAAGCCGAACCGCAATCGCAGCTCATGGCAAATCCGGCGCCTCCGGCGCGGCAGGAAATGGAAGTTCCACCTCAAACAATATTTCTGGTCGCGCAGGTGATCGAAGTGCGGCCGCCTTTTCTCATCATTGGCGCGGACAATTTGGCCGGCCTGCAAAGCGGCATGGCGCTCAAGGTTTATCAGTCCGTGTTCGGCAAAGAAACCGGCCGCGGCTACGGCGCCGGCAAATTGCTCGACGTCAGCCCGCGCTACGCCATCATCGAGCTGAGCGAAGCCAAACCGGCCGCGGCACTGAAGGCCGGCGATAAGCTGCTGCTGAAGGTTGGGCAATAAGTAATGCCTCAGTCTTCGGTGGAAAAACGTAGCGCAGTCATCCTGACTGCAGACAAGATGTCTGCGCTACCCACCTGTAACTGACCCATTACGGCAATAATTAAATTTCTCTTGATTCTGTGCCGGCAATTTGATAAGTTATTTTGATGACTTATTAAACGTAGACATTCTAACGTGCAGGCCAAGGTGCGCTATCAATAAATGGCCCCAATACCGGAAAAAATCCTATGGTTGGCCTCTCGTGATCTCATGGAATTTTCGGGAAAAGGCTACCAACAAATTTTTGAAGGGCCGTATAATAGAAGAGATGTTCAAAACGCAATTGCTTACGGCAAAGTGATGAAAAAAGAACGCGACGAAACCGGAGTGGCAAAATATAAGTACACGATAATTGGCCCCGCACTCAGCGGCGATCCGCTGTACTGTTGCGGCAAAATTCGCAAAAGGAGATCTGGAGAAGAATACTTTATTATCACCTTTCACGGTGCAGACCTATGAAACGA
>Ga0247727_10010527_pt1 | contig 16370 bp, 13 predicted proteins | sample WisWelCaveWW1625_FD_202498 | JGI IMG/M metagenome (GOLD analysis project Ga0247727, IMG submission 202498) | Biofilm microbial communities from Wishing Well Cave, Virginia, United States - WW16-25 | ecosystem: Environmental > Aquatic > Deep subsurface > Groundwater > Cave microbial mat | place... | reverse complement strand
GTAAGGAAAGGCAAAATACTCAATCACACGCTTTCCTTCTGTGGCCATCTGGAGTAGAGGTTGGAATTGGTCGGAAAACCGTGTACTGCCCAGGCAGACAACAAACTGGCAACAAAATAGGTGATAGAGTGAGAAATGTCAAGCACTTGCATCATTCCACGCTCTTATCTTCGGACAAAGACAAAATCCCCCTCACCCTCGTCGCCCGATTCGTTTATGACTCCGTATAAAGGGGTCTGATTGTTAGGGCTATTGTTGATCACTGCATCCTTAAGGTTAATGTAGAGCTTTTGCGCGTATATATATTTGTCTTTGCTCTCCCTCAGACGCTTGATCAAAAACTCGATGAAAACACTTCGATCAGGCACACTCCTCAGCGAGCCGCTGGTCATTGCGCGTCGACTTGGTGTCTCATAAATTTTCTGAATCGCGGCATCCGGTCTGATAAATGGGTCGCGTGTCTTGAAAATTCCTCCACTGAAGCAAGCATCTGAGATCAAGAGCGTATGTTTCGTTGTGATCCCCCGGATGTAGTCTCGCACAGTACTATTCGACACCCATTCAGACGGATCGTCGGCGCTTGCGTTGCTTGGAAGCCAGTATCCTTGCTTGAGCGCTTCATCCCAGTACCCATGCCCGGCGTAGAAGATCAGGAGATTGTCATTTTCGGATAATCGCCGACGTAAATTCTGAAACTCATTGATGACCGTTCTCCGGTCTGGATTTTTCAGGAAGACGACGTTCTGCTTATCAAAGCTATATTCCTTGGTCAGAATGTCAACAAGGCTTTGGCCATCTTTGATAGGGTACTCGAGATCATTCATACTTTTGTCACCGTAGTCCTGAACAGTCATCACCAGCGCATAATATTGACCACGTATGAAATTCTCCTCCCGCTTCACAAGAATGGTGATCGTGTTTTCATTTCTAAATTTATCAATCGCTTTGATTTCAACTTCATTTGCTCCGAGGGAGAGCAGCGCTTGGTGCACAAACGCTGTCCCCACTTCCGTCTGGCTCAGTTGAGTCTCTGCTCCGTTGACGAGCACAACCGCGACGCCGCCAGAATCGTTTGCAAGCCCCCTCACAGTGATCGAGGAACTGCTGGTAATAATGGCAGGGCCTGACGTGACCGGCTTAAAACCCCTCGTTGTGATGTTCGAAGGTTCTATGAGACTAATCTCAGGTGGTGTAACGTCCGGTGCAATGATTCGCTCTTTCAGACTAACGAGGACTGTTTGTGGTTCGATCTGAATACCAGCATCACCCGACACTTCAACCCTTAACGCAACCTTCTGTGTCGGAACATTTTCAGCTGCAGATAGTCTGAAGGATACACGTGTTGAACTGTCAGGGGAGATATCTCCCACAGGAATTACCGGGACTATTTTCAAACCGATCGTCCCAGGCGGAATCACACTCTTCGCTACAACATTCTTTGCAACAGACCCACCGGTGTTAAAGATTCTCAGTTCAATACTGCCTGTCTCTCCGGCATCAAGAACATTGTTTCCTGACGACTCAGAGAAACTCATGGTTGTCGTGAGAACTGCAGGTATCGCCCCCGTGACGTTAACAACGATTGCTTGTGGCCCAGTGCGAGTGCCGGTCGCGTCGGATACCACGAATTCTATTTTGACGCTCCGGCTGGGAACATCTTTTGAAGCTGAAAGGTGAAAACTTATGTTTTTGGACTCCCCAGGTCCGATATCACCCACTTGTATCGGAGAGGTCAGTTTGAGTCCGACTATCCCTTCAGGAAGCATCGCCTTTGCAACAACTCTCTTTGCAGTAGACCCTCCGTTGTTTACAACAGTGACTTGAAGAGTTGACGTCTCGCCTGCATCAAGCGAGTTATTTCCTGAAGGTTCGGAGAACTTCACGCTCGCAGAGAGAGCCGCCGGCTTCGCTCCAAAGGATCCCACGTTCGTCTTCCCCGTGACCGTGGTTTGGGCGACACCAGGCAGGCGGCAGAATAGCATTGTTATTAACAGTACAATTTGAATTCGTTTCATGGAAACCTCTCTAACCATTTTCCTTTCCACATCTTTCCTCCCTTTCCGCTTGATCATCTTTAGCCTCAAACTCGCTCGCGTGTTGCGCCTGCTGGATATTCTTCGGATTGCACTTGTCCAAGGACCAGCGACGTGGGTTATTTGCAATATATTGGCGAATGCGGTCCAGGTCTTTTGCATTTCGGATGATATGCTCATAGTAATTGTCTTGCCACACTGGCGATCCTGGCGTCCCGCGCAAAGTATTCATCTTTGCTGTGACTGCAGACTTAAAACCAGCAATTATTGACCCCAAAGATTTTGGTTGTCGGTGTAATCGCTGTCGGGACGCACAGCCGTGCGTCCCGACAGCCGTATTTCCTTTGCTCAGAGCATCGACGTTCTTGCGATCGTTGATAATAATAATCCCATGCAAATGGTTTGGCATGATCCTATAATCGTCCAACTCCACCTCACGGCGAAGAGATAGCGTGCGCAACCATTCGTCATCTGCAATCCTTCCGAATTCGTTCTGTAATACTTCGTCCCCCTCTACTTCTCCGAACAAACATTTCCAATGATGTGTGCAGACAGTTACATAGTACCACCCAGGCTGTGCATAATCGTAGTCTTTGAGCCTGATTGTTCGGCGATGATGTAGTTTGGGATTGTAATTCACCTTGACTCCCTTCTTCCTGCCATTGTGTACAGCATTCCATTTCTTTGTCCATACAACATCACGGAACAGGGCGTATGGCCGGAGGGTCTGGCAGCCGACCTCCACCAGCCGGGGGTGTACCACCGTCACCACCCTGCCCCGAAAGCAATACTATTCCACCCGCCACTGCCACAGCTCCCCCCGCAGCGTACAGCCACCAATTACTCCCGGCACCTTCCACGATCTCAGTTGCGGTAAGGTCGAATCGATAGTCATCCCCGATCAGTCCTTCTGGTACGTCTTTTTTGTAATCCCAGCGGATCTCCCTTTTTCCCCCTCCATATTTCCCAACGCCAACAGCGCCCGTGATTGTCTTGGGGACAAGTGCAAAGCTTTTGTCTCTCTCTCTTCTCAAGACGACGCTTACATCATAGGTTCTCTCCAGAGGTGCAATCAATTCATACGTAATTATGACGATATCGCCCTCTATTACCCACTTTTCATTTTGGAAGCGAACATCTCCACGAAGTTTTTCTTGAGCAGAAGTGCCGCTTGGCATCAAGAGAATCAGGAGCAAGAGCAGGTACGGTGATACGCGACGTTGAGATTGGAAAATGTTTCGGAGAAACATAGCGCCCTCCTTTGAACTTTTTCTTAGCACCCATCATCCCCCCTTTCAGAGGGGCGTCCCGACTCTGTCCCGATGGACCCCGAAAAGGTCGGGGTGGATCGGGACTCTGTCGCGGTCGGGCTGTGTCAAGCCAATATTACACACCCCTTCTGTTCCGCTTTCCAGAATCCCGCCTACGAGCGGAATCCTAAGAGCGGGACTTCCCCTCTCCCCGATCAAATGGCGGATCGGGGCAGGCGAGAGGGGAATGTTTTGACTTATGTTCGCGGTTGGGACTCATGTTTTTGGATACAGTTGTCAATGGTACTGAGCACTCTTTCCATTTTGAACTTCACGTCCAGGTCTTCAAAACGTAGGAACGTCACTCCAAGTTGTTCAAGCCGCTTTTGTCTTCCTGTGTCTTCAACGTCTCTCGCAAAATGGCTATCGCCATCAATCTCGATAGCAAGCCGCAATGCAGGACAGTAGAAATCAACAATGTACTTGTCGATGGGTTTCTGCCGGTGAAAATCATAGCCCATCATTTTCTTCCCCTTCAACTCTTTCCAAAGTAACACTTCCGCCAACGTGCTGTTCTTGCGGAGTTGTCACGCAAGGACTTTCAACTTAGAATCGTAACGAAGAAATTGTCGCTTCATCTTTCACTTGCTTCATCATTCCCCTCTTTCAGAGGGGTGTCCCGACAACAGTCGGGACGGGGGGTGTCCACTCCATACGCACCCTGCATAATGCTTGTGATTCTTGCCAGTTGTTGTGTTCACAGTTCTCACCGTAGTAACAACATTTTCCTTGTTTGAAACGCCTTGTCATCAACGAATAACTTGTAAAAGTATACGCCGCTCGCCACCCCCGCGGAATTCGTGTTCCAGACAGCCGTGTACACTCCTGGCGAATACCTACCTTCCGCCAGAATGGCAACGCGCTGGCCAAGCACCGACATGATTTCTAGTTGCACGTCTGCTTCTCTAGGAACGCGGAACGTTATCGATGTCGAAGGATTAAACGGATTCGGATAATTCTGCTCAAGTTTGAATTCTGTGGGGATAGTCTTTTGAATCTCGACTTCGATAAAGTCTTTCTTTCCCACGATCAGTTTAAACGACATCTTCTCACTCACCGTTTGATACTCATACTCGTACTCATCTTCGTAGTCATTCCTTCCTCGAACATTCACAGGAACACTGTTATGAAGATTGATCAACACAATGTCATACCCAGCCGGCACGTCCTGAATTCCGACTACGCGAATCTTATCCATGGAGAGTCTCGGGTTACGGACCTCGAATGGCCACACCTGTCCCTCTGCAAGCTCACGACGGAAATCAGTCCTAAAGATACTATACCGATTGTCCCATTCAGGCCGTGAGAAATAGAGAAATCCCTGGTCGAGAAACGGTGGTGGCTTCTGTTTATCGAGCTCGTCACGATCTATGCTCGCCACAGGCGAGACGCCAATGTGATTTTCAGAGTCACGGTTGATGTCAGACTCGAACTCAAGCTGCAACTTCCACTCGATTGGTGGAGTAGGAGAAGAAGGGGCCTGTGTACCTGGAAAAGGATATGGGATCGCGAGAGAACTCAGCCCAGTGGTATTGTTGAAATAGTACCCTTTAAACGGATTCAGGTCAGTTTCCGTTTGTGTGCCTGACTGACCTACATATTTGTAGATTGGTTCACCCGAAAGACCTCCGTTGGCAGCCTTTACCACATCCCAATTCACTGGAAGGTCAAATGGATTACCAATGACGTTCCAGCTACTGCGGACCGAAATGCTGTATGATCCGTCCGCATCCAGGGCTGGCATAGTAACCGTTTGCGAGAAGGAAAGGGCCCCCCTTTTAAGCATCCAGTATCCTTCCCCGTCTTTCAACGAGAATCCTGCAGTAAGTTCCGTGAGGTGATTGGGTGGTACTCCGCCATTGTCTTGGAATGCTCTCCAGTCGGTCCCCTGGGAACCCGTCAGAAGTTGGCCGAGCGTAAAGCCGTCCGTCCCTGGGATGCTCACGAGCCGGTAATCAGTTGAGGAGGTCGGGTTAGATGCGAAGGTCTCTATTGTTTGTGAGATAGATTTCGTCGCAACTGTGGTGAAATAAAACACCGAGGAGAAAGGGCTTTCTCCCCCTGCATCGATCGCACTCACTCGCCAGTAGTAGATCGCGTGATGCGCGAGGGAACCGAGCTGCCTTGAAGTATCAGGTGCAGGGATGTTGGTGTCAATAACATTCGCAGGGCTAGCAAAGTTAGGACCAGTGGAGACCTGGAGATGGTACGTTGTAACATTCAACACGGTACTCCATATGAGCTGAACGGAATTTCCAAGATCCGTCGCGGCGCTGTCGGGTTTGAGCAGTATTGGGGTAGGCGGCAAGGCGACCATTTCCCCTTGGGCCACCATTAGGAACAAAGCCAGCAGGAATAAAGCAAAGTGTAATTTGTTGATCATGATATGCGCGATGATAGTATCAAGATTCAATACCGCAACATTACGGTATTGTTGAAATCCCAAATCCCTCCATAAGGTCCGTAGGACTCCTACGGAGAGTCCTTCGGACAAATTACAAATAAATTCCCCGCCCGAACGCTTTGGCGGGCGGGCAAATTGCAATGCCCAAATGACCCAAGATATTCTGTGGCTTCCTTTAGCCTCATCAGCCACAGGCTAAATCATACCGTTTAAGTGCCCTGTATCGCAAGTAGGTTGAATATATCCCAGCCTTCTTCACCGGCATTATCAAGGGAACCGCGGCACCCAAAAACTTCGTCAAGGAATTTGCGAGACACAACACTAGAGTTGCAGATGAAAACCCCCCAAAAAAAGATCTCACCGCAGAGACGCCCGCCCGACCGCCGGTTTGTGCGTCGATAGTCAGGCGGGCGGGCAGAGTTCGCTGAGAAAAACCGAAGAAAAAGAGCGTTGAGAACCACAAAAGATTTCTCTGCGTCCTCAGCGCCTCTGCGGTTAGGCTTTTCGTCCAAGCTTCTAGTTCGCTCCCCACATTCAAACCCAAGCTTCAAATCGTTGCGCTGGATGTAAATGGAATTGAGGTTATGTATTTTCATCGTGGCTGTAGTGTTCATGGGCATGTTCTCCTTTCTTTTGGTTCACAACGAACATCTTCCTTCGGAGAATATGACCTTCTTTGTTTTTCATCATTCTTTTGTGAATGACGTTATGTACACGTGTCTCAGCTTTGTTTTGACGGTGGCGGTGGTTGCAAGCCATCAGCACAAGGATCACCTGCTTGGCTTGGTCAAGCTCCTCAAGAAATATGCAGTCACGCGTTAGTTTGACAATGGGGTTGCAGAACAACACGTATTATGGATTTGGAGAGCAAGTATGAGAACGCTAGGCAAGAACGGTTTGACTGTGTCGGATATTGGGCTCGTCTGCACGGGGATGTCCGACCTGTATAGTCCAGCCGATGGCATCGAGAGCATCGGGACGATACATACTGCACTTGATGCCGGAATTACCCTGCTTGATCCCGGGATTGTTACGGGATGGGCCACAATGCACTGTTGATTCGCGACGCGTCGCGGCAAAGAACTTTCTCGCGTACACACTTCGCCGACGCCAGACATCACAAACTCACTTCATACCCCACCTTAAAGAACTGTCCGCCCTGCTCGAAGCGCTCGCCGACTTGATTGAGTACAAGGTACACGTTGCTGCCGGCAAAGAACTCATACTGTAAGAGCGTGTTCCAGAGTCCGAGCTTGCGGTAGTTATCCTTTTGTACGAACGAGCGGAAGTAGAGCCTCTCCATCACGCGCACATCAAGCTTGACGCGTACGATCGTTTGCTGTACGTCGGCGTAGCTGCGGTGGTTCAGCGTAATATCCCATGCAAGGCGGTCAAAGAGAATAATGCGCGCGTTCGCGTACGGATTCTTTAGGTACGTGCCATAGTACGGGCCAAAATTGTAGCCGAACGTGATCGCCTGCGGTCCGAGAATAATTTTCGCGCTGTGGTCCTGCAGCGTGTTCTTGTGCGTTATGATGCCCGTTGGCGTTTGCTCTTCCGGCCGGTTCACTTCAATGCGGTGCGCGAGCTGCATGTTTTCCAATAAGAGATTGGATACGTAGAGCGCGCCATATTCTTGGTAGATAAATCCGGTTCCGAGCGTTGCGGCTTTGTAATACTCGGCGTTGCATTCAAGCTGTGAGAACAACCGCCGGTTGCTCACGCTGCGGAAACCCAGTTCCAGCGCGCGTTCGTGGTACTCGGTTCCGTAGTTGTTGAACAGGGTCGAGATATCGAAGCCGTACCCGAACTTCCGGTAGACCGCGGCACCGTAAAACCCGCCCGCCCAATCACGCGGCTTTACAAACTGCACTTGATACGCGTTGCCGTCGGTGTTCGTTATCCATTGTGGCTGGAAGCGGAAGCCCAATGGCAACTCAATACGGCTGTCCAGACTGACGGCGCGTTCAACCGCCTTCGTGTTGGAGTTTCTTCCATACAACAGTGTCGCTCCGAAGCTGAGCTCGCCTCCCTGCCACGTTGATCGAGCAACGGTCAGGTGCCGGTGCTCCGTCTTGCCATCGCGATCCGAATCCAGTTCGTCTTCCACGGAGACAAGTCCCGCTTTTACATCATTGCTACGGAAGGTATAGTTGCCTCCCCAACGGATGTCCTGGATGGCTCGTGTGTTAAACATATTGATCGGCATCCGGTAGATGTCGAGATCTTTGCTGAGGAATGGACGCTTCTCTTGCAGAAATATCGATTGTCCGTAGAGAGAGAATTGAAACGGATCAGCTTCGAGTGTCGATTCGTCCGTATTGATGGTCGCCTTCAACTTGTGCTTGTCGAGTGAAAGGTTCAGGTCGCCGCCAAGCGCTCCCGTCGTTGCGGTGTTCTGCACTTTCTGGCCGACGACAAACGGAATCACCGACACATCGGGTGTGTAGCTTTCTTCAAACGGTTCGATGTCGAGTTTGTATGTGCTTTTGACGGTGAGGATTTCGCTTTCGGGTGTGAGCGCATAGAAGTATGATGAGCCGTCAGGTTTGTACGCGAACAGTTGCAAGTCGATGCCGATTTGCCGGCGGTTCTTGTTCTGAATCTTGTCGACGGGAATACGTACTTCCGTCTCGATGTAGCCGGGTTCATCGGGAGACGGTTCCTTATACACAACCGATTTGCATTGCCAAATCCAATCCCATTCGAACGCGAGGTTGCGCTGATTGTACACCGCCATATCGCGCTGGTTGTTGATGAAGTTGAAGATGAAGATGTAACCGTTCTGGTTCTTGTTTTCCAGATCTAACAAGATAAAAAATTCGTTCTCTTCGTCGGAACTCTGGTCACGGATCAACGACTGGCGTATGACTTTACTGCGCGGACGGAACTTGAATGCGAAGTAGAGCGCATCGGAAGATTGCCTTACCAAGACGACGGTGCTGTCTTCTTCCCGTTGCCCTGTCTTTGGCACGACGGTGAAGAAATTGTCCAGCGTCTTTGCACCCGTCCACTCTCGTTCATAGATCCTGCCGTCGATGACCGGCAGATTCGCCGCGCCGGGCTCTACTGCGTCAGCAACCCTTACACCAAATGGGAACGCAAGAGCAAGCAGCATCAACCATCTCCCTGGTGGCATTCTCGTTTCTCCTCTGTGATGGATAGGTTCCTCGCTCGCATGAGAGAAATCCGGACGGACTGATCCACGCAGATATTGTCCGGCAATAATCGGATTCTGCCGAGGTCTCTCAGAAGATGGTGTTTGGCGGACCGCACGCGACCAACGAGGAGTCTGCATTCCCCAGATACGTTTGGGTTGGAAAAATGTTGCAGAAACGGAGGGATATCAGAAATCAGGATTTAGGTAGTACCGTTGCATAGCCGGCCATGATCCTGCTGATGACGCTCGGATTATCGGAGCTTGCCACGAAACTGCCTCCGGAGGACTTCAGCTATCGCCACGTGTGGGCATTCCTGGCGCTCTTCTACTTCGGCGGACTTGTCCTTGCCCGGAGACGCTAATTAATGAAGAACAAGGTCCGCACGCTGTGTACGGAGCGGGGCTAGTTGAGGGGACGAGGCTCGTCCCGCTGAAGCGGGACGGCGACCTGGTGCCGACTTACCCGGTGTGCCCCCAACCAGATTCTGCGCCAAAGGCGCATCAGCCTACGGCTGAGAACTGGTGCCCCCAAGGGGATTCCCCGCCAGCTTGTCCCGGCTTTGGCGGGACGACGGGTCCGCCTTCGGCGGAGAACCGATCAAGGTTTGGTGCCCCCAACCAGATTCTGCGCCAAAGGCGCATCAGCCTACGGCTGAGAACTGGTGCCCCCAACGGGGTAAACATGGCATTGAATGTTGAAAATCCTGAGTTATATTATGTGGTAGAGTTATAACAAACGGCCGCTTCAGAAGCAAGTTTCTATTACCAGCTGTCCCATACGCGTTGAATTGACGCACCAGCCTGAGTCCCACTTGTCATTTACTCTGTAATCTCGTGTCCCTAGTCGAGATTCTCGAGTAAAAAGCAAGTCCAACTTGCCGACTGCAAAACAGAGCGTCCTGTTTTTTGATTCTGGTCTCGATAGAACCTTATATATCATCGGCACATTGCCAGTGGAGGTGCCGTTGCTATATTCCCCCGCAGTGATTATATTATCGGCACGTTCGCACTCAATGTGCCATTGATATAATCATTTCAAAATGCCTAAAAAGGGGCTTCAAACAGCCATTCTAGAGTTTGTTGAGGGAAAAAAGTACTTCAGCGCGAGGGCCCTGAAAGCCCATCTGGCAAAACGGAGGCCAAAGTACGCCCCATTGACAATCAACCAGTATTTGTACAACCTGCGTGCCCAGGAACAACTCTTTAATGCGGGGCGAGGTTGGTATTCAACACTGCCTGACGCACTGAAGCTTGATACAGCTCCCGTGCGAGACCTCGCGTCGAGCGTCAAATCCAAGTTTCCGTTGCTGAGCTTCTCTTGCTGGGGAACGGAACAGATACAATCATTTGTCCATCATCTCCAGACAAGCTTTGTCCTTTTCGTCTATGTCGAAACCGATGCCATCGCGTCTGTAACCGAATATCTGATTGCAAAAGGCTACAATGCATACCATAATCCAGGACTCAGGGAGTTTGAGAAGTACTTCAAACCGACGGACCGGTCGGTGGTATTGCGTCCATCAATCACCGAGGAACCGGTCGAGAATCACTACGCATCGATCGAAAAGATATTGGTTGATCTTTACCTTGAAAAGGACCGGGCAAATCTGATGGACGGGGCAGAATACAAAAGGGTCTTTAAGAATCTCGCGTACTCACAACGTATCAACATAGCACGCTTGCTTCGGTATGCTCAGAGGCGCAAAGTAAAGAAAGCTTTCACTGATAGAATCTTTGTTGAAGACAAGAATCTCATTGCTCAATGATCGCACGTCACTGTTTTTCAAAAGAATGGATCGCACAACAGCGGAAGAAATTTCCGAAGGCCGATCCATATTTGATTGAGAGACAACTGGCTGCATTTGAATTACTCGGCCTCCTGGCACAAACAGGAAAGGAGTTCGTCTTCAAAGGAGGCACTGCGCTTCTTCTCCTGCTTCCTGTTGCCCGAAGGCTTTCGATTGATATTGATATCGTCGGCGACTTCTCATCAGAAGAACTCACAGGCTTGGTCAAAGAATCTCTTTTTAGCCGAATGGAGGAGCATGAGAGGGAGAAGAAAGGAATCCCAAAACGCCACTTCAAATTCTACTATACATCAGTTGTCGATGGCCGTGAAGCATACGTGTTGCTTGATGTGCTGTACGCTCATCATGGGTTTCCGAAAGTTGTATCAGTACCCATAGTGAACGCGCTATTCGAGACAGAAAAAGAAGTCAGGGTGATTACACCAACCGTCAACGGGATAACCGGCGATAAGTTAACAGCGTTTGCTCCCCACACTACTGGAGTTCCTTATGGAGTGGATAAGTCCATGGAGATCATCAAACAACTGTTCGACATCGGGGAGCTCTTTGGCCATTGTTCCAGTCTTTCCGAAGTATCTGCAGCCTATAGCGGCATCTGGAAACAAGAAGTCTCGTTTCGCAACAAGAAATTCACCCTACTTCAAACTCTGGACGACACCGTCGAAGCGGCATTTCTTGTAAGTCAGGCACGATTGAAGGGATCTGTTAATAACGACGAGCTGAAGGAGATTCAAAAAGGGATCGGAAAGTTGACCAATTACTTCTTGGGAATACGGTACACACTCGAAGAAGCCCGGCTCTCGGCATCGAAGATTGCATTGCTGGCAACACTATTGAAAAGCGACAAAACGACGGCAAACATTGACCAGCTGAGGTTCAGCGAACAGAGAATCGATCAGATCCGTGATGTCACTTTTCAGGCCAGGTTTCAGATCCTAAACAAACTGAAGGGTTTAAACCCTGAGGCGTTCTATTACTGGTGGATAGTCACCAAGCATTAACCAAGCTCGAGGAAAATGCAAGAAACTGCAATAAACTTTTGGAAAAGAAGCTCTCCTGTAGTTGCCTTGATCGGCCTCCTGATTGCCGTTTCTTCTGCTTCAGCTCAAGCTGTTTCACCTTCCCCCACCTGGGACGTCTACCCCGCCCGAACGACCGTTATGAGCCATGGTATCGTTCAGTCGGGCGGGCCTGTCCGCCGTGCTTCCGCGCTTTCTGCGTCCGCCGTTTTTCAGGCGGAACCTTTTGGCGGATTCTCCCTGCCCGCCGAAGTCCCGACGTTTTTTAGCGGGACGCAGGCGGGTCCCCGTGGCGGAGCCACCTTTGCTATCCGACAGGCCCTTGACAACGCCCGCCGTCGTCCTTCGGACTGCGGCGGGCAAGCAAAATCATCCCTGCCTGCCGAAGCGGCAGCGCAGGCACGCGTGCTTGTTCAGGCTTATTCCTTTACATCAGCACCAATTGCCGAGGCCCTGCTCAAAGCGCACAGGCGAGGTGTCAAAGTTCGGGTTCTTCTGGACAAGAGCCAACGGACAGAAAAGTACTCCTCAGCCGACTTTCTAGCCAACGCCGGCATCTCGACCAAAATCTCCGCCAGAGGCGGATCCTCCTTCGGCGGAGATGCAGCTCATGTCCGCCGCAGGCGGACTCACAACAAGGTGATGATCATCGACAATGAAATTGTGATTACCGGGTCCTTCAACTTTACCAAGGCCGCTGAAGAAAGCAACGCCGAGAACCTTCTCGCTGTCCATGACAAGGAACTCGCGTCACGATACATCGAGAATTGGCAGTTACACGATACTCACTCTGAGCCTTACCTTGCGCGAACAAAACGGAATGTGGGTCAAGCTCCCAAGAGTCGAAAACAGCCGTGACCGACGCAGAAGACTATATACCAACTTCTGCCCAGGAATGGAAAAGATGGCTTGCTCAACAGTCCATTGACGTTTACTTGAAACAGCCACTCCTTCTTGTACTGGACTACAACAAAGAGCAAGAGATCACATCGAGGTTGAAACACGCGATCCTGAATCGCCAGAAGAGTGAAGTTTTTCGGTCTTCAGTCTGCTAGTCGACCATACCACACTCTGCATCTTCTGCCCCTTCTTCTAAACTTCCTATAGCGAGCCCAAACTCTCGCTAAAAGCTTCCAAAGCGGCCACCTCTACGCCCCCTGTCCCTGCCTTCAAGCTCCTCGCCACTCGACCCATTTTCTCAGGCCAATCCAGGAAGACCCGCGTTTTTGCCTTAATCTGTTAAATAGTGGCTGTCCTTTGCGTTTCGATGCGGACTTGACAAACACTATAACAGATGTTATATTGAACGAAAGTTGAATCACACGGTCTATAAATATGCATTCCTGACAGCCATTTATGCCCATTCTCACGACTGAACCCAAAAGCGACTACTCTTCGCAGATAAGAGATCTCCGCAGCTCCCTCGGCCTAACACAGCAATCTTTGGCCCAAAGGCTTGGCGTCTCGTTCGCCACCATCAACCGGTGGGAAAACGGCCAGACCCGGCCCTCTGCATTCTACTGGAAGCAGCTGCGGCAGCTTGAACAGGCGATAGCCGAGCAGCTCGTGGAGTATGTTGCTCGACCGGAGGAAGTCAGAATCGACTTCACGGCTGACCCGGACGCCGTCAAGATTCTTGCCGAGGGGGAAAGGCTTTCCTTCGGTCACTTGATGAACCCAACCTTCGCCACCGAGATCTCCAGCATCGATCCCCTCCCTCATCAGCGCATTGCTGTCTACGAGCACATGTTGCGTCAGCCACGTCTACGCTTCCTTCTCGCCGACGACGCCGGTGCGGGTAAAACCATCATGTCGGGACTCTATATTCGGGAGATGCTTTCTCGCCGACTACTCGGCAGAGTCCTGATCGTCACACCAGCCGGACTCGTTGGCAACTGGCAAAATGAACTCTCTCGTCTCTTCAATCTCTACTTCCGTATCGTCACCGGTAACGATTTCCGGTTGAGCAATCCCTTCTCTGGAGAAAACAGCGATCTCATAATCACCAGCATCGACACTCTTGCGACATCTCGTGCATTCGGCCGACTGCGAGAGAGTTACATCATCCCGTACGATCTTGTGATCTTCGATGAGGCACACAAACTTTCTGCAAGCCGTGGTGCTGATCTCCGGGTGAAGAAAACAGACCGTTATTCCCTGGCTGAGGCAATTGCAGGAGTGAAGGATGTTTCTGATGAATGGAAACTCGGTTGGGCAGCGCATCACCTTTTATTGTTGACCGCCACGCCTCACATGGGAAAGGAATACCCCTATTATGCCCTTTGGAGGCTTCTCGAACCCGAAACACTTCCGACATTGGAAGCCTTCAATGATTTTCCTTCTGAGACTCGTCACTCCCGTTTCATACGACGAACGAAGGAGGAAATGGTGTATCTGGACGGCAGGCCAATGTATACCAAAAGAATCTCTTCAACACATGGGTTTGACCTTTCACAGGGGGACATCAGTGAACAACGTCTGTACGAGGAGACCACTGATTATCTGCAATTCGTTTACAATCGTGCAAAACTTCTGAACCGAGAAGCAGCAAGACTTGCGCTTGGCGTCTTTCAACGCAGGATTGCCAGCTCGACGTATGCGTTGCTTTGTTCTTTCGACAGGCGAATCGAGAAGTTTGATGGCCTCATCAATGACGTCCAAGATGGTAATATTACTTCCGAGCAGCTTGCAATCTTTCAGCAGCGTCTTGCGGAGGAGGAAGAAGATGTTCTCGATACCAAAACTGCTGACGAGGAAACATCCGATGATGGAAAAGAGGAAAACGAAAGAGCCGAAGACAAGCTCCTCCAGGGCGTTGTTGCTGCATCGTTGACTGATTTGCTGGCGGAGCGGGACAGAGTCAAACAACTTCAGACCCTGGCACAGCGGGTCTATGACTTAGGCATCGAATCAAAGTTCGACAAACTGAAGGAACTTCTCACTGACACAAAATACACGGGCGAGAAGTTCATCGTGTTCACCGAGTATCGTGACACACAAACGTTCTTAGTCAATCGACTGCGCGGGCTCGGCTTCACGCACCAAATAGCCCAGATTCACGGAGGTATGGATTACAAGGAACGGCAAACGCATGTTGACTTCTTCAAGAAACCAATCTCAGAAGGCGGTGCTCGGTTCTTGGTTTGCACTGACGCAGCGGGTGAAGGTATTAACCTTCAGTTCTGTTGGATCATGATCAACTACGACATTCCCTGGAATCCAGCCCGGCTCGAACAGCGTATGGGACGCATCCATCGGTATGGACAAAAGCATGATCCCGTGGTCATCTTGAACATTATCGCACCCAAGACCCGCGAGGGGTTTGTCCTAAGCACTCTCTTGGAAAAGTTAGAGAAAATCAGAAAAGAGATGCGCTCAGATAAGGTGTTCGACTGCATCGGAAGGATGTTTGAGGGCGCGTCTCTCAAACGATACCTTGAACTCGCCTTGTTGGGCAAGGAAGAACAAGCAGCACGTGAGCTTGATGGTCGTCTCACGACTGAGCAAGTCCAAGCTATCGCAGATCGGGAAAAACGTCTCTATGGTGAAGGAGGCGATGTTGTCCGTGAACTGCCCCGACTCCACAAGGATGTCGAAAAAGAAGTGTATTTCCAACTCCTGCCGGGGTATGTCCGCCACTATGCAGAACGCGCTGCAGAATTCATTGATCTTTCACTCGAGGACAACGGCGACTGCACGTTTGCATTCAAGTCCGAAAAGGCCGGGTCACTTGATAAACTGCTGGTCGCACTGGAATCTTATTCTGTACAGGCTCGTGACAGGATCGTCTTCTCAAGGCCCGACGGAGAGAACTCAGTGGTCTGGCTGCACCCTGGTGAACCGGTGTTCGAGCGATTTCGATCCCTCGTTTCCATCAAATTGATGGAACACGCCCTACGAGGCTCGGTGTTTGTCGACCCCACGACTGAGAAACCATACCTCTTCCACTTGGCCCTCATCAAAGTCCTTCGCAAAGCGGATCTTGAGTTCAAAGAACTCGCGCGTGAGGAAGTGCTCGAGTGCAGGCTCGTTGCTCTCAAACAGCGCGAGGGTTCTGAACTGACGATTTGCCCTGTCGAACAATTGCTCCTGCTCAAAGGAACGAATGGTATCCCCTCAGTAGCTCAACGGCTCGCCCTTGATGCGGAGAACGCAAAAGAGCAGGCGGAAGCTTTTCTCCTTGAGCGCGTATGCCGCGAGACGGCGATTCAGCGGAAGAAGGAGCTTGAGTCCACACTTGCCGAACGTGAAGCATTCATTATCCGGGGGTTTGATTTCCAAGAAGCCGAACTTGCTGCTCGCAGAGCGAAGTATTCAGAAAAGGCAAGACAGGGGAGCAAACGATCACTCCATGAATTGGAGCAGGTCAAGAATCAACAACGCATGCTTGCGCTACGCAAAGAAAACGCGGTTGCAGTTTTGCATCGGGAGCCTGAGCTCATTGAACCGGGAGAGATTCGATTCCTTGCTCATGCGCTGGTCGTGCCAACTAGTGATCCAACCGAGATCAAAGAACACGAAACCAATGTCGAGCAGGTCGCAATGCGATGGGCAATCGCTTACGAGGAAGCGCAAGGTGCGACTGTGATTGACGTTCATTCCCCCGACCTTGCACGAGCGGCTGGACTTCCTGACT
>Ga0247727_10010526_pt1 | contig 16374 bp, 18 predicted proteins | sample WisWelCaveWW1625_FD_202498 | JGI IMG/M metagenome (GOLD analysis project Ga0247727, IMG submission 202498) | Biofilm microbial communities from Wishing Well Cave, Virginia, United States - WW16-25 | ecosystem: Environmental > Aquatic > Deep subsurface > Groundwater > Cave microbial mat | place... | reverse complement strand
GCAGTGCGACGGACTTCACGCTGCCGCCTCCTGCAACGGGACATCGCATCCCATTTGCTGTGATACCTGTGGGTATCCGAACAGTGTTGCCGAGTTTGCACGAGTGATTACCACATCAATGTAGTCTCCCGGCCGCGCGTTGCCGTGGGCGAAAACCACGGTCTTGTTCGTATCTGTCCGGCCGGTGTCGTAGTCAGTGGACTTCCTGCTCGGCCCCTCCACAAGAATCGTTGCAGAGCTCCCAACGAGATCCTCGTTGATGGCAAGTGAAATCCCACGCTGCATTTCTGTCAATTCGTACACACGCCGCCCCTTCTCCTCCTCCGTGACGTCATCCTCCATGCTCCATGCTTTGGTATTTTCTCGGGGTGAGTATTTGAATGTATACGCCCCATCATATTTCACGCTCTTCATCAAGTCAACGGTCATCCGGTGATCCTCTTCCGTTTCGGTGGGAAATCCGGAAATGATGTCCGTACTCAGGCTGACACCGGGAATCAACATCCGTATTCTCTTCACCAGGTTCATGTACTGATCGACAGTATAGCTTCTGTTCATCAGCCTCAAGATTCGATCCGATCCCGATTGCACCGGGAGATGAACGTACTTGCAGATATTCTTATTCAGGACAATTGTTTCGATCAGTTTGTCGGACATATCCTGCGGATGTGAGGTCGTAAATCGTATCCTGGTATTGCAATCAACCTCAGCCACAGATTGCATCAAGTCGGCAAAGTCATACTCACCATCGCTGTACGAATTAACGTTCTGGCCAAGCAGTGTAATCTCTTTGAACCCGCGGTCAGAGAGCCTTCTCACCTCCTCAACGATGCCCGTGAGCGATCTGCTCCGCTCACGCCCTCGTGTAAACGGAACGACGCAGAACGTACAGAACTTGTCGCACCCGCGCATGATCGAAATCCATGCACTGATGCCGTCGGTTCGCAGAGGTTCGATGTCCTCGTAGTTTTCGACACGAGACAGGCGAACGGCAATTCCTTTTTCTCCCTGAAATGCTTGGTCGAGAAGGATGGGAAGTTTTCGATATTCGTCGGGGCCAACAACAAGATCAACCAGGTTTTCCTGATCCACGAGACGTGACCGGAGCCGCTCGGCCATACACCCGAGAATCCCGACAACAAGACCTGGGTTTTTTCTCTTGAAGGTTTTGAAAAGTCCGAGCCGGCCGTGGATTCGCTGCTCGGCATGGTCCCGGACGGCACATGTGTTCAGAAGAATCACATCGGCCTCGGATACCTCCCGCACAGATGCGTACCCCTCTTTCTGGAGTATGCCGCCAACAATCTCCGAATCAGCAAGATTCATTTGGCAGCCGTATGTCTCGATGTAAACCTTTCTGGACATCAAAAGCAGAAAAACAGGATAAGAGTGGCCCTAAAGGTATCCATATTATGACAGAAAAGCAAAAATCGCCGACCGTAGCGTCTGCACTGGCCTAATTTTTCAATGTCTTCGTGCATATTAAGGATAAGTGCCAATTAGTCACATATCTCCTGAGGCGGTCGTTAGTTGACTCTACAGAAGAGATTAATATCTTAGCGATATGCAACCCTCCCTCGTTGCTTCGATCCGTCAAAAAGCAAAGGCGAGAAAAAAGACCATTGTTCTTCCTGATGCGACCGACGAACGAACCATCCGCGCCGCCAACCTGCTTATCGAGGAGCGCATTGCCACACCCGTACTGGTGGGTGATGAAGCAGCGCTTCTTCGCACTGTGAACAGCGGTGTCAGACTTTCGAGCAATGTTACAATAGTAGATCCTCGGAGTTCACAATACTTCAGGGAATTTTCCCATGAGTTATACACTCTTCGCAAATCAAAAGGCCTCACATTGCAGGACGCCGAAGCATTGATGAGAGATCCTCTCTTCTTCGCCGCAATGATGGTGAGAGGGGGACTTGCCGATGGGAGTGTTGCAGGGTCACAGAGCACTACGAGTGATGTCTTGCGTGCCGCCATCCAGGTGATCGGACTCGCCGAAGGGATCAGCGCTGCATCAAGTTTCTTCCTGATGATATTTCCTCATCGTGTCTATTCATTCGCCGATTGCGGCGTTGTGCCGGATCCAACAGCAGAGGAGCTTGCCGATATCGCCGTCACCACTGCCGAGAACCACGAAAAACTCACCGGCGAAAAGCCTGTTGTCGCAATGCTTTCGTTTTCAACCAAAGGAAGCGCATCGCATCCGAAGGTCGACAAGGTACGAAACGCTACACACCTCGTTCGGGAGAAACGGCCTGACATAGTGGTGGATGGTGAGCTCCAGCTTGACGCCGCGATCGATCCTGACATTGCAGCACGAAAAGCTCCCGGCAGCTCGGTTGGCGGAAACGCCAATGTGTTAATATTCCCCGACCTTGATGCGGGCAACATCGGCTACAAGATGGCTCACCGGATGGGTAACGCTGAAGCTTTGGGCCCTCTGGTTCAGGGACTGCGAAAGCCCGCGTTCGACCTATCGCGCGGCTGCAGCGTGTATGATATTGTCAATGTCGTCGCCATCAATGCACTCATGAGCCCGGAATGAATTAACCCAAGAGGATTGAAATGAATTGGAAAACCATACTTCTTCTTTCGTGCTTTGGTATTTTCATGGGGATCGCTTCCCTCTTTGGACTCACCCAAGGCATCGAACTTTGGCTCTGGCTTGGTTTCGCTCTGGGATGCTCGTTCTGGCTCGCGAAAAAGCTTCCCGAGAGCCAGCTCTCAAATGGCGTCCTGGTGGGACTCTTCTGCGGTATTCTCAATTCAGCAGTCCAATCAATGTATTTTGATCTGTATCTGTCAAACAACCCCGCGTCTCATGAAGAATTTGCTCAAATCCCGGGGGGATTAGCTCCCTCCATCTTTGTTCTGTTGGCTGGATTTCCGATTGGACTTGTGTATGGACTCGTCATCGGATTGTTGACACTTGCGGTTTCCAAGTTCATCAAACCAAAGAGCACTCAAGTCAATCAGCGTTAAGAGTCGCATCGAAGCAGGACGTGCTCTTCAAACCAATCTTTCTCCACTTATGATTCTCAATGATTCTCAATAACAACCAATACACCCTTGACGGGAAGAACGCGGTCGATCTCTGCAACGCGTACGGAACCCCTCTGTATGTCTATGAAACCTCGATCATGCGGAGTAAATTTGATCAAATGCTCAAAGCGTTCAATGTCCCCCGCGTAAAACTCCTGTACGCCTGCAAAGCACTGACCAACATCAATGTCCTTCGATTCTTCCAAAGTATAGGGGCGGGACTTGACACGGTTTCAATCCAGGAGGTCATGTTGGGACTTCAGGCCGGTTTTCCACCAAAGGAGATCATGTTCACTCCAAACTGTGTCTCTCTCGATGAAATCGAAGCTGCAGCTGAACGGGGGGTGAGAATCAATATTGACAACATCTCCACGCTTGAACAGTTCGGCCATATTCATGGTGGCAAGGTACCGGTCGGTATTCGCATCAATCCCCACATTACAGCAGGAGGACATGAAAAGATTTCCGTCGGCCACATCGATTCGAAATTCGGCATCTCTATTTACCAGCTCCCGCACGTCCGGCGAGTTGTGGAGACGAATGGGATGAAGATCGAGGGAATTCATATGCACACTGGGTCGGAGATTCTCGATGTCGATGTCTTTCTGCAAGCCGCAGAAGTCCTTCTGGATGTTGCGCGAACGTTTGATTCATTGGAGTACATCGACTTCGGCAGCGGGTTTAAGGTTGCTTACAAAGCTGATGATGACGCGACGGATGTCGACGCGCTCGGTGCGGAGTTTTCGCCTCGGTTCAACAAATGTTGTAAGGAGTACGGGAGAGATGTGACGCTCATGTTCGAACCCGGAAAATATCTCGTCAGTGAAGCGGGATGTTTTTTCGCAAGGGTCAACGTTGTCAAGCACACCACTGCGGCCGTGTTTGCCGGCGTCGACTCGGGCTTCAATCATTTTATCAGACCCATGTTCTATGATGCATACCACCACATCGTGAATGTGTCAAACCCATCCGGCAGACCGAGGGTGTACACAGTCGTTGGCTATATTTGCGAGACCGACACGTTCGGTTGGAACAGAAAAATTCAGGAGATCCGCGAAGGAGACATCCTTTGTTTTCTCAACGCCGGCGCGTACTGCTTCATGATGTCCTCCAATTACAACCTCAGACCGAGACCGGCGGAAGTGCTGGTCCACCAAGGGAAGGATTATCTTATCCGCCGGCGAGAAGACCAGGACGATCTCATCAAAACGATGATCGAGCATCCGTTACTGTACTCTGACAAATCACAATGAAGCATCGCATCTTGCCCTCATACTTCATTCTTCTTTCTGTATTGGCCACTCTGTTTCAAGGATGTTGGGTGCTCTTTAATCCCAGCTATGACTACGATGATGTAACAACAAAGCGAATTGCAGACCAAACGTACTATGGAGATAGCCTCAGTGTTTTCTTTGTGGAATATGTGAATCCATACCCTGACAAGGAGGTTCTTTGGTTCTCATCGTTCATCGAAGGGAATGTTGAGATGGACGTGTACAACACAGAGACCGATTCTCTCGAGGCGATTTACCACTTCGAACCACAGGATACGCCCCTCTTCGTTGTGGCCTACCGGACGGAATCCCAGAGGCTGGTGAAGTGCGTTGTGCGCGTCAACAGCAGGCCGAAATGCGCAAGGCTTCTACCCGCATTTTATCCGCTGCCGCAACCACAGTGGGGAACGGAGTACAGGGTGGAGGAGGTGAAGTGAAGGCGGAAACGAGATGACAGATATCAGATGTGAGAAGAGGGACAGAAGTCAGTTGACAAAAGCCCGTCCGGCGTCACCGGACGAGGTCTCGTCCCATTCGTGGGACGGACAAGAAGCCAGATGGCGGATGAGAGGGTTTCCTTCGACTCCGTTCATACTAGCGGAAGAAAACCTTCAAACATGCACAAGAGACCTACGAGCGAGTCCGACTTTTCTTCATCACCAACAACCTGACAAGCACAGCTACCAGGAAGAGAAATCCGAGCAGCGCAACAATCGAAGAACCGACGGGGAAGTCAAACTGCACCGAGAAACAGACTCCGAGCAAACCCCCAAGGAGACTGATGAGCATGGCCATGAGGACTAAGCTTCTACGCCCGTGCATCAGAAGAATCGCCGAAACAGGAGGCACGACGAGATAGGAAAACACCGGTATCACTCCTCCCACTCTTACCGCAAGGACAATGGCCAACCCGATCGAAAGGTAGAACAGAAAGTTCCATAGGTCGAAGACCCCAACATCTTCTACCTGATGATTCTCGATTCTCTCTGTAAGTTCAAAAAACTTCTTTCGGAAGACCAGATGGAGAAGTCCAATGGCCCCGAACACGATCACCATCGCACCCATTTGCTCCGATGTCACGGTAAAGAGGCTCCCGAACAACACTTCGGATATATCAGATTCACCGTGAGGAGCTTTGGAAATGAGCAAGACCGTCGCAGCCGAGGTAACGGCATACACAATGCCGATGATTGCTTCCTGCTTCAACCGTTTGTCCGCTACCTTAATGAACGAAAGCAGGAATGCGCCCCCGATCGCAAATCCGATCGAGATAATGGTCGGATCTTGGTCGACCGTGTTTGCAAACGCGACACCGAGCATGGAAATCTGACCAAGAGCGAGGTCGACAAACACAATTCCTCGACCCACAACGTGCACGCCGAGGTATGAGAGCAACAAGCCGATCATGATGCTGACTTTCAAGGCGCTAATAACAAAGTCATGACTGAACATATCGAGCATCCGCATTTCTCCCGGAGAGGAACGACGTTGCGCAGTTGGAAATCTACTTCAGCGCTTCAACGATCTTCGCCACGTTGTAGTCGAAAAGGTTAATGTAGGTTCTTACATGCTCTTCTGCACCAACCGAAGTGGCCAGTGTAACAACTTTGCCGCCAACGTTCCTCGCGACAAGCTCCGCCGAATCCGTTGTAAAGTAGGGCGATGTGATGATCACCTTGATGTTGTCGCGTAGCATCTCACGAATCACTCTCGCGAGTTGGGATGCCGTCGGGGGAATGCCGGGCTTCGGTTCAAGGAAGTCAACGATCTGCAGTCCAAACCGTTGCTCAAAGTACGGCCATTCGTTGTGGTATGCAATGATTTTTGTACCTCGCAAAGGCCGGATCATTGCTGTCCATTCCTGAATCTTCGTATCGAGCTTGTCTTTGAATCTCCTCAGGTTCTCGCTGTAATATACTTCACCCTCCCGATCCATCCGAACAAGTGCCTGATAGATGTTCTGTGCGATGATCTTTCCATTCTCCGGATCCAGCCAATAGTGTGGATTTCCATAGATATGAATGTCCCCTTCCGCGCGGCTGACACTTGACGGCACTTGTAACAGCGGAACATCTGTCGATGCATCGACGTATCCCTCACCTCCCTTTATGATGCGAGGATTCCTTGCACTGTTCAGGAGCGAGGGAACCCACCCCGATTCAAGATCGAGGCCGACCGTGACAAAGATATCTGCTTTCGAGAGCTTGAGGATGTAGCTCGGCTTGGGATCCACAAAGTGCGGATTCTGAAAACCCGTGGCAATGGCAAACACCTCCACCCTATTACCACCGACCTCATCAGCAATGCTCTTCAAGTCAGGCAGTGTTGTAACAATGTTGAGCTTTTCCGATGCATGCGTTAGGCTCACACCGACCACAATTGCGCCAGCTGTAAGAAAGCCCCTCAAGAATTCTGATCTCTTCATTTCGAACCCTTTGGTAAGTCGTTGATGGATCAATACGCGTGCGCCGCGTGTTTTCCTATCCCAAAAATCGCACGAAGAATCACCTGGGCAAAATCACGGTCATAGCTCCTATCCATATACTGGAATTGCAATGCAAGGATCTGGAATTCAGTCGGCTGAAACCGCAGCAAGAGTGTCCCGGCTCGGTCACGGGCTCCTTCAACGCCCGGGAATTCTGAGTAGTCGAACCGTCCACCGAGGAACCAGCGTCTCTCAAGTTGATACTCAACATACGAATAGCCACCCCAGGTATGGACGGCATCCATCCCGGCAACCTCCACACTGCTGAACATTCCTTCAGTCTGCCATGTGAGCGACTTGTACGTATTGAATTGCAGCGGCTTCCACTTGTAGGTAACGTCGAACGCTCCCATGACTGTCGAAGAGCTGAATTGATTCGGACCCGAAAGACCGCTCATCCCGATTTCAAGAGATGCATCGTCAGTAAGATCGAAGAAATTCCTCAGGTGTCCGACATACAGCAGTTGATTGTTCTCCCCCTGAACGAGTGACGCAATCGGTTCCGAACTGATCCTTCCAACCTCAAAGACCAACTCCTGAAAGTAATCGAAAGGGTTTGGTACGAGCCAACTGACCGATGCACCCTCCATAAACATCCCCTCACTGTCGAAGTAATTGTTCACCATCGCGGGAAAATCAACAAAACTGAAATAATGAGGATGCAGCGAATTGACTTTGGTGAACTGAGGTTTGAATTTGCCCAATGTTGCTTGTAGTTGATAGGGAAGAGCAAGAGACGTCAACGTCGCAACCTCAAGCTCAATTCCCAGCTCGCCGCTGTCGAGGTCTTTTCCAAAAGAAAACAGGAATTCCGCCCGGGCGTAAGGGTCAACGATGGATGCGACCTGTAGCTCGAGCTCATTGAAGTATATCTCAATCCGCCTCATTCCCAGATTTGTATATGAGGATCGGAAATCCCCAATTGCGCTAAGGTCAGGGTTCACGGAAGGCGCAACCCGCGGGATTGTTTGGGACTGCGGAGCGGGAATGAGCACCTGCTCCCGGATAAGCGAAGAATCCGCAGTCGAAGTAGTATCCCCTACGGGGCCGTAGGCCTGTTGCGCTTCTGCGGACATATGCATAACAGAAACACTGAGGAGAACAGAAAGACAAACAGTGTATGGTTCAAACCTCAGAACGTATCTCTTCGAGAAAGCCATTGATGCCCACTCCTTGTGTGCAACATGGAACACTCTCCGGAGTTCGGAGAAACATATGGATTGAGAACAGACTGGAAGGAACGACTAGAGAGGAGGGCCGCGTTTTCCGGAATGATAAAGATCGGCCGTGATAATCTGTGGAGCTTCCCGCGAGAGAGAAGTGATGCATACGCAGGTTGAAGCTATGGAACGAGAGGCCGTCGCTTCAGTGCACACTCGAGTGCTTGATTGACTACAAGCGACACAATGCGGGAGAGCAGACAAAGGAATGTGGAGCTCATCTCCGCGACAGTCATGGCTTCGGATAGATGATTGCGCTCCACCCACACCCACAGAGTTGTCGATATGGGTGAATTCAAAAGCGGTCGAGAAAAGGAGCTGCGCCAAAACAAGAGTGAGCAACAACGATTTGTCAGGCTTGCGATGCACGATTGACCTGCTTATTTGCCGACGGTTGCAATCCCTGCTCGAATATAGTTGTTCCGGGAAGCATCCGCAATCAGGGTAGTGTCTTAATCTCGCAACCAGGGAAAAAAGTTTCACCACGTCCCCTCCTTCCGGCGCGTCATCGTCTTTACCGGGTTTTCCACCGCACATCTAGGCCAAAGGCCTGCAGGTCTTTCCCAACGCGACTTGCCGACGCGCCCCGGTAACCGAGGGAAGATTGGCCGCATGTCCTCCCATGGTTTCATTTGCTAGTATCGCAAAGCAAATCGCCTCTTTGGTATCCGTCGGTATTCCGAACTTGTCCGATAATTTCACCGCATCCTCCCCAAAGAACGATCGAAGGGTCTGAACAAAATAGAGATTGTGTGAACCTCCACCACTCAGAATTATTTCATCAACTGGAGCCTTCCTTTTCACAAACCTGTTGTACCCTTCGAAGATCGCCAGTGGAGTAAAGAACGATGCCGTTGCAACAATATCCTCCCGTCGATTCCTCTTTGCACGCTTAAGCAGGGCGTTCACAAATTCCTTTCCAAATTCTTCACGACCCGTCGACTTCGGGGGTGTAAGCTTCAGAAAATGATGTGTCATCATCCATTTGAGGAGATGTGGAAGAACGATTCCCTTTAACGCGGTCTCTCCGTTCCGGTCAAAACCTTTTCCATAAATATTCTCCATCAGCCCATCGACCACCATGTTCCCGGGTCCGGTATCGAATGCAGTGACATCATTCATACCACACCGTTTCGGAATAACTGTAACGTTTGCAATCCCACCGATATTCAGCACCAGACGGTTCTTTGTTCTCGACCTGAACACCAGCCAGTCGAAAAACGGCACAAGAGGCGCTCCTTGACCTCCCACCGCCATGTCGGCCACACGAAAATCCCCGACCGTCGTGATCTGAGTGAGTGTCGCAAGCACCGACGGGTCTCCAATTTGCATTGTTGCCCGGACTGTCTTGCCGAACATGCGCCGAGCCTTTGGCAAGTGCTGAATGGTCTGGCCATGCGAGCCGATCAGGTCAATGCTTGACAGCCGCACGTGTGCCCGTCGCGCCACAGATCGCACCGCATCAGCATAGACTTCCGCCAGAAGAAAGTTCAGCCGCGCGATCTCATCGACTCTGCTTGTGGCAACTGTACTGTTCTTCAACAGAAATTTCTTCAGACCATGGGGAAATTGATGGCTGACGAACGCCAACTGTCTGAATGTTGTGCTCATCCCGCTGCCCGCAACTCGAAGCAACACGGCATCTACTCCATCCAACGATGTACCGCTCATGAGACCGACTATGAGTTTCGATTTCCTCATATGTGGCTGAAAAAGGAAGAACCGCAAAGGCGCGGAGACGCAGGGCAGGTTTGAATTACTAGACTTGAGTCATTTTCAATAACTGTCATGGCGACTCGTCTGATGAACTCCTGTTGGAGAGAGGTGATGCAGTTTTTCTTTCACAAGATATTGTTCATGCTGCCGGTACACCAAATCGTTTGTTGCACGACGCCATTTGAGGTTATTGATTGGATTCGTATCTTGCATCCATGCATCTTCTCCTCGGATCACACATGTCCATCACCGGTGGACTTCACGCGGCGTTCGAGCGTGGGTCAAGCATCAACTGCGCCACAATTCAGATCTTCACGAAAAACAGCAACCAGTGGAAATCACCTCCCCTATCCAGCGAAGACATTCAAACCTACAAAAGCGAACAGGCTAAAGCAAGAATATCACCCGTCGTTGCCCACGCGGCGTACCTGATCAATCTTTGTGCGACTAATAAAGGGACCCTGCATCTCTCTCGAGTGGCATTCGTCGAAGAGCTCCAACGGTGCGATGCTCTCGGAATTTTGGCATTAATCTTCCATCCGGGATCTCATATGGGAGCAGGCGAAGAGCATGGGCTCAAACTCATAGCCGAATCACTCAATCGCGCGCATGAAAAGACCAAGGGAGTTCTCACGTTTAGCGCTCTCGAGGCAACGGCAGGACAAGGAACAAATCTGGGCTATCGCTTCGACCAGCTGAGAACGATCATCGATCTGGTGGAGGAGAAGAACCGCATGGCGGTATGTCTGGACACTTGCCATCTTTTTGCTGCTGGATATCCTATTCACAGCGAACAAGGATGGGAACAGACCTTGAGGGATTTCGATCAAATCATCGGCTTGGACCGACTTGTGGCCATTCATGTCAACGACTCAAAGAAAGGCCTCGGCTCTCGTGTGGATAGACACGAACATATTGGAAAAGGTGAGATGGGACTTACCCCCTTCAGAATGTTGATGAACGATCCCCGCCTCGCGTCTATTCCGAAGATTCTGGAAACAGAAAAGAGTGAAGACATGCATGAAGATGTTGAAAATATGGCTACACTCAGGTCGTTGATTCGACCACCGGAAGGGTCACAATGACTTTATTGTGCTTCCTCGTTCTCCTGTTCTCGTCCGCAGTAGTCACAAGGGCCCAATACATTGAGCAATTCAGGGAAAAAGCCGGAAGCCAGATCATCCTCACTGAATCCATAAGTATTCCGCCTGAGGAACCAGGCTATACACTCATCCTGCCGGAGGACAAGACCGCCAAGGGACTCGTCGTATTCTTCAATGCCGATCGTGACACAGCAAGCAAGATCTTTCGCTTGTCCCTTCCTCAAAAGATCGGTGTCATGTATGTAACAACCGGTAACAGACTGGAATTCTTCTTCGAGAATGATCGCATGATTCAAATTGAGGAATATCTGAACAAAGTTCTCGAAGCACACAAAATCCTGAAACGTAACCTGATGTATGTTGGGATGTCCATTGCAGGGACAAGAGCGGTCAAGTTCACTTCATTCTCTTCTTCAAACCTGTCGACGCATCATCTCACTCCTTTGTGCCTGGCGATCTGTGATTCCCCGCTGGATTTCGTCCGGCTTTGGCATGAGATGAACAAAGCAAAGAATGTGAAGGCAACCCCGGTAACAACCAACGAAGCAACCTGGGTGACCGGATATCTTGAAAGGAAGCTGGGTGGAACGCCTCTCAACCGACTGGACGCCTATCTCACTTACTCGCCCTTTTCATATGCAAACACCGACTCGATCAAGCTTGGTCATTTTCGTGATATCAAGATTCGAGCATATACTGAACCGGACGTTCTCTGGTGGATGAGTACACGTAAGAAGGATTACTACGGCATGAACGCTATTGATTTGGCCGCATTCATTAATGAGTTGAACATTCTTGGAAACGCAGATGCGGAACTTCTGGTCACTGAAGACAAGGGGTATTTGCCGGATGGTTCGAGGCACCCCCATTCCTGGAGCATCATTGACGAAGAGGAACTCATCGAATGGTTTGACAATGCGATCACTGAGGAATAAACATCTGGTTCATCAGACTATGGTGGAGCCACACAACACGCCCCCCACTGGCATCTCAGCAACACATGTCCGTATCTGGAACACTGTCCGGCACATCCCAAAAGGAAGAGTCTCAACCTACGGAACGATTGCACGGCTCGCAGGATTCGGTTCGCATGCACGACTTGTCGGCTACGCCCTCCATGCTCTTCCTGACGGCATTGATCTCCCCTGGCACCGCGTGATCAACGCTCAAGGAAGGATCTCGCTGCCGGCCACAAACGGCGCTTCCAGACGACAGATCACTCTGCTGAAGAAGGAGGGAATAAGAATGAGCAAAGGAAAGGTGGATTTGAAGAAGTATGGGTGGCCAGTCAGAAACCTGAGGTGAATGATGCCTTCACCTTGACCTGAGTCTCGGTCTATTGAATCCCGCGAAACCGCTCGAAACTTTCGCCGCTAACCAGGAATACCAGCGACCCGATTAAAAGGGCCGCATTGACGACGACCGCGATGCCTACAATTGCCCAACCTACCACCCGCCTTGAATGCAGATGGTATCCGATGTTGAGGAAAGCTGGTACAGCGAGCGGCAGGTTGTGAATCCCTAGCGCCAGCAGTGTGATCGCCAGCCAAGCGTTAAGACCCAGCATCGCTCGCCCGTGATCATAGTCGGATGCGAGCACCCTCCATGTGTGATAGATGAGCCACCAAGACGGCACGGCCAAGGCGGTACCAATAAGATAGACCCCGGGAACAGAGCCTTCCAGCGTTCCCGATGCAAGTTTGGTAGTCACGGCTAAGATGTGACCAAAGGCCATGGTTCCGATTGTGACCCCAAAGAACAGATTCATCGCAGCGAGAACCCGACGTCGGGTGGAGAGGTCCGAATGGCGGTACCGATAGAGTAGAAGAGTGACGGCCAGCAGGGCGAAGCCCATTGATGCCGTCAGCCATTTGCTTTCGTCCACGATGAGCGTGACAAGTTGATTGATCATGCTATGCTGCTTGTAGGTGGTCGTGCTTCGTAACGCATCCGGATCAGCGACGGCGTGTCGGTTCCCGCGCGTCCGCTACAACGGGTAGTTAGGCGGTCGCTCCAATTGCGGCAGGCTCCCTGAGTGCACGCGTCTGCTGCCACCGGTTGTTAGGCGCGCACCACACGGCAGTTGTAGCAACCTGGACGAGCATTGTGGATGTGCAGATAGCTCACGTGTTCATTGGTAAAGAGACGGCGGATGGTGGTCTCGAGGTCGGTGCCATTCACGACCTCGGCGGCAACCATCATGGCCGCCGCGTCGTACCCGCGGATGGAGAGAAGCCGATGCCTGAACATGATCGGAATCTCCTCTGCTATGGGACTCGCTGTGCTTACACCTTTGCGGACGAAGATTGGTCCGGATGCGCGGTATGGAGAGGACACGTCGTGATGTGTGAACGGAATAAGCAGGACGGTCTCACCAACCTCGGCGTCGGCGAGGCTCACCCGACATGGGTACCCCGGCTTTTCATCGACAACCATCCGCCGCGCGCCGATTGCCTGCAACTCTGCGTCGCTTTGACTGAACAGCGGCGCGAACTGCTCAGAGGGCAAAGCGATGAATTGAAATGAAGTGTTCATTCGGTACCTCCGTGGTTTCGACAGTTGCCCAACGATTCACGCTGAGTCGCGGCGCCCCCAAGTCGACAGTCCTGCACACGTTTGTCGCCGTCGGTTCCAGCGCGTCGTTAGGCCTGGGCCAGGGCCATTTATGCCTTCGCCCTGCGTTCGCTAGCGAACATCCGGCGTGGGCGATAGTTCTGAAAACGCAGTTTCTTCAAAGATCAGGAGCAATTCCTTCTCAGTGATTTTCTTGAATCCTTGACCATCTTTTACATTGCCAGATTCGTCATAGCGCAAGAAAGCGAAAGCCTCTCCCAGTAAACCTCGGTTTAGTCCTTCGTTTATCATGGTGAAATCGTTTATGGGGTGACGTATATCCTCTACCTCACCGTACGTTTCCGCTCCACCTGGACCTGGAAGCGGCACCGGCACTGTACCTTTCCAATTTAGGCGGGCGCGAATAGGCGGAAACTGGTTGGCGACTGGTTGAAAATTAGCCGGGACGCGAGCAGGGAACATGACTATGCCGCGTGGAAAATTCACTCCACCGATAACGAAAGGCAAGCCTACTTGACCGGCGAATACTAGCTCAGCCGCAGCGAACGTGCTGTTGAAATTCCAGTCGATCCAAACACTAAGTCCCCCACCACTACCAACTGGGAATCCCCCTGGAACAGTCCCGAACCGAGTACTAACCAGGACACCCACGATAATCACCCGTCCGGGCGCGAGGTTGCGCGGGTTAACAACAAACACGCCGTCATTGAATCCATCTACAAGGTTGGGCACAAATTCTTCAGTTACTCCGACCCCTAACCATTCCCAAAATTGTATAAGATGACTGGCAATCGGCGCAAACGGTGCATCATTGAAATCAGGGTTTACTCCTCCGAGCCCATCATTGGGAACATCGTTTGTGTCAACAGGTCCCGGCACACCTTCTTGTGTAGGTTGCGGTAATGGTTCATCTCGGCAGTTCAGGACGCTCAAGACAATTATGGGAATGAATAATGATTTAGAAATCTTGTTTCTCATATCATTGGTCCTCCGCATCTGATTGAGGGATAATGAGTAGGAATTCCAACACTTAAAACGTTGACCAGTGACGATGCGACTTGCTCGGTCCGCTGACTGCGGTTGCAAGTGCGAAAAGCTTCGGGGAAGCTGATCAAAAGATACTTCGTGTAACGAAGGAAGTCAAGTCTTTGGGTCATGCCGATTTTGTGAAGGGCTTGGTTGATCAACCACCCCACGGGTCTATGACCCGTAGGGTCGTAGACGGAGGACACGGAGACAAAAATATTCTCTGTGATTTCCGTGTCAGTACACGATCCTTGCTCAGTGTTCTCTGTGGTTATGTTCTTTAAGAATCGGCCACTACAGGTCTTTGAACGCCACCGACCGTTTCACCGTGAACCGATTGCTGCATCAAATTAGCGCTTGAAACAGAGGAAAGAACTCGGTAGATTTGTCGCGTCCTACCGACAAAATCAACACTTCATCTCAATAATTCTCGAAAGGAGTCCCCCCATGAAGGCCCGATTACCTATTCTCGTGAAGATCACGATCGCTATCCTCTTTCTCCTCCCTCTCGGCTCTGTTCGGGCAGGTGAAGAGCCCGCCACAGGTTTTGTCGGCGATTATCTGATGCAGCTCGACGCCGTACAGAAGCAGATCCTCTCGCTCGAAAATGCCATGCCCCAAGAGAAATTCACATGGCGTCCATCAGAAGGAGTCCGGTCTGTCAGCGAGGTCTATCTGCACATCGCCTTCGCCAATTACTTACTGACAAAATTCGCAGGCTACGATCCACCTGCCGATGTCGCCTCTCAGGTCGATCTGAATTACCTGAGCAAGTGGGATGCCTCCACAACCGACAAGACGGCGATTGCAGAACGCGTCACCAAGTCGTTCGATCACCTCCGATCGACCGTAGCAAAGATATCGGATACCGATCTCGAGTCAAAGGTGGAGTTCTTCGGTCAGATGCTGACAAAGCGGAACATGATGCTTACTGCGCTCAGCCACCTGCACGAGCATCTTGGACAGTCGATAGCCTATGCAAGAATGAACGGAGTGGTACCGCCGTGGAGTGCAGGGGAGCAACAACAGGGTGGGAATTAGGACAGAATTTACGGCGCAAGCCGCTTCATGCTCCAGCTTCCATTCCGCTGCAGCTCGTAAAGAATGCGGTCATTCAACCGGGCATAGCGCTGTTGCCAGAACTCTATTCTCTCTGGTCTGAGCCTGTAACCTCCCCAGTGTGGGGGCCGCGGAATTTTTTTTCCTTCAAACTGTTTTCGAAGTTCTTCGAAACGCTGGTCTAATTCCGCACGGCTGCTTACAACCCGACTCTGTGACGAGACATGGGAGCTCAACTGGCTTTCGCGCGGACGTGAAGTAAAGTAGGCATTAGATTCCTCCAGACTGATTTTTTCTATCGATCCTTCAACGCGCACTGAACGATCAAGTTCAGCCCAGTAGAATACGAGAGCTCCGCGGGGATTCTCGGAAATTTCTCTTCCCTTCCTGCTTTCATAGCTGGTATAGAAGACAAATCCGCCGTGATCTACCTGCTTGAGTAGAACCGGACGTGCTGAGGGACTTCCGTCCCGAGTGGCTGTCGCTAATGTCATGACTTCAGGGAGTTTTATTCCGGTATTGCACGCGATATCAAACCACTCTTTGAACTGAACGATTGGATCGGGATCAAGAACTCCATCATCAAGGAGCGGAAGCGTCGGCAATGCTCGTTCCATATCTCTTATTCTTCAATTGTGGTATAAGAACGACACAAACATAATCAATTCGAACCTGTGACTCAATTCTGAGCTGACGATATGAGAATGAGCCGAACAGAAATCATTACCATTATACTTCTTCTTTGGGCTTCACAAGGATTGTGTCACGACTTCTTCCTCTTCCCTTCAAGGTTCCGAGTTGCACCAGGTGACTCTGTCACCGTATTCATTCACGTGGATGATCTGTTCCCGGGAAGATCCACGAAATGGAAT
>Ga0247727_10010525_pt1 | contig 16376 bp, 14 predicted proteins | sample WisWelCaveWW1625_FD_202498 | JGI IMG/M metagenome (GOLD analysis project Ga0247727, IMG submission 202498) | Biofilm microbial communities from Wishing Well Cave, Virginia, United States - WW16-25 | ecosystem: Environmental > Aquatic > Deep subsurface > Groundwater > Cave microbial mat | place... | reverse complement strand
GCGGCTGACCGCGCTCGCTTTGCTCCGGAGTCATGGATGGATCAAGTACGCGACGGGTTTGGAGGCGCCGGAAGTGTCACATTAATTCCACCCCTGTTTCGTTCCACTAACTCGGCGCGCGACACCTTCAAGGGATCCGCCGGCTTCCCATGGGTCCGATCCGAGGCTGGCGCGGCGCATGCGTCTGGCAAGCCGATTGTGGCTGTCGTCGAGGAACGATCCGTCCCAGAAGACTTGCATCGCTACCTTGAGAGTATTGGCGCTCAGTACCGAGTCTTTTCGAGAAGCCATGTGCGCGACGTCCTAGCCGCGATGTTACATGACCTTCAGGCGCAGAATAGGAGCCGTGAGGCGGACACGAATATACTGCTTGGACTTGCGGCAGGAGCAGCCGTCACCGGCTTGCTTGTGGCCCTCTTCGGAAGTCGCGATTGAAAGAGGCCCTCTCTAGGGATAAGGCCATGGCTACTGCCCTTGACTAGGGCCGCAGGGAGGGCGGGGCTCGTCCTCGCCCCCTATTGCGTCCTGTTAGGGCGCATGGTGGACTGAAGTAGTCGAACAATGGCCAAGCCAGCGAGTTCAAGTCTGAGCGCGTTCAAGGAGAAGAGATGTGACCGTCAACTACAACGAGCCAGGTTACGACCCATTCGGGGATCGTGGAGCGACGCACTATCAACCAACGAATGAGGCCGCTCGTCGGATATTAGCCGCATGGCTTGTTCATCGGAACGTCCAGGACTTGTGCGCGATACACGACGCGGTACGAGAGCCGCGGCAGAAGAAGCTGTGCCTGAAGTACATGATGATGGAGTTGCTGGCGTTTGATGGGCATCTCCGCCGCCTCGTCAACATGGTGAACATCGAATACAAGGACCGAGCCGTGCGTCTTCCTTTGGGCGAGTTCCGGAAGCGCTTTGCGGAATACCGACAGCACTTCGACAGGCGAGAGAAGGACTTCCGTACCGTGCGCAACACGATTGCGGCTCACTCCGGCGAGGACGATGGGGGCGTGGAGACTGACGATCTCGACAAGGCTTGGGATCTGCTTACCTTGAACGGCTTGAACGAGATCTTCGCGGCGATTCCCCCCTTGTTCGCCTCCATGCGGTCGTTCCCGCTGGCAACCTGGACAAAATTGGGAACAGACGGCGAGATCGCGTTCGTTCAGCCGAATCCTCTTCATGGAGCAAGCTTCGTCGAGATCAAGAGGGAGGACGTTGCCGCCCCAACTTCCCCTCCGGCCAAGAGGGACGAGTAGGCCGCGATTGGGCCGACGCGGCGGTAGACCGGAGTAGACCGATGACTCGCCAAGAATGCGAACAGGGGCTGAAGGCCTTGGCCAAATCCGCCTTCAAGGTTCTTCTGGGACGGCCGATGCCAACCGAATTCGAAGAACGCTGGATTGAGTCCGATTCGCCTTCGCCAAGGAAAGAGAAACAAAGGGTCGCTCGCCCGCGGTACCTAGTTGACAGTGCTGCACATGAACTCGCTCAGCTCTCGGAGTTTGTGACACTTCGCGACCGCCTGATCGCACTTCCGGAGTTCGTCACCCGCAGCAAGACCTTCGCGACCGGTGCGAACAAGGAAGAGGCGGTCAAGGCTGCAGCCTTTGTCTTCTTGTGTCAGTTCTTGTCGACGTTAATCGATCTCTCCAAGGGGCTCAGTCTGGTCGAGTCCGCCTGCGACGCCCTCGTTCAAGCGATCACCCAGCACCTTTGGACTACGTTGCGGCGTGTTCGCGTCATTGTGCCCCTCTTGCACCTGCGATCGGACCTAACAGAAGTGGCTCTTCAGCAAGGCGTGAAGATTGTTGGTTTGAAGCCATGGAGGGCTGCGGCGTTAAGTGAACAGATCGGTCTGGAGCTTCGCATGGGCTCCCGCGCCGACTTTTCGCACGCCATCGTGTTCGATTGGGAACGAGATCAAAACGAGAAGGTCGACGAGCAGTGGGATGATCGCGTGCGGTCTACTTGGGTTGCCGTTGTCTCCGCGCTGCGGGTGCTCCGACGGGGATACCTAGATGCGCCTGACTCCATTGAGACGCCTCGTGACTGGCCACTCATGGACACCCGCACGATCGGACATTGGGCGCGAGGCTACCACACCCAGCCCTATCTCGACTATGTCATGAGCGCGGAGGTGGCTGCGGCGTTGCCCGCGATGTTGCAGAACGTCCTGAGCGCCACCAAGGGTGATCGGGCATTGGACGTGGCGATTCGACGGTTCACTTCGGCAATTGGGGAACATCACCACGAGGACAAGCTGATCGATCTGCTCATTGCAGCCGAGGCCCTGTTTCTTGGCGATGGTGAGCCCGAGTTGAAGCACCGGTTCGCGGAACGAGTGGCGCTGCTCCTAGAGACTGAGATCAACGCGCGCCGCAGCATTTACCACCTCGCCAAGCAGGCTTATGATCTGCGAAGCAAGCTTGTACACGGCGCAGCTGTTGATAACACTGCCAAATTCAAACGTTATCAAGAGGGTCGGGAGGAGACCGTGAAGATGCCCCTCCCAGACTTCGTCGAGGACGTTGAGATCCTCATGCGGAGAGGCCTGAACAAGATTCTGTCAATCGCGCCAGAGCAACGTCCCTCCAAGCGTAGGGACTTTTGGGAGAAGCTGAGCTTCGATCCAACCTGTCAACAGTCCCCAATCTAACTGGGGCCGGCTGCCTGGATGCATCCGCTCGTAGTTCTGCCGACGTAAGAGACCGCCGCTAACGCCGGACGTCGAGACCCGGCAGCTCAACGACGCGCCTGATGTGATTCGGTGAAATGCCACGATCGCGTTCGGTCATCCAGCCTGCCCCAGATAGCCGTTCGCCTGGTCCCTTCGATCCCGTCCGTGACCCAGCCTCTCCACCGCATCCCGCCGCGCCCCGGCGCGCGCCTCGCGGGCACTCTGTCCAGCCCGCCGGCGCGCTGCGTAGCGTTGGCGGTAGTAGTCCTGCGTAGACCACCGTCGCATCCCATGACTTCCGCGCACGCGACCCCCGGCCTCTCGCATCGCCCGCGCCAGCGCCTCGCGGTACGCGTTCCGATCCGCCAGGGCCCCTGGATGGGCCTCCAAGTGCGCCTTGAGCTTCGCGTGCAGCTCCGCCGAGATCACCATCGCTTGCACCTTTCCACCCTTGCCGACGATCTCGACCACATTGCCGTCCTTGAGCGACTCCTTCGTGATTCGGTCGGTGCACGACACGCTCCGCCCGGCCGTCTCCAGTTGCAGCCGCGCCGCCAGGTAGTACCGCTCGTCCCGCTCGCGCAGGACCTCGACGGCTCGAGCCACCACGTCGGCCGAGGGCGTCTCGCGCGTCGGGCCGGCGACGACTTCGCCGGCCTGTAGCCCGCGGATGATCTCGCCGTACTTCGCCGAGAGCGCCACGAACGACGCCGTCTTCCCGATCAGCGCGCCGAGCTTCACCAGCTCGCTCCGCAGCTTGTGAAGCGTCTTCGCCGCCCAGCGCTCGTCGATCGCCTTCTCCAGGAACGCCTTCGCGTGCTTCGCCGTGATGTCGCGCAGGTGCTGCACGCCGTACCGCTCGTGGCAGAACTTCACGAACTCGCGCAGGTCGCGCTCGTACGTCGCGCGCGTCCTGCCCGTGAAGATCACGCCGCGCGTGTACTGGTTCGGGTCGCGGGCGTCCCGAAGCCCGGCCATCTTGAGGCCGTGCTTCGTCTCGCCCTCCTCCCGCAGCGCGAACCACTCCTGCTGCGCGTTCCAGAGCGCGTCGTGCAGCTCGTCCTTCACCTCGTGCAGCGACATCAAGCACCTCGCATGAACCTGTCTCGGGGCAGACCCTGACTGGGTATCCGGCTTGCGCCTTCCTTCGAAATCCGCGCGCGTTCGTTGTTCAGAGCTGAGTCCCTTGCGGGACTCCGTGGACAGCCGGCGCTTTTCACTCGGAAAGCGCCGGAAAACCGCGGCCGGCGCACGAAACTCGCGGCATGAGCCGCCGTTTCGTGCACGCCTCGCGGCGTGTACCGCCGGCCTCCCGCGCCCACGGACCGCGCTGCGCGCGCCGTGGTCACGGGCGTCCCTCGGGACCGCGCGGCGGTCCCTTCGCACGGCTCGCGCCGCCCGGGCGCGAACTGAGCTCGGAGCCCAGGAACCGGGCTCCGGACCGACTGGCGGCACCACCGCCAACGGCCATCGACGAGGACATCTATGTCGTTCACCGCCTCGACGAATTCGTGATCGGCGTGTGCTCCGATCACGGTCGTCGGGTTGGCGGCTACGGGGAGGGGAGAAAGAGAGCGCGACCAAAGCGCGCTCCCGCCGCGTAGTCCTGCGTAGCGCCACGTTGGGCGCGAAGCAGGACGGACGCCCGCTTCATGGCCACCGGCCTGCACGGGCAACAGGCGGGTCGGTCGGCCCGAAGGCCGTCAGTCATGCAACGTCCCGGCGTCCACGAAGTCGAGAGCGACATCGTCGATGGTCGGGCGCCACGGTGGGGTGGGCCTGCCTGCGGTACGCAGCGCAGGTGAAAAGGCCTGAAACGGAGAAGGCATGAGAGCCTCCTCCGCCAGGTGAAAGAAAAGGCCCGCCGAAGACGGCATGAGAGCCGCTCCGTCGGGTGAAAGAGAGAGCGTTTCAAGCCTGCATGCCGAAAGAGTCTCTCCGAGGTCCAAGCCGAGACTCCTGCGGCGCGCAGGCGTCCTGGAGACAGCGCGTGAGAGCGCCGCAGCTCCGGACGTCGCGCCCGACGAGCTCGTCGAACAGTCGAAGTGTGTCATCGGGCCGGAGTCGGATGCGCTTCTGGCGCGATCCGCCCGGCCCGGCAGTATCTCCCAATCCCGGACAGCAGATTCCTCGTCAGCCAGTTGTCAAAGAGCCCGCCCGGCGTCAATGCGCCGGGCACGAAAGCTCACGACTTCGGTGAACCTTCTACGCTGAAGAGCGTCTCGACATCGTCCAGACTGCCCTTCACCACGACACACACGAATTCGTCGAACTCCTCGACGTCGGCCCGACGTCGGAGGCGCCCTCCGTGGATTTGCCGCTCGGGCACCAGCTTGTTGCCGGCTTCTTGAATGCTCGAAGCCATCACCCGGCCGCGGCGGTCGACGAGTTTGATGACTGAAAAGTCGCTGTTCGGAAAGGCCGGGCGTCGATCGGACCCAAGCTCGGGACCGATGAAGATGGCAATCTCCTCACCAGGCAACTGGAACGCGTAACCCGGCCGCAAGTAGTCGTCGAGAAGCTCGACAACTCGGGACGACTGAACCCGGATGACAATGTGCGCCTGGTTCAAATCCAGAACTTCGCGGAACGAGCGCAAGGCGGATCGCGTCTCATGACCCTGCCACACGCTGATTCCCGTCATCATCGTCCCCCCAACCAAGAGCCAGAAGGCTGTGATGATCGTCCAAGGCATGGGCGAGGCCAGCATCGTCCACAACCACAGAACGCCGAAGAAAACGGAGCCCACCCGCACGGAGAGCCACAGCTCACGCAAGGGACGCGCCTGCGCTTCCAGCTGGCTGATGCGAGCCGCGAGCGCATCACGCTCGCCAGCCGTCAACTCACGGACGGAGGTGTTCGACATTCGCGTTCCCATCACCACTCTACCGGCTCGGCGCCTCACCAGCCGCGCCGACACACGTCTCCCTAGCGTGTAGGCCGCCCGACTCACTTGCGACCCTCCCGCGAACCGAGCGCCGCCGCCAGCGTCAGCAGCGCCGCGCGCTCCTCGGCCGACAGCTTCGGCCAGAGCTCCGCGAGCCGCTCAAATTCGTCATCGCCGTTTGACTTCCTTTCGACTGTTTCGTTGACGCAAAGCGTCCCTTGGAGGCTGTCGCGACTTGACGCGGCCGACTCACTTTCGGCGCTCCGCGTCTCCAACTCCTTGTGTCCCAACATGTCCGGCGTTGACGCGGTTTTGGGCGCGAGTGACGCAGCCGGGGCCGTTTCACTCGGATTTTGGTTCAAGTCCCGTCGGGCACCCTTTTTCGGCGAACCGCCGTGCTGTTGGGCCACAAGCACTTGCGGCGGAATCGCCCCTCGCTCGCTTTCGTTCCAGAAAACGAGACGCGACCGCTCCTCCCTGACGGCGCGCAGCTTTGGGAGACTTCTTCCCTCACCCCTCCTCCCTTCGTAACCTCACCCCTGTGCCCGCACCCCTGACCTCCGACACCTCCCGTCTCGCCGCCAGTTTTCTGCGCGCGCTCGCCGCCCGACAGCTGCGCCTCCGCTGTTTCCCGCAGTGGCCGCCCGACATCGACGCCGTCGCGCCCGCCTACGCCGTCCTCCGCGAAGCGCCCGAACTGGTCGTTGCCTGCGACGGCGAACTCACCCTCAACGGCAGCCCGTTCCGCAACGCCCCCGAGTTCGAGGCGCTCCTCCGCTCCCGCTCGCTCAAGTCGGTCACCTTCCGCGCAGGCGTCGAGCCGCGCGAACTCGACGTTCTCGGCGGCCCTCACGTCGACGTCGAGCTGGCCGCGCAGCCGCACGACCCGCCGCCCGACGCCGTGCGTCCCCTGGAGGTCGACGAGCTCGACCGCCTCTACGCGGCACTGCGCCACTGGAAGACGGCCGCCGCCCGGCTTCGCGAACATCCGCCGGGCGACGCCGCCACGGCGGCCGCCCTGGGCCTCGCGGCCTCCGCGATCGCTTCGCTCCTCTCTCTCGTCCCCCGCATCACCTTCGCGACGCCCGGCGGGCCGCTCATCGTCAATAACGAACCGCTTCCAACGCGCCACGCCGCCGCCGCGGCCGCCATCGCGCGGCTCGAGGAGATCCTCCCCGCGCGCGGCATCCGCTCCCTCACCCTCTGGCACGGGATCGAACCCTACGAGTGCCACGCGCTGACGAGCTTCCTCGCGGTCGACAACCGCTCGTACGCGGAGCAGATCCGCGCGACGCTTCACGGCGGTCATGTCGCCTTCAATCTCCCCGAAGAAAGCCCCGACAGCGACCACGGCCTGCCGTCGTTCCCCCACGAGACCCGCGAAGAGGAGATCCTCCCGCTCGATCCGCTCGAGAAGGACAACACCGAGGAGACCGACAACCTGGACCTCCGCGCGAAGTTCCTTCTCAGCGCGCCGGTCGACCGCTTTCTCACCCCGGAGGCGGCGCACGAGTTCGGCCCCGCCCTCGAGTCGCTCAACACCGGCGGCCGGGCGAAGTACGCCAACCGGCTGGTCGACCGCCTGGCGGTCTACCTCGCCGACCCGGAAGTTCGGTGGCGGCGCAGCGCCTACGGGGTCCTGGCGCAGGCACTCCGGGAGGCGAAGGGCACGAGCCGCGCGATGCTCATCGTCCGCAGCCGCCCGGCCCTCGCGATGGCGGCCGCGACCGAGACGGAGCTCGAGCCGTTCGCCGACGCGGCGAGCGCGTGGATCGCCGCGGCGCTCGAGGCGTGGCCGCTCCAGGTCGCCGCGGAGTTCGTGGCGCAGTACCTCCGCGCGAGGCTCGACCGCGATCCGGCCTGGAAAGCCGTGCTGCTCGCCCGCACGAAGAGCATCACGGCACTCGACCCCGTCTTCAAGGCGCTCCGCACCGGGCCGGCGCCGCTGCGCGAAGCCGCCGTCCGCGTCGTGAGCGCCATTGGCGCCCCGCTCACCCCCCGGCTGGTCGAGTTCATCATCTCGATCGACGACGAGGACGCGCGCCGCGCCGCCGCCGTCGCGCTTGGCGAGGCCGGCGGCCAGGCCGAACTCTCCAAGTACGCCGCCGAGGACCAGAAGCTCGCCCTGCGCGCACTTTCCGTGCTTGAGGCCGCCGGACCCAACGTCGACGGCGCCGTCATCTCCGCCATCGGCCGCTCAGAGCGCGCGGTCCGCGATGCCGGCTTCGCCCTCGTACGCCGCCTCTCGCATGCGGCCGCGGCCCCGATCCTCCGACGCACGCTGGGCCTCGAGCCCCTGATGACGCTTGCCACGGCGACCCGCATGTCGCTGGTCGAGCTCCTGCCGGACGTCGTCCGCCTGGCCCGCGAGACGCTCAACGACGCGCACGCCTTCGCGGCCTGCTCGTACCTGTCGGCGGTTCCGTCGCCAAGCGCGATCCACGCGCTCAAGCGGGTTTTCGAGACGCGTTCGAAGATGTTCGGCCTGAAGAAGGGGCTGAGCGACGCGACGCGCGCGGCGGCGATCTCCGCCATCGCCCGCATCGGCCATCCCGATACGCTGGCGATCCTCGAGGCGGCCAGGGACGACCAGAGCGAGCTGGTGCGCAACGCGGCCAAGTAGTCGCGCTATAATGTCGCTGACATGGCCACGACTGTCACGCGGCACCGATTCACGGCGGACACCTACGACCAGATGATCCGGGCCGGCATTCTCAAGCCAGACGATCGGGTGGAGCTGATCGAAGGGGAGATCGTTCAAATGAGCCCGATCGGAGAACGACATGCGGCCTGCGTGAAGCGCCTGAACCGGCTGTGCACTCGGATCCTCGGCGATCGCGCCATTGTCGCTGTTCAGGACCCGATTCGCCTCAGCGACGATTCCGAGCCGCAACCCGACCTTGCCATCCTCAAGCCGCGCGACGACTTCTACGCGTCAGGCCACCCTCGCGCCGCGGACATCCTCCTCGTCATCGAGGTGGCGGACACGACCCAGACGTTCGACCGCGACACGAAACTGCCGCTCTACGCGCGCGCGGGCATCGCCGAGGCGTGGCTTGTCGATCTCGAGAAGGGCCGCGTCGAACTCTATCGCAAGCCGGGCCGGAAGGGGTATTCCTCTGTACACACGGCGTCCCGGCGTGATCGGATTGCCCCCTCAGCGTTCGCCGGGATCGAGATTTCCGTCGATCAGCTTCTCGCGTAGCTCTCACCTTCCCGCTAGACTCCCGCCCATGACTCGATTCCTTCTGTTCCTCCTTCTCCTCCCTCCTCCCTTCGTTCCCTCCCACCTTCGTGCGGACGCCTTGCCCTCCGAAGCGCCGCCTTTGGGCGCGAAGGAGGGCGCCATCGACGGGTACTTGGACTACGCCGCCTACGTCAAGCAGCTCGCCGAATTCAAGTCGGTCGCCTCCCTCGGCAAGACCCTCGGAGGCCGCGAGGTCCACGTCATCACGCTCGCGACCGGCAAGCCCGAGGAGAAGCCCGCGATCCTCATCATGGGCGCGGTCCACGCGCCGCACCTCGCCGGCGCCGAGCTCGCGCTGCGCATGGCGAAGCTCCTCGCCAAGGACGAGAAGCTCCTCGACCGCGTCACCTTCTACGTGGTCCCCCGGCCGAGCCCCGACGCCGGCGAGGCTTTCTTCAAGAAGCCGTTCGCCGAGCATCCCGGCAACGACCGCAAGACCGACGACGACCGCGACGGCGACCCGGGCGAGGACCCCCCTGACGACCTCAACAAGGACGGCTGGATCACGATGATGCGCGTCGAGGATCCTACGGGGCCGATGATGGCCCATCCCGACGACCCGCGCGTCCTGATCGCCGCCGATCCCAAGAAAAACGAACGCGCTGCCTGGCGCGTCATGGTCGAGGGCAGGGACGACGACGGCGACGGGCAGTTCAACGAAGACGGGGGAGGCGGCGTCGCGTTCAACCGCAATTTCACCTTCAACTACCCTGTCTTCAAAGTCGGCGCCGGCCCCAACCAGGTCAGCGAAGTCGAAACGCGCGCGATCGCCGAGTTTGTCCACGACCATCACAACATCGCCGCGATCTTCTCGTTCTCGCCCGACGACAACCTGATGAACCCCTGGAAGGCCGATCCTGCCAGCGAGGGCAACCGCATCAAGACGAAGCTCCTCCAGGCCGACGCGCCCTTCACCGACTACCTCGCCGAGCAGTACAAGAAGATCCACGGCGGCGCGGATTGTCCCGCATCGGCCGCCGGCGAGGGCTCCTTCACCGAGTGGGCCTACTTTCACGCCGGCCGCTGGTCGTTCGCCGCGCGCGGCTGGTGGATCCCGAAAGTCCCCGTCGAGCCCGCGCCGACGGAGACGCGCGGCGCCGACATCGCCAACGCGCTCCGCTGGTTCAAACAGGAGACCATCGACGGCTTCGTCGACTGGACCCCCGTCGACCATCCCGACTTCCCCGGCAAGAAAGTCGAGGTCGGCGGCATCAAGCCGTTCTTCCTGCTCAACCCGCCGGCGAAGGAGCTCGACGGACTCGCCGAAAAGCACCGCGACTTCGTCGTGAAGCTTGCCGGGTTTCTGCCGACGCTCTCGATCGGCGACGTGAAGATCGAGGCTCTCGGCGAGGGCGTGTTCCGCGTCACGGTTCCCGTGCTCAACACCGGCTACCTGCCGACGATGAGCTCGATGGGCGAGACGAACCGCGAGATGTACCCGCTCCAGCTCAAGATCGACCTGCCGGAGAAGGCGTCGCTCGTCAACGGCGTCGCCCGCGTGAAGCTGACGCGGATCGAGGGCGGCGCGAAGACAGAGCATGTCTTCCTCGTGAAAGGCGCCGGCGACGCGAAGCTGACGGTCTGGGCGCCCGCCGTGGGAAGCGACTCCAAGCCCCTGGTGCTCAAATGAGATATGCCGCGATCGTTGTGCTGCTGTTCGTCGCGCAGGAAAAACAAGAGAAACCCTACCAGCCGATGGGCGCTCCGTCCGATCCGAGAGTCGACGTCCGCTGGAACCGCTATCACGACCACGGCGAGATCGCGAAGATCTTCTCCGACCTCGCGAAGGCCTTCCCCAACGCCGCGAAGCTCTCCACCCTCGGCAAGTCGTACGGCGGCCGCGACATGCTGGTGATGACGATTACGAACTTCGCCGTCGGCAGCGAAATGGAAAAGGCGGCGTTCTGGGTCGACGGCGGCATCCACGCCAACGAACTCCAGGGCCCCGAGGTCGCCGCCTACACCGCGTGGTACCTCTGCGAGATGAACGGCCGGCTTCCGTTCATCACGAAGCTCCTGAACGAGCGCGTCTTCTACATCCTGCCGATGCTCAGCCCCGACTCGCGCGATGCGCACATGTACAAGCCCAACACGACGCACTCGCCGCGCAGCGGCCAGCGGCCCGTCGACGACGACAAGGACGGGCTCGTCGACGAGGACGGGCCCGACGACCTCGACGGCAACGACTCCATCTCGCAGATGCGCATCAAGGACCCGAACGGCCGGTACAAAAAGCACCCTGACTTCCCCGACATGATGGTCCCCTGCAAGCCGGACGAGACGGGCGAGTACACGATGCTCGGCATGGAAGGGATCGACAACGACGGCGACGGCCGGGTCAACGAGGACGGCGACGGCTTCTACGACCCGAACCGCGACTGGGCGTGGAACTGGCAGCCCGACTACGTCCAGCACGGAGCCCACCGCTATCCGTTCTCGATCCTCGAGAACCGCATGATGGCCGACTTCGTCGCGTCTCATCCGAATCTGGCCGGCGCGCAGTCGTTCCACAACGCCGGCGGCATGATCCTCCGCGGCCCGGGGGCGAAGACCGATCGCTACGACGGCTCCGATGTCGGCGTCTACGACGTCATCGCGAAGAAGGGCGAGCAGATGCTCCCCGGCTACCGCTATCTCGACGTCGCCTTCGGCCTCTACGAGGTCTGGGGCGGCGAGCTCGACTGGCTCTACGCGATGCAGGGGATCCTGACCTTCTCGAATGAGCTCTGGACGAACTTCAACCTCTTCCGGCGCGACGCGCAGGAGACCGACACGCAGTTCTTCAACCGCCACCTGCTCTTCAACGAGGGCGTCTCCCCGTGGAAGGAGGTCGCCCACCCGCAGTTCGGCAGGGTCGAGGTCGGCGGCTTCCGCAAGGAGTGGACGCGCCAGCCGCCGTCATTCCTGCTCGAGGAGGAGTGCCACCGCAACATGGCGTTCGTCGTCTACCACGCCGACCAGATGCCGCAGATCAAGGTGCAGTCGCTGGAGAGCCGCGCGCTCGAGGGCGGCCTCATGGAGATCACGGCCGTGATCACGAACCCGAAGGTCATCCCGACGCGCCTTGCGGTCGACGTGAAGAACGGGATCACGCCGCGCGACCGCGTGACCCTCCAGGCCAAGGATTTGAAGGTGATCACGGCGCTCGTCTCGACCGACCGCTTCTTCCGCGGCGCGAAGGAGCAGAAGCGGAAGCCCGAGGAGCTTCGCCTCGACACGGTGCCGGGAATGGGCGCGGTCTACTGCCGGTGGATCGTGAAGGGCGTGGGACCGTACACCGTCACAGCGCGGAGCGCGAAAGGCGGGACGGACGCGGTTATCCGCTGAACGCGGATAACCGCGCATGTTCGATGTACGAGGCGGCCCCGGGTCTTTACTTCGTACCTCGAACATCGTAGATCGTACTTCCCATGCCTTGGATGCGCGCGCTCGACACGATGGCCCTCGCGGACGGCAAGCCGGTCGTCGTGCGCGTCAACGGGCGGGAGCTGGCGCTCGCCCGCGTCGGCCGCGCCGTCTACGCGCTCGACAACATCTGCCCGCACGCCGGCGGCTCGATCGGTGACGGCTACATCGTGCGCGACGTCATCCACTGCTCGTTTCACGACTGGCCGTTCGAGCTCGCGACCGGGCAAAGCTCGATGGGCGATTGCGTCGCAACGTTTCCGACCCGGGTGAATGACGGGTGGGTGGAGGTGGAACTCTGATGCAGCCGGTCCAATCGCCCGAGGAATACCAGGTCGCCTGGCTCCAGGAGAAAGGCCTCGCCGATCCCGCCGCCCTCAAGGAGGCGCGCCAGCGCCTTGCGGCGGAGCTGAACACGCGCCCGCTGATGGCGCCGCGCGTTCCAACGCTCCTGTCCGTTCTCGCCGACATGGGCCGCCTCACGCCCGCGCAGCGGGATGAAGGCGAAGCGGAAACGGCGCGGCGCCGCGGCGGGTTCATGAACTGGCGCTCGGAGACCATGGCGGAGGAGCAGCGCAGGCGCGACGCGCGGAAGAACCTCCCACCGGGCCCTACTGCTTGAGGTTCTCGATCTCCTTCTCGCAGGCGTCGCGATGCGGCCAGTCCTTCGGCGCGATCTCGAGCGCCTTCTGCAGATCGGCGATCGCCGCGTCGTTCGCCTTCAACCCCTTGTGCAGCAGCGCGCGCCTGGCGTACCACTCGGGTCGCTGGTAGATCGCGAGCGCCTGGTCCCACTCGCCGATTCCCGCGCGGGCTACCTCCGTCACGTCCTTCCGCCGCCGGTCGAGCCAGAAGACCCAGTTCAGCCGCGCCGCCCCCCGGGACTCAAGCGAGCGCCAACTCCGCGGCCCGCCTTTGAGCGCTTCGTCGAAATGGCGGATGGCCGACTGGTAGATCGCGGTGGGATCGTCGCCGGCCGCTCCCGCCGCGTCGGCTGAGCCCAGCTCCGCGATAGCGAGCAGCTCCATGAGAACGGCGTTCGCCGGACTGAGCTTCACGGCCCGACCGAGGGCCTCGACCGCCTCACCGAAGAGCAGGCGCCCGCTCTCCCGTCGCGCGACCCGCACCTGCGCCTGGAAGAGCTTGACCTCCCCCAGCTTGCCCCAGTTCCAATCCCGCGCGGGGTTGAGCTGAACCGCGCGCTCGCAGTCCTCGATGGCCTGCTGAATCAGCGGCTCGAACGGCTCGCCCCGCTGCCGCCTCCAGTCGGCCAGCTGGAATCGTACGGCTCCGCGCCGCTCGTGGCCGTCGCCGCTTCCAGGATCAAGCCGCAGCGCCTCGTCGAGATCTGCCAGCGCGCGCTGGTACGCCTCGGTCGGGTCGCGGCCGGATCCCTTCATCCGGTTCCCAAGCTTCGTCCGCGCCATCCCGCACTTCGAATAGGCGTCGCTCCGCGAAGGATCGCACCGGATCGCCTCGACGAAGTCCGCCACGATTTTCCCGAAGAGCTCGATCGCAACGTCCGCCTCGCCCTCCAGCCGGTCGGCGGCCGACAGCAGCGTCCCGGCGCGCAGCTCCCACACCTCGGCGCGCGAGGGCACCAGCCGGATCGCCTCGTTGCAGTCGTCCAGGACGGCCCGATAGCGCGGCGCGCGGTGATCGATTCGTTCGCCCAGGCAGGCGAACAGCCGGACCGTGATGCGGCTCATCAGGAACGGGACATACCCACGATCGTAATCGAGGCCCGCCGAGAAAGTCCGTTCCGCCTCCTCCAGGCGGCCGTACTCCATCTGCGCCCGACCGAGCCACTCCCACGCCTCCGGCAGATCGGGCTGCGCCTTGACCACGCCCTCCAGGAGCGCGAGCGCGCGGCGCTCCGAGACGAGCCAGGCCACCAGCGCGACGGCGAGCGGATCGGCGGAGGCCTCCAGGTCCTCGAGGGCCGCACGGCGGGCGTTCTTCGCCGCCTCGTCAAGCGTCAGCTCCTCGCGCTGCGGCCGCCGCATCGTCGACTTCTCCAGGCACCACCGATCGCGCAGCCGTTCGATCTCGACGTCGTAGGCGCGGATCCGCAGCAGGCCGCGTTCGAACCGCGCCGGAGCGTACGACGCGTCGCGACGGATCGCCTCCTCCTGCTCACGCAGCGCCTCGTCGTACTTCATCTGCGCGCGGCAGAACCGCCCGATGAGGTAGTGCGGCTCCGCCAGGCCCGGCAGGCGACGCTTGACGTCGTCGCACGCCGCGCGAACCGCCGTGGCGCTCTCCTCCATCCCCTTCACGTTTCCCGCCCTGCGGAGGTCGAGCGCGGCCTTGAGGCACGTTGCCGACGTGCTCCTCATGCGCTCGATCAGCTGCTGCTCCGCCGTGACGACCGCCTGCTGCGTGCGCCCGAGCGAATGACGGACGCCGACAAGGACGGCCACGACCATTCCGAGTCCCGTCACCGCCGCCAGCAGCACGCCGCGGCGGCGCCCCAGGGTCTTCCGCAGACGGTACGAGAACGTCGGCGGCGTCGCGGAGAGCGCCTCGCCCGCGAGCCAGCGATCGAGATCGTCGCCAAGTGCCGCCGCGTCCGGGTAGCGACGTTCGCGGTCCTTTTCGATGCACTTGAGCGCGACGGTTTCCAGGTCGGCATCGATTCGTGGATTGAGCGCTCTCGGCGCGGGCGGTTCAACCGCTTCCACCTTGCGGAGCACCTCGTAGATCGACGCGCCCTCGAACAGGCGGCGGCCGGTCAGGAGTTCGTAGAGCGTGGCGCCAAGACTGTAGATGTCGCTGCGCGCGTCGGCCCGCTCGCCTCGCGCCTGCTCCGGCGGCATATACGAGGGCGTGCCGACCACCGTGCCGGAGACCGATCCGCCCTCGACCCTGCGGGCAAGGCCGAAGTCCATCACGAAAAGGTGGTCGCGCGCGGTCATCAGGTTGTCCGGCTTGAGGTCGCGATGGATGACTCCGCGCTCGTGCGCCGCGTGCACGGCGCGGGCCGCGTCACGGATCAGCCGCACGATCAGCCGGGGATCCCCGCGGCGGACCGATTTGAGCGTGGAGCCGTCGACGAACTGCATGGCGATGAAGTGGCGGCCGTGGTCGGCGCCGACTTCGTAGATCGCCGCGATGTTCGGATGGGAAAGATCGCCCGCGAGCTGCGCCTCCCGCTGGAACCGCGCGAGTTCCTCCGGATCGTCGCCCCGCAGGAACTTCAGCGCCACCCAGCGGCCCAGGACGGTGTCCCACGCCTTCCAGACTTCGCCGCCGCCGCCCGCACCGAGCTTCGCGACGCGGACGAACTTTCCGAAGCGCGATTCGGGGGGCGCGCAGAGGACCTCCGGGGGGGTCGCGGCCGACATGGCCGGTATGCTATCCGAGCAGGGAGACATCGAGCTCGAAGGTGTAGCGGATCCCCTTCGCCTCGAGCGCCTTCACTTCCTCCTCGAGGAGCTTGAGCGTCGCGGCGTATTCCGGCGAGCCGGTCTCGATCCGCATCTTCCCGTGGAGGTACTTCTCCACCATGCGCTTCGATGCCGGATGGGCCGGCGCGAAGACGGAGAGCGTCAGCGGCCGCCCGGCCGACGCGGCCAGCCGCCACGCGCCGAGCAGCAGTGCGGGGAACATCCCCTTCCCGCGCATCGACGAGTCGACCAGGATGCCGGCCAGCCAGAGCTTCCGCCGCGACACTTTCATTCGCAGCCCGCCCACCAGTCGTCCCTCGGAATTGAAGAGGGCCAGTCCGCGGCTCTTGCCGAGCATCAGCAGGTAGACCGCGCCACCGAGCAGCCAGGCGATGACGCCGATCATGGCGGCCGGACGCCACGTCACCGGCAGCAGGTAGGTGCCGAGGAGCGCGAGCACCGGCAGCCCGATGAAGAGGTAAAGCTCCGACGTCAGGAACGCGCGCACCACCGCCTGAGGCAGCTCTCGCGGCGAGAAGAAGCCGGCGACGACGTAGCGACCCGCCGCGCGGGATGAGGCCGGATCAAACGCGACGCGGTACGTTTCCAAGCCCACAGAGTAGCTGGTAGCTGGTGAAGAGTAGCTAACACTACAGCGCTACAGTCGCACATTGCACCACCGAAGCACTGAGAGATCGAAGCCAGCTGCTGCGAGACGGGCGCGAGCTTTTCTTCGATGAGCGTCGCGGGCGCGAGGAATGCGCCATTG
>Ga0247727_10010524_pt1 | contig 16376 bp, 17 predicted proteins | sample WisWelCaveWW1625_FD_202498 | JGI IMG/M metagenome (GOLD analysis project Ga0247727, IMG submission 202498) | Biofilm microbial communities from Wishing Well Cave, Virginia, United States - WW16-25 | ecosystem: Environmental > Aquatic > Deep subsurface > Groundwater > Cave microbial mat | place... | reverse complement strand
CCATCCACCACCTTCTCGGCCACGTAGATCTTTTCCCCGACCAATTTAGCGGTTCGTTTGGCGACGTCCTTCTTCGTGATTGTTTTCTTCATTTAAGCCTCTCCTCTCTTTGTGTAGAAGACTGTTTGATATTAGACAATTTATTTTTTCTTAATACGACTTAATACTACTGCTGAAGAAACGACTAACTTGACACGGCGCTGTTCAGACGTTCAACACTCAACACACCCTTTACCTGGCTGATTTTATTGATGACCTTGGTTAAATGCTGTAGGTTACGAACCTCTAGTATGATGTTGCTGTGCACTATCGTGTCTTCGGCTTTCATCTCGATGCTGACGATGTTGGTTTCGGTCTGCGAGATGGATTCGGAAACGTCGCGTAAAAAGCTTTTGCGATCTTCACCCAGAAGCTGCAGCCGAACCATGAAATGTTTATCCGGATCCACATCCCACTCCACTTCGATGCGCCGCTCCGGGTGTTCCATCAAACTCGCAATGTTTTTGCAGTCGCCGCGGTGCACAACGATGCCCCGGCCGCGGGTGATAAACCCCATGATGTTGTCGCCGGGAACCGGCTGGCAGCACCCGCCAAACGCAATCATCAAGTTGTCGATGCCCTGAACTCGCACCCCTTTGGCTTTGCCGCGCGCGACATTCAAAAATTTCTTGATGATCGAGGTGTCTTTGATCTCGATATTCTTCTCGGGAGCGATCTTGTTGATGAGGGTATGAATCGAGGTCTCCCCGCGGCCAATGGCAGCTAAAAGATGCTGCGAATTCTGAAAATTCAAACTCTGTGCCAGCTCGTCTAAATCGACACTCTCCTTTTTGATGCTGCAGCGTTTGAAATTTTTGGCAACAATTTCCTCGCCCAGCTTCAGGCTTTGTTCATAAAACGACTCTTTCAGCCAGCGCTTGATCTTGCTGCGGGCTTTGGAAGTTTTGACAAACTTAATCCAATCCGGGTTGGGTTTCTGATTGGGCGAGGTGATAATCTCAACCGAGTCGCCGCTCTTCAATTTATAGTTCAATGGCACCATCTTGCCGTTGACTTTGGCGCCAATACAGTGGTAACCGACATCGGTATGGACCGCGAACGCAAAATCCACACAAGTAGAATCGAGGGGGAGCTTCTGTAGATCGCCTTTGGGAGTAAACACAAACACCTCGTCCTGAAAAAGATCGATGCGCAGGTTTTCCATGAATTCGGACGGGTCTTTGGTTTCCTGTTGCCATTCGAGCATCTGCTTGAGCCAGGCCAGCCGCTTATCCAGCTCGTCCTGCTTGCTTCCCCCCTCCTTATAGAGCCAGTGCGCAGCGATCCCCACTTCGGCAGTGCGGTGCATATCCTCCGTGCGAGTTTGAATCTCAATCATCTTGCCATCCGGCCCGACAACAGTGGTGTGCAGCGATTGATAGAAATTTGACTTCGGCGTGGCGATGTAATCTTTGAACCGCTCGTGCACTGGGGTATAAAGATTATGAAGGATGCCAAGCACGAAATAGCATTCCTCAACCTTTTGCACGATGATACGAATCGCCAGCAGGTCATAAATCTGCTCAAAGGCAACCTGCCGCGATCGCATTTTGCCATAGATGCTGTAAAAATGTTTTGGCCGCCCGGTAATCTTTGCCTTAATTCCAGAGTTGCGCAACTCGCGCCGAATGGGGGCTACCACCCTGCGTATGTAACGCTCGCGCTCCTCACGCTTGTCGGCAATTTTCCGCACCAGTTCCCAGTAGTTATCCGGCTCCAGAGTTTTGAGAGCGAGATCTTCCAGCTCCCACTTTATTTTGGCAATGCCCAACCGATGAGCCAGAGGCGCATAGACATCGCGAGTCTCAATCGCGATGCGCTCTTGTTTTTTGCGCGGCAGATATTCGATAGTGCGCATATTGTGCAAACGGTCAGCAAATTTAATCAATATTACGCGGATGTCCTTCACCATCGAAAGGATCATTTTGCGAAAATTTTCGGCCTGCCGCTGCTCGAGACTGTCGAACCGCAGCTCGCTGATTTTGGTAACGCCGTTCACCAGCAGCGCCACCTCGATGCCAAACTTTTCTTGCACCTCTTCGATGGTAATGCCGGTATCTTCCACTACGTCGTGCAACAATCCACCCATGACGGTAGTAGAGTCCATCTTCAAATCAGTGAGAATTTTTGCGACTTCTAAACAATGGACAAAGTAGGGCTCGCCGGATTTCCGCAGCTGATCCTTGTGGGCATCGATGCTAAAATCCCACGCTTCGATCAGAACGGATGTATTCGCGTTCGGGCTGTAACGCTTCAGTTTTCGCAAAATCTCAGCCTGCAATTTTTTGTAATTCCCATTTTCCATGTCGTTGGAATCAAAAGGCAGAATCCTCGTTGCGAGTCTTTTCTAAATTGGCGAACAGCACATAATTTCTATGAAAATAGACTTTCACTGTGTCTGTGGGACCATTGCGCTGCTTGGCGATGATGATCTCGGCAATGCCGGCGTCCTCGGTGGGACCGTACATTTCCGGGCGGTAAATGAACATCACCACGTCGGCGTCCTGCTCGATAGCGCCCGATTCCCGCAAATCCGATAAAATCGGCCGCCGATCGCCGCCGCGCGATTCGACCGCCCGCGAAAGCTGCGACAGCGCCACCACGGGGATGCTCAATTCCTTTGCCAGCGCTTTTAGCGATTGCGAAATCAATGAGATTTCGATCTGCCGGCTCTCGGAGCCCCTCGGACCTTTCACCAACTGCAGGTAATCGATGACCACCATGCCGATTTTTTTCTCCGCCTTCAGCCGCCGGGTTTTGGCGCGAATTTCATTCACGTTCAAAGCCGGAGTGTCGTCAATAAAAATTGGCGCCTCGGCCAATTTACCGACACAGGTGCTTAGCTTCATCCACTCGTTCTCTGGCAGCCGACCGGTACGGACTTTGTGCGAATCGACCCGCGCCTCACTGCACAACATGCGCATAGCGAGCTGGGTATTGGACATTTCTAAACTGAAGATACCCACGGGCACGCCGAAATCCACTGCCGCGTTGCGGGCAATGTTAAGACAAAACGCCGTCTTCCCCATCGACGGGCGCCCGGCCACGATAATCAAATCAGAATTTTGGAAGCCGGAAGTGCATTCATCTAAATCATCGAAGCCGGTCGCAATGCCAGTGACTTTGCCCTTCCGCTTGTGAAAACTGTCAATGATGTCAAAAGTCGTGCTAAGGATGGGTGAGATCGGCTGGAAACCCTTGCGCAGATTTTTTTCAGAAAGAGCAAATATTTTTTGTTCAGCCGTGTCGAGAATGTCTGCCGCATCTTCGCGCGCTTCGAACGAGTCCCGCGCAATTTCCGTGGAGGCTTCGATGAGTTTGCGCAGCAGCGACTTTTCTAAAACGATTTTCGCGTAATACTCAACGCTGGCAGCGGAGGGCATTTTGTTCGCCAACTCCGTGATGTAATACGGCCCGCCAACTTCTTCCAAAACGCTCATTTTCTGCAGCTCATCCGTGATGGTGAGGTAGTCGATTTCGGTGCCGCCGCGGGCGTCTAAATTCATGGCTGCCTGGAAAATTTTCTGATGGGCGGTTCTATAGAATGCTGTTTCATCGAGAAGCTCGATGCACTTGCTGACCGCCTCTTTATCGATGAGCATGGATCCCAGCACCGCCATCTCCGCCTCGATGGCCTGAGGTAGCATGCGTTCGGCCGTAGCTTCTTTTTCAGCAATCTTGTTGTTCATTTTCGTTTATCCAGCTCAATTGCCGGCTTGTCGCCAACCACTTCATCATACAATCGCCGCAGTGTTTTCATATCCTCCCAGGCGTCGTGCTTCCATTGCTGGTTTCGCAGCAACGCCGCCGGGTGAAAAGTCACGACCATTTGAACGCCGCTCACAGAATGAACCTGCTTACGCAAACGCGACAGGCTTTCTGCATTTCCCAACAAACTTTGCGCCGCGATTCGCCCGAGCGCCAAAAGTAATTTGGGCCGAACCAGTGCAATCTGCTGATGCAAATACGGCAGGCACTCGGCGATTTCATCTGCTTCCGGATCGCGATTGCCGGGTGGGCGACATTTGATAACGTTGGCGATATAAACTTCTTCTCTGCTAAATCCGATAGCCGCCAACATGCGGTCCAACAATTGGCCGGCCGCGCCCACGAAAGGTTCGCCCTTTTTGTCTTCCTCAAAGCCGGGCGCCTCACCGATGCACATTAATTTGGCGTGCGCATCGCCAACCCCAAATACGAAATGGGTTCGACCTTTGGCGAGCCGGCATTTCTGGCAGTCTTTTATCGCTTGGTTAAATTGTAAAAGATTTTGGCAAGCGGTTTCTTCGTTTCGTTGAGCAGCCTTTTTCTCTATAAAAAATTCGCGCCCATACAACTCTGCGTGTTGAATTAAGAAACTTTCTGTGTGATCCAAAAATTCGTTGTGATTCATTATTCAAGAGGGCTAAACTGCTGCGGCCTGTTTGTTTTTGAATTGCTTGATTTTCAGGACCCGTTCCAGAATCAAAGTGGCAATCGTCAACTTGGCAAGCTTAGGCAATTTTTCGATAGCGCCATCGGCTGAGATCAGCGTCACCACATTGGTATCGCTTACGAAACCGGCGCCCGGTTCCAAAGGATCGTTCAACACAACCATGTCGAGATTTTTCGCATGAAGCTTTTGGGTAGCATTGTTCAAGCCGTTGTCGGTCTCCAGCGCAAACCCGACATGAATGCAGTTGGTTTTCTTTTTTCCAAGCTCGGCTAAAATGTCTGGAGTTTTTTCCAACTCCATTGTGAAATCTAACTCACTTTTCTTTATCTTGCTGCTTGAACGGCTTTTCGGCCGAAAGTCCGATACGGCTGCAGCCATTAGAAGAATCTCGGCATGTTTGTATTCCTTGAAGACAGCGCTTTGCATCTCTTCCACAGTGGAGACTTCGATGTATTTCACGCCCTCCAGCGGCTGCAGTTGATTTCGGCCAGAAATCAGAACCACCTCCGCGCCTTTCAATTTGGCGGCTTCGGCCAGGGCGAATCCCATTTTACCGGAAGAGTGATTAGTTATGAAACGCACCGGATCGATTGGCTCACGGGTTGCGCCGGCTGTCACCAATACTTTGTGACCTTTCAATTCCGTCGAGCCCAAAAGCACCTGCTTTAACTTCTGTATGATGCGAGCGCTGGTTGCCAGCCGCCCCCAGCCTTCGCCCTCCGAACTTGTGGCCAGCGCGCCCCACTCCGGTTCGACTAACTCGTAACCGGACGTGCGCAGCTTTTCCACGTTGCTTTGAACGATGGCATTCTCCCACATCGCCGAATTCATTGCCGGACAAAAGACTACCGGTGCCTTCGTCGCCATAATCGTTGTGGAAACAATATCATCCGCTAAACCGGCAGCGACTTTCCCGATAAGATTGGCGGTTGCCGGACAGACCAGCAGAACATCTCCCCACCGCGCCAGATCGACATGAGCGATACCGGCCAATTCGTTTTCATCAAAAAGAGAGCCCGCCACGGGGTTTTCCGAAAGCGCTGCAAACGTTAAATCGGTCACGAAGCGTTTTGCCGATTCAGTCGTGGTGACTCGCACCTCGGCGCCAGCCCTTTTCAGCTCGCGAATAATTTCGCAGGTTTTGTAGGCAGCAATACCCCCGGTGACGGCCACGGCGATCTTTTTGGACTGAAAAAACATAGAAATCGACTACGCCTCTTTTTCGCCCTCATCGTCCTGCTCTTGTTCACGGTACTCAAATTTAATTCTTCCCGCAAGCAGTTCGTTCAGAGCCAATGTCGTTGGCTTCGGTAACGGCACGTAGTCCGTTTTGACGACCTCGATTTCTCCCTCATCTTCATCGAATTCTTCGAATTCTTCGTCGGCCTCGTTGACCAGCGTCTGCTTTTGCTCGTCGTTGATTTGGCGCGCGCGTTTCGCCAGCACGATGATAGCTTCATAAATATTACTTGTGTACTTTTCAAGCTCTTTGAGCGGCAGGGTTTTGATCATGCACAAATCTCCAATAATTATTTATGTTTTCTTTTTTCAATCTGTTGGTTGATTATATTGAGGATTTCTTGCACCGTCGAGTCCAATTGCTCGTTCACGATACAATAATCATATTGCCGGGATTTTTCGATCTCTTTGGGATACCTCTGCAGCCGCTTATCGATCTGCGCCAGGCTTTCGGTTTGCCGGCTTTTCAATCTTTCCACCAGGCTTTGATAGGACGGCGGGTTGATGAAAATCAACACCGCGAGATTGCGGTAGCGGTTCTTAATCGCCAGCCCGCCATCGACGTCCAAATCCAATAAAACAATGCGACCTTCCGCCAGCCATTTATCCAATTGCCATTTAGGAGTCGCGTAGTAGTTGCCGTGAACTTCGGCCCATTCCACAAATTCGCCGCGGTCGCGCTTCGTATTGAATTCATCTAAAGTAAGAAAAAAATAGTCTTCGCCATCGCGCTCATTCCCCCGGCGAGGGCGGGTGGTTGCTGAAATCGAATAGCGGTAGTTGTGGTTGCCCGTGGCCAGAACTTTGTGGATAATCGTGGTCTTTCCTCCGCCAGAAGGAGACGAAATCACCACCAGCAGGCCATTCACTTCCATACTGCTTACTCAATGTTCTGAACTTGTTCTCGTAATTTTTCAACCTCATCCTTGATCTCCACTACCCAATGCGCGATCTCGGCGTCATTTGCCTTTGCGCCAATGGTGTTGGCTTCGCGGTGCATCTCTTGCAAGAGAAAGTTAAGCTTGCGGCCCTCGGACTTGCCGTTTTCGAGATAATCGCGAAACAGCGCGTTGTGGCTTTTGAAACGAGTGCACTCTTCGGTCACGTCGACTTTTTCAGCGAGCAGCGCAATCTCCAGCTCCAACCGGCCTTCGTCCACATTTTCCAGTTTCGTCAAACCAGCGATGCGCTCCTTCAAGCGTTCGAGATATTCATGTGATTTTTCTTCGGCATGCGCTTCGATATTCCTGATGATGCCGTCCAGCTCGGCTATTCGCGACTGCAAATCTTTTTGGATCTCCTCACCCTCTTTCAGGCGCATGGATTTCAAATCTTCCAACGCGACTTCGATGGCCTGCCGCAAAGGCTCCCAAATATTGGATTCGGATGGCTTGGCCGCCTCATAGGAAATGATGTCGGGAAAACTCAAAAGCTGCTCTAACTTAATTGTCCCTTTTAATCCCAGCTCCTTTTGCAGATCGCGGAGAAGTCTGATGTAGGTCACCGCCAAGGTTTTGTCGATCGTCAGCCCGGAGGTGGGTTCTTCTTCTCCCTTCACGGCTATGGTGATACTGATTCTTCCTCGGGAAAGATGGGTGCGGATTAAATCTTTTATATCTTGCTCAAAAACCAGAACAGCCTTAGGCCCGCGGATTTCGACCTCCAAAAAACGATGATTCAGCGACCGGATCTCGACCTGCACCTCTAGGCCATTCTCTTTTAGATCACTTCGTCCGAATCCCGTCATACTGAAAATCATAAGGCATCCTAATGGCTTCTCGGAAGCAGATTCGCAAGATTCGGAAATTTTGCTTCCAAAAAATGCTAAAATCCACATCCATTAAGTTACAATATTCAATTGACTTAGATTATACAATAATTTTTTACATTTGTCAATTGAAATTTCATGTTTTTTTAACCAAAATAGAAAGCTTTTCTACACTTAGGCATAGAAAAACCCGAGGAAGATGAGCGAGTGAACTCGAACATTCACTTGCGCTTAAATTTGAGTTCCTCGAGTGTGAGGTGGGCAGAGATGCGATGGGTACTGCCTAATTCTTCATGGCCGAGAAAGGCATAATCGATGTTCAGCTTGGGGAGATGCAAGCCGACACCGGCGGTAAAACGTCCGAAATCCATTTGCACATCGTTTTGGCCGACATCTGAAAAACCAACCCGTAGTGCAACAACATTATGATAGACATATTCCCAGCCCATGTTGACATCCACGCTGGCGCGGCCGAGATTGGCAAGGGCGTTTTGCTGGCGGTTTTCAAAACGAATGAGAAAATCCAGGGCTGGCTGCAGGCGCCCGCCCATCATCGAAACGCTGAGGGGGTAGGTAACGCCGGCTTTTAAAGATGGCGTGATGAGCTCACGCCGCCCAGTGTCCCAGGCCAGCAACGTGCTGGTGACATCCTGCAAGTTAACGCCAACAATCAAATTAGAAACGGGATTGAACATGAACCCGATATCGAATCCGACTCCCCACGCAGAGTTGTCACCCAGTATGCGATTGATAAACTTGACATTGCCGCCATAGGAAAACTGCTCAGTCACCCGCTTGGCATAAGTCAAGAAGAAGGCGTAATCCGCGTTGCCAAACGTATCAAGGATAATAGAACGATTCTGAACCAACTGGCCGTTTTCATCTTCGTAGAATTCGCCCAACCCTACTTCCGGGTTGGTCAGGCCCACTTTTTTAATGTCGTCAACTCCCAACCGGACGACGCTGAATCCCAAGCTGCTGTGTCGACCGACTGGCAACGCGACGCTGCCGTAATTATAGTTAATGACATCCGAAAATTGGCGGGAGTGCATGAGCATGATTTCCGGATAATTGATGAAGGCGAGACCCGCGGGATTCCAATAGCCCGCAGTCACATCGCGGGCAACCGCTACGAACGCGCCGCCCATGCCTAACGATTGTCCACCGGCGCCGAGGCTCAGAAACTCGCCGGCGTATTTGGCTGTGGTGAGCCCTCCAGCCAATGCATTTGAACTAATTGTCAACGACGCGGAAACCAAACATAGAAAAATGAAACGACGCATATCAACACCCTCTAGGCTAAGGTTACGACTTTAATTGTTTTGAAAAAATCCTTAGCAACTTTTTATAAAACGATCTCCTGATTTTTTGCCAATCTAATGAACAGCCCTTCCACAAGCAAGAAAAATGTTAGTTTAAACCGTTAATTTTCTTTTTGAGTTCATGCAGCTTGTTGAGCGCTGCAATCGGCGTCATTTCATCGAGATTGATGCTTGCTAACTCCGATCGCAGCGCCGACTCTTCCTCTTCGAAAATACTGAGCTGGCGGGTTTGCTGTGAGTGCTGCCCGTTGCTGGTGGCCGCGAGCTTGGGGAGGTTGTTTTTTGTCAGCGCCTCAGCCTCGAGGTTGGTGAGCACCTCGCGTGCGCGATGAATCAGCGGCGTTGGCAGCCCTGCCAGTTTCGCCACTTGAATACCGTAACTGTGGTCACAGCCGCCTTCGACAATTTTGCGCAGAAAGACAATATTCTCGCCCCACTCTTTCACGGCAACGTTGTAATTTTTCACCCGCGGTAGAATTAGTTCCAGTTCGGTTAACTCGTGATAATGTGTCGCAAAAATGCTCTTGGCTGCAATTTTCGGCGTGTTGTGCAGATACTCGGCCACCGCCCATGCAATCGACAACCCATCGAAGGTGCTGGTCCCGCGGCCGATTTCATCCAACAAAATCAGACTCTTCGGCGTTGCGTTGTTCAAAATGTTGGCGGTCTCATTCATTTCTACCAGAAACGTGCTCTCACCGCCGGCGAGATTATCGGACGCGCCCACGCGCGTGAAGAGCTTGTCCACCACTCCGATTTCCGCCCGCTTCGCCGGCACAAACGAGCCCATCTGCGCCAGCAGCACAATCAATCCCACCTGACGCAAATAGGTGGACTTCCCCGCCATGTTTGGTCCGGTGAGAATGATGATTTGATTATTTTCAATATCGAGACTGGTGTCGTTTGCAACGAACGACTCGCCGTATGGTAATAATTTTTCAACTACGGGGTGACGGCCGGATTCTATAACAATGGCCGAGGACGTTGATATACCCGGACGCACGTATTTGTTTTCGAGTGCGACCTGCGCGAACCCGGCGTAGCAATCGAGGGCGGCTATGAGTTGAGCATCGCGCTGAATGGTTGACGCATGTTCTGCCGCTTGTTTGCGAACGCGATCAAACAATTCGTATTCAAGCGCAACGATCTTTTCTTCGGCATCCAAAACTTTTTCTTCGTAAGCCTTCAACTCCGGTGTGATGAAACGTTCGGCGTTCACCAGTGTCTGTTTACGAATGTAGTGCTGCGGCGCTTTCGCGAGATTGGCTTTGGTGATTTCGATATAATATCCGAACACCTTATTGAAGCTCACTTTCAGCGAAGCGATGCCGGTGCGCTCGCGTTCGTCGCGCTGCAGGCGAGCGATCCAGTCTTTGCCAGAAAATGCGACATCGCGCAGATCGTCGAGATCGGGATGATACCCGCGCTTGATGATTCCACCTTCGGTGACGGCCAGTGGCGGATCGTCGACGATGGCGCGCTCGATTTCTGCCACTAACGGCGTCAATTCATCGAGGCCATCTAAAATCGCGCGCAATTCCACTGACTCGACTCGAGCCAGATTTTTTTTGATCTCCGGAATCAATTTCAGAGAATTCTTCAAAGCGATCAAATCCCTGGCGCTGGCGCGATTGGTCGTAATTTTCGAGAGGTAACGTTCCAGATCGCCAATTTGCGCAAGCGTTTCCCGCAAATTTTTGAGAGCCGTGGCCGCGCCGATTAATTCTTCCACCGCATCCAACCGTCGTTGAATGGCCGGCGGATTCGAAAGCGGTTTGAGCATCCACTGCACCAATTTGCGGCCGCCCATGGGCGTGCGGGTTTTGTCAATCACAGAAATGAGTGTGCCCTGCGCGGTGCCGCTGCGCATGGATTTCAACAATTCTAAATTGCGGCGGGTATCGCTGTCAAGGCTCATGAAATCGGCGCTGGTCTGGCGCTGCAAGTGGTTGATGTGCGCCAGTTGGCCTTTCTGCGCCTCTTTCAAATAGTGAAGGACGGCGCCGGCAGCGGAAACGCCGGCGTCTAAATCTTCACAACCGAAACCTTTGAGCGACAGCGTGCCAAAATGTTTGGTGAGCGCTTCATATCCGAAGTCGCGGGTGAAAATCCACTGCTCACGCCGGGTGATGAAATAGCGCTCGTTTTTGGGCAGCCGGTTTTGAATGAAAGTCGCCTGTTCTTCAGACAACAAAAGTTCGGAGGGATTGGCGCGCACAATTTCTTCAACGAGCTGTTCGTTGGGAATTTCCTGAACAGTAAATTCGCCGGTAGAAATATCCACGAACGCCAGCCCGGCAACTTCACCTTTAATGTAAACAGCGGCTAAAAAATTGTTGCGCTTGCTTTCGAGCAGATCGTCCGCCAGTACCGTGCCCGGGCTCACCACTTCAGTGATGTCGCGCTTGACGACGGTTTTCGCCAGTTTCGGATCTTCCATCTGTTCGCAGATGGCGACGCGATAGCCGGCTTTGATCATTTTAGCGAGATAAGTATCCAGGGCGTGATGAGGAAATCCGGCCAGTGGCACATTGGCTGATTTGCCATGGGCGCGAGAGGTGAGCGTTAACCCCAACACTTCCGATGCGACTTTCGCATCTTCGAAAAACATTTCGTAGAAATCGCCCATGCGGAAAAAGAGAATGGCGTCCTGGTGCTTCGCTTTGATAGCCAGGTACTGCTGCATCATCGGTGTAGATTTGATGTCGGTGGACATTTATTAATGGTTCAATAAATTATCAATGACAATTTGAGAGACTGCGTCCATGACTTTGATGAAATTCATTTTGGTGGATGATTTTACTTCGTCACCCAAGTGAACATGAAATGGATGGGTTGAAATGTGTGGGTGGTGCGGCGCTGTGTCCCATCGCCTTATTGTTTTCTTTCCCGCTGTTATATATTGATATCTGTAATCAATCTATTTACTGTTACCTGTTCACGAAAATCAAGAATCGACTCATCTATAAACATAAATCGTCCACGAATGATAACCATTTCGTCGGAAATTCTTTCGATTGATATTTGCTTATGTTTTATTAACCAAAGTAGTTCTGTGATTTTCGATTGCACACGTCGAATGTATTTATCGATCATAATTTTATTTTCTTGGCCAAATCCAGTTTTTCTTTAGCATGATTGTAGGCTTTATAAGCAAATAGCCAATCAAACCATTGTTCATCGTCTCCTAATTTGCCAGAGTTGAACCCATCTAAAAATTTTTTGCTCGACATCTTATATTTCTTTTCGAATGCCGCTATCTCTTTTTGATATTTTTGAAAACTCTGTTCTAGAAGTTTTTTCTCAATTTCTAGTCCAGACTTCAGAATCGTGATAGCACCTTTCTCAACTTCTACTTTTTGCATGAAAGACTCCGATTTGACTTAAAAAGAAATTCATGATCCTTCTCGAATATCTTCGCCCCACTTCAATTTGGCGCGCAGAACATCGTAAAAACTGCGTTCCGGATGTGACACCAATTTGATGTGGTAATCAGCTTTTTTAATAGTAACCGACTGGCCCTCGCTGAGAGACACGCCCTCCTGTCCATCAGCGCTGAGTATGACCGCCTGAGGCGCAGATAGCACAGTAGCAGTTACGACCCGGTCACCGGGAATGACCACCGGCCGCGCCGCCAGTGTGTGCGGACTGATGGGGTTGATGATGATGGCCTCCATCGAGGGCAGCAAAATCGGGCCGCCCGTCGCTAACGAATAGGCAGTGGAGCCGGTGGCCGTGGCGACTATCAAGCCGTCGCCGATGTAGGTATTCAAGAATTGATCGTCGATAAACGTTTTGATGCGAATGACCCGCGACACGGCACCCTTGTCCAGCACGAAATCATTCAATGCGAAATACCGCGCAGGCTTGCCGGTTTCGATTTCCGCTTCCAGCACGATGCGTTCGACGATTTGAAAGCGGCCCTCCAAAATCTCCTCGAGGGTGGCATAGATTTCATCGGGAGCGACTTCGGCTAAAAATCCCATGCCGCCAATTTTCACGCCGAGAATGGGGACGCCGGAACGTCCGATAATGCGCGCAGTGGATAGAATGGTGCCGTCGCCGCCAAAGGAGATCACCATCTGACAGTGTTGGGATAACGCTTCGGCCTTTAGTCGCGGAGCCGCATCGGATGGCAACCGCAACCGCTCCGCCAATCGTTCTTCAACAAAAAATTCAACACTCTTCGCCCTTAGCCAGTTAAAAATTTCTGGCAGAATTTTTTGGGTGATTGGCTTTTCTGAATTGGCGATGATGCCAAAAATCATCTCGCAACTCCGTACTTATTGAAACACTCCGGCGGAATAACGAATATCAAACAGAAGAATATCGAATGTCGAATTACACTTGTTCATTCCTCTTTCCTCGTTCGATAGTCGATACCACGTAGTGGCAATTCATGAATCGCCACTATGTGGGGATTGTGTATTTTGTGGATTCAAGAAATATCGAACGGCTTCACATCGAAGGCGTCACCGTTCTTCACCAGCAGCTTAACCTTCTTTTCGGTTTCTTCAAGCTTGGCGCTGCAGAATTTGATGAGTCCCATTCCTTCTTCATAAATTTTCAATGAGCCTTCGAGGGACAGACTGCCTTGCTCCAACTCATCGACAATTTCTTCCAAGCGCTGCATGGCGCGTTCAAAGGTCAGGTTTGACATGGGGCATCGATTACTTACTTTCAGTTCTTTGTTGCAGCCAGCGCTTAAACGAGCTTTGACTTTCACCCGACGATTTCGCATTCAATAAATTCTCAACACTGATGTCTTCGTCGAGATCCGGCCAATGAACACCTTCTCCTCTCCCAATTAAGCGCCAGTTATTTCGCTCCGAGGTAGTGGCGTTCAGAAGTCGAGGATACCATGCTAACGGTACTGAGATGGTGCGCCCATCATCGAGATCGACTGTGAGCGCATCCTCTGTGACATAGGCGCGTTCCGCTCGTGCAACCTGTATCTCAATCGCTAAAGTACTCATCCCATTTCCTTAAGAGTTGCTCACGGTTTTTTCTCAACGAGTTTAGTAATTTTGCTGATTTCTTTTCTATTGAAACCACCACTGTTGTGAAGCATAACTGGATCAGCCAAAACTTTGCTGTGTTGTCATCGTGTTCAACATGAGTATGCGGTGGTTCATGTCGGTCTCCAGCATAGAAGAAAAACCTATAACCTCCAATTCGAAGGACGGTTGGCATTAGCCCGGAATCTCCTCCACCCTGCCCAAAACTTTCCCACTATAGAATTGAATCTCAACTGCATCATCCACAGCCAACTCCGCGGCCCGGGTGATAATTTTACGATCCGCCTGGCGTAATGTAATGCTGTATCCCCGTTTTAACACATTTTTGTGATCCAACAGGGCAAGGCGTTTGCTCAGCCCGTTCATTTTTTCGCGGCTGAGTTCTAGTCGATGCGCCAACAGTTGGTTTAGATTACGCTGAATCTCGTCGAGCCGTTGAGCTTGCTGGCGAACCAAGTCCAGCGGCTGGCGGAACCCATAACTTGCGCGCACGCGGTGCAATTTTTCTTTAGAAGTAGAAATTAAGTTCAGAATGTCAGTTGTCATGTTTTCGCGGTAGCCGCGCAGTTGCGTGCTCAACTCCTCCCGGCTGGGGGCCACCAATTCAGCGGCGGCGGAAGGGGTCGGTGCGCGAAGGTCGGCCACAAAATCACAAATCGTAAAATCCACTTCATGGCCAACGGCCGACACCACAGGAATTCTGGAACGGAAGACGGCGCGCGCGACGATCTCCTCATTGAACGCCCACAAATCTTCCAACGAGCCGCCGCCGCGTCCGACGATCAACACATCGACGTTGCCGTACTCGTTGAATTCATCGATAGCGAGGGCAATCTCCAACGCCGCGCCCTCGCCCTGCACGCGCACCGGATTCAAAATAATCTCCAAAGCTGGCAATCGCCGGTGCAAAACCGAAATCAAATCTTGGATCGCCGCGCCGGTCGGTGAGGTAACAATGCCCACCCGTTGCGGATAGCGCGGAATGGGCTTTTTAAATTCTGCTGAGAAAAGGCCTTCTTCGCGCAAACGGTTCTTCAGTTGTTCGAAAGCCAGCTGCAGCTCGCCCACACCCGCCGGCTGCAGTTGCAAAACATTAAGCTGGTACGAGCCGCGCTTTTCAAAAACCGTCACCCGCCCCTGTACCAGAACTTTCATACCGTCCTGCGGAGTAAAAAATAGATTTTGATTGCGGCTCTGCCACATGACACAGGAAATCTGCGCCTTGTCATCCTTCAAAGAAAAATACATGTGGCCGCTGGTGTGGTGGGAAAAATTGGAAATCTCACCTTGCACCCAAATATCTGGAAAAGACGACTCCAGCAGAAAACGAATCTCGCGCGTCAGCTCCGAAACGGAGTAGTGAGTTTTTTCGTCCAGGAATTCTTCAAAACTGAGCTGAGTCATAGCATCGAACCTTCACCGCAAAGGCGCTAAGACGCTGAGAAGGAAATGAGAAACTGGCAACGTTTGGTTCATCTAAATTCGTGAAAATTTTTCAGATTTCTTACTATTGGCTTTCATTTTAATTCATATTTTGTCAAACTTTGCGCCTTTGCGGTTTATAAATTTCAGGCTTGAGAAAAATGCTAATCGCAAATCGAAATTTGAAATTTGCATTTTTCAGTTTGCACTTTGCGCTATTGGCAACTGGGGTTGTCCGGCGTCAATCCACGCGGAATACCAGACGCTGGCGACGGCGGTTACCGCCCGCGACATCTGCTTTTCGGCGATGTTGCCCACTTGATCGAATAGAGCGTGGTAATATGCGCCGTCAAAATCTTCCGGACGCTCATAGACCTTTGCTGTAGCGCGAGACTCGGTGTCGGCCTGCAGCAATTCGTCGGCAAGTCGATAGCTTTGCATGATTACTGAAAAAGCATACGTGCGGGGTTCCTCGATATACTCGGCTGGCTGCGCTGTCAAATGAATACGATCGGAGAATCGTTCAATCATTTGCCACTCAAAGCGGCTGTGGATGCCGGTGTTGCCGGTCAACTGACCGTCGTAGTTTTCAACTGTGTGCAGCGGCATGTGCAGATCGGCGACGTAGTGCCCCAGCGCTGCGGCTACGATCAGTAGAGTATCAGTTTGCCCGGCTTTCATTAAATTCACCAATCGTCGATATTGCTTTTCGATCCACCACGGCGCGATGCCGCGGTCGATGACGGTTTTTTCTCCGAATTTGTGTTTAGCCGCTTCGAAGTCACGAGGCAGTTCTTTGAATGGAAACGGGCCATACAGATCGATATCGATGAAATGGCGGTAGTGCTCCGCCGAGTCATTATCCCGCCACAAATCCGGATCGATTGCATGCTCGGAGAGGTATGCGCGGTGCTGTTCAAAAAATGGCCGCGTTTCCGCAGGCAAAGCATCCACTGCCAGACGGTTGATCCATTTATGAGCAAAAAATCCCCATCCCTGCACGCTATGATTCGTCACAAAAACAGAACCCAGGATCAAAACCAGAATGAAGAGTTGTCTGCTTTTTGGCATGGGCTGATTCCGTTTTTAAGTAAAATATCGCTCAAATTAATAAGGGTTTCTTCTGTGAAGCA
>Ga0247727_10010523_pt1 | contig 16378 bp, 13 predicted proteins | sample WisWelCaveWW1625_FD_202498 | JGI IMG/M metagenome (GOLD analysis project Ga0247727, IMG submission 202498) | Biofilm microbial communities from Wishing Well Cave, Virginia, United States - WW16-25 | ecosystem: Environmental > Aquatic > Deep subsurface > Groundwater > Cave microbial mat | place... | reverse complement strand
CTGACCGAAGAGAAAACCGGACGAGCTCGAGACCGTCGACGTGATGCGGAGACAGACGCCGGATCACAGACCACGTCCCGACGATGCGCGGACGTGTGTCTTGCAATCCTCCCCTATGGAAGGACGCTCTAACCGAGTTCTCCGTTTTTGGTCGGCGGCCGCTAACCTATTTTATGTCGCCCGGCCGGCGCTGACGCCACTACGTGGAGAAGGTTGGCGCCGTCCGCGCTGAGCTTCGCGACCCTTCTCCTATCCGTTCTTGTCACGATCGCGCCGATCGCCGCCCTGCTGCGTGATCGACGCGCCGTAGGCAGAGGTCGCGCCATAAAGAAACGGGGCGTGGGATTTCTCCCACGCCCCGTTTTTTCGTTCGTGAGCTCAGCTGCTCAGGCGTGGCCCGGGCAAGAGAGTGTCTGCGGCAGCCGGACGAGGAGGCGCAGGACACTGAGTGCGTCCACCGCCGTGATCGCTTCGTTGCCGTTGACGTCGCACACGCACAACGTGCACTGCTCGAGCGACACCGACGCGCGCAGGATGTAGAGCGCGTCGACCACCGTCACGCCGCTCCCAACCGAGTTGTACGGGTTGCCGCAAAGCGAGAGGCAGTGGCCGCCGTCGCAGAGCGAGCACGCCGAATCGCACGCCGTAACCGTCACGCACGCGCCGGCGTTGCAGATTCCGCTGTCGGCGCAGGTGCCGGGCTCGCCGCAAGCGCCGCCGTCGTTCTGCGCCTGCACGACGCACTTTCCAGTGTCCAAGTCGCAGGTGCCGAGCCCGCAGGGGCTGTCGAGGTCCGAGCAGTCGGAATCGATCGTGCACTCGGGCTCGGGCGTCTCGCAGAGGCCGCTCGCCAAGTTACAGACCTCGCCGATCGCACAGTCCGCATCAGACGTGCAAGGGTCGCTAGGGTCGACGCAGAGGCCCGCGCTCGGGTTGCACACCTGCGTCTCGATGCAGTCGTCGTTCGTCGAGCAGCTGCCACCGCCGGTCGCATCTTCGCAGATACCGAGCAGTGCATTGCAGACCTGGCCGACCGGACAGTCGGTGTCGATCGTGCACTCGGGGCCGATGTCCTCGCACTCGCCGGTCGCGACGTTGCAAACGAGGCCGGTCGCACAGTCGGCATCTTCCGTGCAGCCCGTCTCGATCGGCGTCTCACAGACGCCCGCTTCGACGTTGCACACCTTGCCCGCCGGGCAGTCGGCATCGCTCGTGCAGCCACCGGGCACGCACACGCCCGTCTCGACGTCGCAGAGCTCGCCGGACGCGCATTCCGTGTTGTCCGTGCATCCGGTCACCTCGGGCACGTAGCACTCGCCGGACGCCAGGTGACACACCTCGCCGGCCTTGCAGTCGGCGTCGCTGCCGCAGAGCGGCGGAAGAACGACGTCGGAGAGATCCGAGGACAGGCTCGACGACGAGTAGGCACCCATGTTGATGAGGCGGGCGTCGATACCGGCGGAACCGAACTCGTCCAGGTCGACCGCGCAGCCGATCACGGTGTCGAGGGGGCTCGCGTCGCCGGTCGCGAAGGGATCCGACGGCGTCTGACTCGCCGTGCATGACGTGTTGGAAACCGCGTCGATCTTGACGGCACCGGTGCAGTTGCTCGAGCGGCTGTCATTGCAAGTGAGGGCACGCACGTCGGTGACGACGGCCGGGGCACCCGCTACGGTGGTGCAAAGCGCGATGTTGATGTTGCCGTCCGCGTTCGAATCGAACAGGAGGCAGAGGTCGGCAGTGTTGCCGCCGTCGAGGCCCGCAAGGTCGAGGCTAGCGGTCGCGTGCAGCTCGAACGGATCGTTTGCTCCGAGCCCGACGCAGAACTGCGTGACGTCCTTTTGGCCGGGCTCGTCATTGGCACCGTCGACGTCGACGATGCAGTGCATCGCCGCAGCCGGTGCAGCCATGACAAGAACCAGTGCGAACGCGCTCGCCACCGCAGTGGCGAGGTTCCGAAACGAGACAGTGTGATTCGAGCGATGAGTAGCGAACATCTCTTTATTTCTCCGACGAGGCTTCTTGCCTCTGGAGTGAGACTGCCATCGCGCACGGCTGCGCTGTCACCGAATTTTCGATCGGGCGGCATTTTTTCTGTGACTACCAGCGGTTCGACATGACGACTGCAAAGTGACGGATGATTTTCGGCGAAAGCGTGACGTAAAAGTGAACGACACGCATGCGCTTCTGCCACGCGGAACAGCGCCGCGATTCGTTGTGATTTTGACGATGGGGAGGGGGGGAGGCAGTCTCGATTTCGAACAGCCGCAATTCGCGTCGTCAGTCACTCGAAACGGCGACGCTCGAACGAGTCGTCGGATCTCGGAAACCCTGGCCCAACGGGTGGCAGAACTGCGAGACGCGGGGTCGCCGCATTCTCATCGTGCGAGGCCTAACGCCCGACGCCGATGCAGCGGCAGCCGATCCTCTACCCGAAGACCCGTGGATAGGCATTTCTAGCGCTGATTTCGCGAAGTCCGACAAGAACTTTTATGTCGCCCCGGCGGGGCTGACGCCACTACGCGGCTTCAGCCCGCGGCGGCGCATCACCTCGATCTCACACCGAAGCGCGGTATCAAGCCACCCGTGCGTCTCGAGTAGCGCTCGTAGCGAGATCCAAACTTCGAGGCCAGCAAGGCGTCTTCTTCGCGCGTCAGTAGATAAGTGCCGAGCACGGAGATCGGCCACAGAAGCAGAAGAAACACGTTGGCCGTGGCGAGCGCCGCTCCGAGCCAAAGCGCAAGATCACCGGAATACGCCGGGTGACGAAGAAGCCGGTAAGGACCCGATGTGACGAGCTCGTGATCCGAGAACACGATGGTTTGCGGCACCAGGAATCGCCCAAGCGTCGCGGCTGCCCACAAGAGCATTGCCACCGCGTACAGGCTTACACCGAAGCCCAGCCAGCGCACGAGATCCGGCCACGTCTCACGTTCGCCGACCCGAGTGAAGATGAGAAGCAGCGGGAGGACGAAATTGAAGAAGACCAGGAATGGAGGCAGCAGCCGGGCGGGACCTTGCGAGCGTTGCTCGGGGGTTGGAACCTTTAGGCTTGCGGGAATGACCTTCACGACGAACACCGCGAGGCTGATGACGTAGAAGGCGAGAAAGTAGAGACGCAAAGTCATGGGACGATTCCAAGCCCGACCCTTGCGGCGACATCGACAAAAGCTCGAATCAATGGATGTTTGCGTCCGGCCAACGCAGACCGCGTAGTGGCGTCAGCGCCGACGGGGCGACATAAAGTACATTATCGGCAGGAGCAGAGAAAGGGCGCTAGTCTTTCCTATCCACCAGAAGATCCGAGATGCCGACGACGGTGCACGCCCACGCGGTTCGCCGCGCGCATGGCCTGCGTCCGAACCCCGACCTGCAAGCGAAGGAAGACCTCGCGATGAGCGCCAAGTCCGAAGGCGTCTCGTATCCCGAGCTCATCCAGCGCATCGTGAACCTCGGCATCAACTACCGGGTCGAGTGGGACGCGATCAGCCCGTGAGGGGCTGAGGCCGGGACGCGCTCGACGGCTCGGTCACCTCGTCGAAGCGCGCGAGCGCCTCCTCCCTACGCTCGACGTCGAAATTCTCGATGCGGAGCACGCGGCCATCTGATGCAAAGACGTACAGCATGAGGAACGGCCGCTCGTAGACACCGCCGCTGGCACGATCGGTGCCGGAGTGCGTCCAGCGCGTCAGCAGCGCATCGGATCGCAGGGCGAGAAGCTCGTCGACGCTCATGACGATGTCGTCGGCAACCTCGAGGAGAGAGCGAAAGTTCGCCCGAACCGCACGCACGCCGCGCGCGGACCACGTCCCCAAGGTCCGGTGGTCGACTGACTCGATGTCCGGTGTGAGCGGAGCGGCAGAACGCTCGGGGTCGTACGGCCCCGTCATCATCGCCGTGAGCGTGCGCGCCGTCCCCGCGGCACGCGCGCGTGAAGCAGCGTCGGGGAGCAGCTCCGCGTACCTCGCGTAGAGTCGGGCAACGGCTTCGCCGAGCCGGTCCACGGCAAAGACCTCGGTCCGCCGGCGTCGCCCGTCAGCGTCGACGTCGAACAGAAGGATTTCCCTTCTTTCGTAGGCGCCCACATCGAACTTCCTGCCGGTGAACGCGCTGGCCGATGTCGATGTGCGGCACAGCGCGAGCGAGTCGCCGAGCGTTGCAAGTGGCTCGTGCACCAGCATTGGATTCTCGGCTCTGAGGAGCGCGCGCCCGCTGTAGAGCGCTCCCTCGCGGTCGAAGACGGCGCCGGTCGGATGGTCCACCATCTCCACGCCCTCGTCGGCGTACGCGTCTGAGAACGCATCGGCGTCGCGAGCGGCGAATGCGGCGTCGAAACGCGCCGCATTCGCGGTCGCGGCATTCGCTCGCACACGAGACGCAACGGCGCGTACGGGGTCAACGCGATCACACGGCAACGCTGCGCTTTCGATTTGCTCCGCGGACCGCTCGGCCGCGAGCTCGTCGAAGCGCGCGAGCGCCTCGTCCTCGCGATCGACATCGGACTGCTCCCAGCGCACCACGAGGCCGTCGGTCCCGAACACCCAGAGTAAGAGCAGAGGTCGCTCGAAGGCGCCGCCGCTCATGCGGAGCGTACCGGAGCTCGTCCAGCACACGAGCAGCGCGTCGGAACTGAGCGCGAGGATGTCGTCGACGTTTCCGACCGGGCTTTCGACGAGATCGCGGAACGCGTGGAGAGACTGCAGCACTGCCGCTGCCCCTTGCAGCGACCCGAAGCCGACGGTTCGGAGATCGACGGCCTCGATGCCCGGCGCAAACGCGCTCGCGTAGCGATCGATGTCGAACGGCCCCGCCAGCGGGAGCGCCGCGACCGAGCGCGCCGTCGCTGTGGCGCGATCGCGGGAAGGTCCTTCGGGCAACAGCTCGGCGTAGCGCTCGTAGATGCGGAGAACCGCAACGCCGAGCCGGTCGGCGGCGAAGATCTCGCCACGCGTACGACGCCCGTGCGCGTCGACCTCGGCCAGCAGGATCTCCTCTTTCTCGCAAGCGCCGACGTCGAACCTCGCGCCTGAGAAAGCGCTCGCTGACGTCAATAGGCGGCAGAGCGCGAGCGTGTCGCCGAGGGTGGCTAGCGGCTCGTGTCGTACCGCCAGGTCTTTCACCTTGTGCCACGACCGCAGCCCAGCCAGCACTCCGCGCCGGTCGTAGGCCGCTCCAGTGGGGTGGTGCAGCTCTTCCACGCGATCGGCGAACAGGCTCTCGACTGCCTCGGTATCCTTCGCCGCAATTGCAGCGTCCAGGCTAGCGGCGCTCGCGGTCGCAGCGTTCGGTCGCACGCGGCGGCGCGGGGCGCGTGCTGCAAGCGGCTCGGCTCTGAGCGCGTGGAAGCGCGCCAGCGCCTCGCGGGCGCAATCGACGTCGAAGAACTCGATCCGCGTCAGCCTGCCGTCGGCTCCGAAGAGAGAGAGATGAACGAATCTCCGCTCGAAACCACCGCCGCCTACGAGGGCTGTGCCAAGGAACGTACGGTGGAGGAGAAGCCCGTCAGGCTCGACGCAAACGACGACGTCGGCGCGCAAGGTGAAGTTGCCGGCGACCTCACGCCAGGAGCGGAAGTGCAGCAGCAGCGCCTCGGCGCCACGTGCGGTCCACGTCGCCAAGGGCCGGTGATCGATGCTCTCGATGGTCGGTGCAAACACCTCGGCGTAGCGATCGGGATCATACGGACCCGACATCACCGCCACCGAGCGAGCGGTCGCGACGGCGCGCTCGCGGGCGGGACCGTCAGGGAGAAGCTCGCCGTAGCGTTCGTATAGCCGCGCGACGGCGTCGTCCAGCTGTCCGGCGGCAAAGGTCTCGAGCCTTTCGCACCGCCCTTGCCCATCGACTTCGACCAGATGAATCACCTCTATCTCATAGGCACCGACATCGAACGTCCCGCCAGCGAACCCGCTCGCTGACGTCGACCCGCGGCACAGCGCGAGCGAGTCGCCGAGGGTCGCCAGCGGCTCGAACCGCTGCACGGGCGATGCCGCCCTCAGCAATGAGCGCCACGTAGCGAGCCATCCGGACCGGCCGTAAGTGACGCCGGTGGTATGATCCACCACTTCGGCGCGGTCGGTGACCAGCGTGGTGAGCGTCTCGGCATCTCGCGCCGCGATCGCAGCGTTGACGCCGGCCGTGTTCCTGGTCGCCGCGTTCGGTCGCACCGAGCGCTGCACGGCCACCGGTTGAGTCGCGAGCACGTCGAAGCGCGCGCGTGCCTCGTCCTCGCTCTCGTCGGCGAACTGCTCGAGGCAGGTTATGAGACCATCGCTTCCGAACACCCAGAGCATGAGCAGATGTCGCTCTTGGGCGCCGCCGCCGAGCCGCTCCGTACCGGAGTTCGTCCACCGGACGAGAAGTGCATCGGGGCGCAGGTCGATGACGTCGTCGGTGCGCATGACGACGTCGTCGGCGACCTCGAAGAGGGAGCGGACCCAAGCGAAGTACGCTTGCGCGCCGTGCCCGGGCCCCAGCGCCTCGATGCGGTAGTCAGCGAACGCGAGGGTGGGTGAAATTGCCGCGAAATACTGGTCGATGTCGGGCGGTCCCTGCAATGGCAGCGCCGCGACGGAACGCGCCGTCGCCGCCGCGCGCTCACGCGACGGGCCGTCAGGCAGAAGGCTCGTGTGGCGCTCGTAGAGGGCGGCGACCGCGTCGCCCAGCTGGTCGACGCTGAAGTTCTCGTAGCGAGTCAGCCGCGCCTCCGCGTCGACCGTCAGCACGCCGAGGTTCTCGTACTCGTAATCGCCGACATCGAAGCTGCCGCCAGATACTCCTCTCGCCGACAGCGACATGTGGAAGAGCGTGAGCGACTCGCCGAGCGTCGCGAGCGGCTCCAAATGGAAGGTCAGGTTGTCCGCTCTCAGCAGTCGTCGCCAATGGCTGAGCAGACTCTGCCGATCGAATGGGCCGTGCGTGGCGGTATGGTCGATGAACTCCATGCTGGCGGACAGTAGACCGGCGAGCGCATCGCCATCGCGGACTGCAAACGCGGCATTGACGCGGGCAACGGTGGCGGTGGCGTCGTTCGGTCGCACTCGGCGGCGCGCCGGGCGCGCCTGTGCCACGCGATCGGCTTCCGTTCGAGCCGCAGGGGCGATGCGCCCGAGATCGCGACGCGCGCGCTCGGCAAGCAGCGTGGCACCCTTGGCTTCCCAGAGCTCGATCGCGCGCGCCTCCTCGGCGTCGGCTGCATCGCGCTCACCGGATGCGCGCAGCGCCGCGGCAAGCGCGAGGCACGCGTCGGCATGGTCGAGCAGCGCATCGGTGGCGGCGGCGAGATCGACCGCAGCGCGGGCGAAGTCGATTGCGGAGGCGTGCTCGCCACGGCTGGCCAGCGCCTCCGCGCGCACGCCGCGCCAAGCGATTGCCGCCTTGAGGTCGTCGCCCGCGAGGGCTTCGCTCTCGTGGCTGAGCGTCTCGGCCTCTGCGGCGCGGCCCTGTGCGAGCAGCGCGCGGCCGAGCAGCGCCGCGGCCTGCGCAGCGTCGACCCGAAGCCCCTCGTCGCGCAGACCGTGGTACGCCGCGCGCAAGCGTCGCTCGGCGGCGACGGCATCGCTCTCGATCAGCTCGATCAGCCCGGCGAACACATCGGCCTCGAGAAGCCGCTGCGTGATGCCGAGTTCTTCGACCATGCGCCGCGCGGACGTGATCATGCGGCGTGCGGCATCCGTGCGGCCGCGCAGCGCTTCGAGCACGGCCTGGCAGCGCAGTGCGACGGCCTCGACCGCCGGGGCACCCTGCGTGATGCGCAGCACGCGCACGACGTCGAGACAGCGGCCGCTGGCGCGTGTCACGGGGCTTGGTCCCCACAGCGCCGCGAGCGGCGCACCGGCGAGCACCGCGTTCGCGCGCCGCCGGTCGTGCGCCCGCCGCGCAGCGGCCAGCGCCCGATCGAGCGCAGCCTCGCACGCACCGACTTTGCCGAGACGCCCGAGCGCGATCGCGTGCACCCAGTGGGCCTTTGCTTCGCCGGCGGCATCGCCGGCCGCCGCTAGCTCGGTCGCTGCCGCCGCGACTGCGTCGCCGGTAGCTTTCAGTGACTGAGGGTCCGTCAGCACGGCCCGCTGGCCGGCGAAACACGTGTGCCACGCCCGTAGCCGCGGCGAATCTGGAGTGAAGCGACCGAGCTCATCGATGGCCGCCGCCGCTCGGCCGACGTCTCCGGCGGCAAGCGCGGCCTCGCACCAGTCGAGCGCGAGGTCGGCGCGCCCAGGGTCTTCGCTGTCGAGCCCGTCGAGAGCGCGCGCGAGCAGTCCGGCCGCCACCGACACATCATCGCGCGACAGCGCGCGACGCCCGGCCGCCGCGAGATAGCGCGACGCTCGCTCGCCAACGGCGCGGCCCTGCGCGTCGAGCGGACCGAGCTCGCGCAGATGCTGGTGAGCTTGCTCGAGATGCCATCCGATCGATTCGTCGTGCTCGATGGAGTTGCCGACACGCGACTCGAGCCAATCCGCGAAGCGGCCGTGCAGCTCGGCCCGCGTGCTCTTCAGGAGGCGGCGGTACGCTGCGTCACGGATCAGCACGTGATGGAAGCGCAACACCGGATCGCCGAGGAGCCAGCCGGTATCCGGCTCGATGAGCTCGCTTCGCCTCAGCGACTCCAGGCAAGCGTCGAGGCCGGCGACCGCGTCGCGCGGCAGCAGGTGCGCGACGGCGGTGCGCGAGAAGTGGCGGCCGACCACCGCAGCTCGCTCGAGCACGATGCGTTCGTCGGCACGCAGCCGCTCGAGGCGGGCAGCGAGCAGCGCCTGAATGGTCGGCGGCATCTCGAGCGTGGCGAGCTCCACCCCCGCCGTCCAACGATCTCCTTCGCGCTTGATCGCGCCGTCGTGGACCAGCATGCGGACCAGCTCGCCGACGAACAGTGGATTGCCCTCGCTCGTCGCCAGCACGCGTCCTGCAATCGCAGCCGGCAACTCGTCGGTGCCAACGATGCTCGCCGCCAAACGTGTCGCGGCACCGGCATCGAGACCGGCGAGCGTGATCACTTCGGTCACTATGCTGCCGTGGACCGCCAACGAGGACCGCATTTCGCGCAGCTCGGGTCGCGCTGCCACGAGCACGAGCAACGGCACCTCGGTGCTCCATTGTACGAGGTGCTCGGTGAGATCGAGCAGTAGCGCCTCGGCCCACTGCAGGTCGTCGATCGCAAGCACCACCGGCTGGGTCGCCGCAAGCGCCGCGAGCAGGCGCCGGATGACGAAGAAGGTCTCTTCGGGCGACGCGGGAGTGCCGCCGAGAAGCGCAGCGATCCCATCGACGATTCGACCCCGATCGGACTCGTCGCCCGCGAGGGCGGCGTCTATCGCGGCGCGCAGAGCGTCACCGCTGGTACCGTCATCGAGGCGAAGGAACGTGCGCAAAGCCCCGGCAACTGGCGCGAACGTGGCGCCGCCAGCCGAGTCACAGCGCGCGTTGAGGACGGTCGCTCGGTCTCCGAGCCTGCGCGCGAGCTCTGCGATCAGACGCGACTTGCCGAGGCCCGGCGATCCGAGGATGGCCGCGAGTCGCGCGCTACGTGCGCCGACGGCCGCGTTGTAGATCGTCATGAGGCGGCGAAGCTCGTCTTCGCGACCGACGAAAGCGCTCGCGGGCGCGCCCGTCGGCCGGTCGAGCGAGACCACCCGATAGGCCGCTACCGCCTCCGATCGCCCCTTCAAGCTCAGCGTAGCGTAGGGCGCCAGCGTCGTGATCTCTCTCACCAGACGCTGTGTCGATTCACCGATGAGCACGTCGCCGTCGCGGGCTTCCGCTTGCAGGCGCGCCGCAACGTTGACGGGATCGCCGACGACGTCGGTCTGATCGTCGCTCACGACGACCTCACCGGTGTTGACCGCGACGCGCAAGCCGACATCCTTCATCGCCGCGGTTTGCGCGAACGCGCGGAACGCCTGCTGCATGTCGACGGCGGCGCGCACTGCGCGGATCGCATCGTCTTCGGCCACGCGCGGCACGCCGAAGGCTGCCATCACGCCGTCACCGAGCAGCTTCACGACGGTGCCGCCATGGGCGTCGACTGCGGCGTGCAACACGCGGTAGTAGCGATCCATCAGCCCGCGTACTGACTCCGCATCGAGGCGTTCGTGCAGCGACGTCGAGCCGACGATGTCGGCGAATACGATCGTGACGATCTTACGGGCTACAGCGTCGTCAGGGCTGCGAGCGCTGAGGGCGGCACCGCAGCCTTCGCAAAACTGCGCGTCGCGCTCGCTCGTGGCACCACAGGCCGGGCAGCGCGACGCGAGCGGCTTGCCGCAGCCGCCGCAGAACCGCGCGTTCGGCCCGTTCGTTCTCCCGCAGCTCAGGCACTCCATGGCGATGCTCGATCTGTGCGGAGCCTACGACGGTGGCTCCCGATGGCGGGATTCGGGCGTGAATCGACCGGTCGCAGGATCCGGGACGTCGAGACTGCACCGAGGGGAGAGCCGATGCGAGGGCAAGCCGTCAGGACGACGACGGGGCAGTGCGCGGACGGGCTCGGCACCTGACGCAGTGATCGACGGAGCTACTCGCGCTTCACACCGGCGACTACGACCGGGACTGCGCCATCTTTCGCGTGACGTCGCTGCTGACCACGCTTCTCGGCGTCGTCGGGCTCGGCCTTTTCTCAGGCTTGTCTTTTTCGGCCCGCGTAGTGGCCTCAGTCCCGCGGGGCGACCTAAAAGTTATCAGACTCGCGAAAACGGCGCTCGAATTTCCTATCCACTATCCACCGAGAAAGTCGGCAGCCTAGCCCGCCGCTGCACCCGCCGGCGGGGTTGCAAGGGCGAATTGAAGGGAGCGAAGATCCGCCGCGCCAAGCAGGAGGATCCTATGCCGCTGATCAACGTACGGGGGATCGATTTCTTCTATCGGGAGGCGGGCGCGGGAGCACCGCTTCTGCTGATTCACGGCGCGGCCGGTAATGCGGATGTCTGGTCGTCCGTCTTCGAATCACTCGCACGCGATCACCGCGTGATTGCGTACGACCGGAGAGCCCACACGCGCAGCAAAGCAGCCCCTCCGCCACCTGCCGAGAACTACTCGACACATGGCGAGGATGCCGCGGCCCTATCGCCCGCTCTTCCCGCTCGGTGCGCCGGACCGTGACTGAACATCCGGCGATTCGACATGGTAGTCGAGGTTGGAAAGCTCAGCAGTATCGAGACCGGTCGAGCGAGTCGCTTGCTCACACGCGCCTTCGCTGAAGACCCGGTCATCACACACTTCCTCTACGATCGCCTCAGGCGCCGGATCGCGTTCCCGGCATTCTTCCGCGCCGCCCTCGAGGAGATACTTCCGAGCGGCCACATCTACGCCGCCCGGAACGGTAAGAGTCTCGTCGGGGTTGCCGCGTGGATGCCTCCGGATGCGCCGGAGCGGACGCTTCCACGCGACGAACGGTTGCGCGTCAACGGCGAGTCGTTCGGATGATGTTCCCGCGTGCTTCGCAGGGCCTGTTCGCAGGATTCGAGGCGGCAGAGCAGCTCCATCCGAGCGACCCCCATTGGTACCTGGCATTCGTTGGGAGCGATCCCGTGGTGCAGAGCCGCGGGATCGGACGTGCCTTGCTTGCCCCCGTGCTCGCGATTGCCGATGAAACGAACAGGCTCTGCTACTTGGAGACGCGGTTTCCACGGACGCACGCGTTCTATGCGAGCCTCGGGTTCGTACGTCGCGCGGAGCTCAGTGTATTCACCGGCACGCCAGGAGAGGTCGTGACGTTTCTGCGCGAGCCGGGTCCCGTCACGCAGGACCGCTCATCGCGATTCGGGACCGCCACATGATTCTCGAGGTTGCGCCCCTTCAAGTCCGCGCAGGCGAAGCGACTGCGTTCGAGGCCGCGTTCCGCCACGCGCAAGCCATCATCGTGTCGATGCCCGGCTACATTTCGCACGAGCTTCAACGCTGCATCGAGCGGCAGAACGAGTACGTCCTGCTGGTTCGGTGGCGGACACTCGAGGACCACGAGGTCGGCTTCCGTCAGTCGGCTCAATACGAAGAGTGGAGGCGGCTCCTCCATCATTTCTACGATCCATTCCCTACCGTCCTTCACTACGAGGTCGTCGACGGTGTAGGCTGAGCCCATGTCGAATCTACCCGAACGCACTCGGGTCTATCAGTGCCATCATCTCGACGGCACGCGCTGGGATTACTTCGAGCCGCGCGCCGATGACATCGTCATAGCGACGTCTTACAAGGCGGGGACGACGTGGGCCCAGGCCATCGTCGCCCATCTCTTGTTCCCCGACGGAAAATTTCCGGCTCCGCCTGCTCAGATGTCGCCATGGCTCGACATGCGGATCGTGCCGCTCGAGGTGGTGCTGAACGGTCTCGGGGCGCAGGAGCATCGGCGCTTCATCAAGACGCATCTGCCGCTCGACGGCATCCCCTATGACGAGAGGCTCAAGTACCTCTACGTCGCCCGCGATGCACGGGATGTGTTCATGTCCCTCTGGAATCACTACACGACCATGACGGACGAAGTCCTCACGCTGATGAATCTGATGCCGGGCCGCGAGGGTGACGAGTTTCCGCGCCCGCCCGACGACATTCATGCCTTCTGGCGCACGTGGACGACACGGGGCTGGTTCGCGTGGGAGACCGATGGCTGGCCGTACTGGTCGCATCTCTCGCACGTTCAGTCTTGGTGGAACTTTCGACACCTGCCCAACATCCAGCTCATCCACTACACCGACATGCTCGAGGACACCGAGCGCGAGGTCCGCCGCATCGCCGCCTTTCTCGAGATCGATGTGCCCGAGAGCTCTTGGGCCGCCATCGTGAAGGCGGTGTCGTTCTCGGAGATGAAGCGCCAAGGCGAGTTGTACGCGCCGGGTGGCGGCCAATTCTGGAAAGGCGGCGCGAAAACCTTCCTTCACAAGGGCACGAACGGGCGCTGGCGCGATGTCCTCTCCGACGAGGAGATCGCGCTCTACGACGCCGCCTGCGACCGTGCTCTTACCGCTGACTGCCGCGAGTGGCTCGAGAACGGCGGGGCCATCTAGGTGCATACGAACGTGGGCGGCCACGACTGACGACGAGATCCCATGGACGAGCAGGTCGCGAGTCGCACTGCACTGACCACGTCACTGATGCGCGCGTGCCAAAGCACTGTCGTCGACGCGGCATCTCGTTGCCCGAGGTCGCGTCCCCGAGTGAGGGTCGGAGCATCGCGTACCGGACAAACTTAGCCTCGCTCGGGGGTTAGTTTAGCCCATTATATTTCTTCACCTAAGCGATTGATCTGGTAGAGAGAGTACATTTTTGTCAATGTATTCTACACTTCAGAAACCTAGGAGGAATCCGATGTATCGAATCGCACTAGTAACCGCCGTGCTCAGCCTGATGTTCATCGCCGCTAGCATCCCCCCTGCCTACGCTTGCGGAAACGCCTGCCACCCTTGTGATCCGGAGAAAGAAAGGTGCTTCTGTCACAACATCGGCGGGCCACGTGACCTCGGCGCCAACTGCGACATGACGGGGAACTGCACGTACCCGACGGACACGGGAAATGTAACAGTCGACGGCAATCACTTCCTGGGCATCATCATTGGTTTCAAACAGACCAACACGAAGGCGCTCGCGGCCCACATCAGCCATGGCGATGGTCCGATCGTGACGGAGTTCGATCCGCCGCTACACCTGGCGGCGACGGCAGGCCCCCACCGTGCTTCCAACGTGGAATGCGTCGGAGAGCGGGTATTGGAGCAGCCGCCGGAGCCGGGCAACTAACCGACCGACGAACACCGGGGGGATCGGGTGTTTACGCCACCGTAGACACCCGATCCCCCCCGGTCGATCTGCATTTTTGTCCGGTCTGCCATGCTTTGGCACGCCAACCATGGAGGTTACCGCAGCATCAGCGCTGGAAGATGACGTCAGACGAACATCATGACCGTCGCGGCGAAGAGAAGGCCCATGCACACGTTGAACGCGCGGAGGGCGCGTTCGGTTTTCAGCAGCCGCTGCATCGCCGTGCCGAAGCCGAGCCAAACCAGCATGCAGGGAATCCCGACCGCAACTGTGACGACCGAGAAGAGCGCGGTCAGGCTTCCGAACGCGACGCCGTCGCAATCTTCCACGCGAGCCAAAGAAGCGCCGCGACACCCAAGTAGCGAAGCACCCGCAGAGCCGGCGGATTCTCCGTCAACGCGGTGCCGGCGCCCGCCGCGACGAGGAAGAGCATGAGACCGAAGCCGAGCGCGACGCCGAGCGAATGCGGCAATACGGTCGGCGCTCGAGGGGAGCCCACGGATATCATCGGCGACCGGCGGACTGTAAGGCTGCAAGCGGCGGCGCGCTTCTCTTAGCTCGCCCCTTCACGCTATGTGTCTGCCGGGTTTTTCCGGAGGAAACGGCCATGGCAGAGCAGGAGCAGCAGCACACTTCGGAGGAAGAGTCTCGGCGCGTAGCCGAGGAGGCCCGTCAAAAAGAGTGGGCGGGCCACATGTTCATTCGCGAGCTGTTTCTCGGAAACTTCGCGCTCCCGCTCATCCATCCGTTTCCAGAGCGTGGCGCGCCGCGTGAGGAGTTCACCAAGTTCTACGACGCGCTCGACCGCTTCCTCAAGACCGAGGTCGATTCGGCCGAAATAGACCGCACGGGCGAGTATCCGTCGCACGTGGTCGACGGGCTTCGCAAGCTCGGCGCCTTCGGCATCAAGATCCCCAAGGAGTACGGGGGCCTCGGTTTCACCGTCTCCGAGTACTGTCGTGCGATGGAGATGGTCGGCAGCTACGACGCAAACATCTCGGCTCTGCTGTCCGCTCATCAATCGATCGGGGTTCCGCAGCCGCTAAAGCTCTTCGGCACCGAAGAGCAGAAGAAGAAGTATCTGCCGCGCTGCGCCGCCGGCGCGATCTCTGCTTTCGCCTTGACGGAGCCGCACGTCGGCTCCGACCCGGCGAGCTTGACGACCACGGCGGTGAAGCACGGCGACGGCTTTCTCATCAACGGCGAGAAGCTTTGGTGCACCAACGGCACGCTCGCGGAGCTGCTGGTCGTGATGGCACGCAACCCGGAGACCAAGCGCATCAGCACCTTCGTCGTCGAGACGAGCTCTCCGGGCGTCAAGGTCGAGCACCGCTGCCGCTTCATGGGCCTCAAGGCGCTCGCCAACGGCGTCATCAGCTTCAAGGACGTGTTCGTGCCGCGCGCCGATCTCATCGGGGAGGAGGGCGGCGGTCTCAAGATCGCGCTCATCACGCTCAACACCGGGCGCTTGACGCTGCCAGCCGCCACCGCTGGGGTCGCCAAGCAATGTCTCGACATCATGAAGCACTGGTCGAACGTGCGCATTCAGTGGGGCATTCCGGTCGGCAAGCACGAGGCGATCTCGCACAAGATCGCCGAGACCGCAGCGACGGTGTTCGCGATGGACGCGGTCGCCGTGCTGGCGAGCGCGATGGCCGACCGCGGTGGCTATGACATTCGGCTCGAAGCCGCGGCGGCGAAAGAGTGGAACACGGTGCGGTGCTGGGAGATTCTCGATCGCACACTGCAAGTTCGCGGCGGCAGAGGCTACGAGAATGAGACCTCGCTCGCGCAGCGCGGCGAGGCACCGATCCCCGTCGAGAGAATGCTCCGCGACAACCGCGTCAACCTGATCTTCGAGGGGTCGAGCGAGGTCATGCATCTCTTCATGGCGCGCGAGGCGGTGGACAAGCACTTGAGCGTGGCCGGCGCCATGATCGATCCCAAAGCAACGATGGCAACGAAAGCGAAGGCGCTGCCGAAGATTCTTGCGTTCTACGCCAAGTGGTATCCCCCGCTTTGGTTTCGCGGGCTGACGAACGTCTCGGCCTTTGCCGACTGGGGCAAGCTCGGCACACATCTGCGCTTCATCGACCGTGCGAGCCGCAAGCTTGCACGCGAGTCCTTCCACGGCATGGCGATCTACCAGGCCAAGATGGAACGGAAACAGGGCTTTCTCTTCCGTCTCGTCGACATCGTCATGGAGCTGTTCGTGATGTCGGCGGTGGTCTCGCGCGCGCGTCGTATGCAGGACGACCGTCACGTCGAAGCGGCGCACGCCCTCCAGCTCGCCGATCTCTTCTGCCGCCAAGCGCGCCGCCGCGTGAGAAAGAGCTTCGCATCGCTCTGGAACAACGACGACGCACTATTGAATGCCGTCTCATCCGGCGTGCTGGCCGGCTCTCACGATTGGCTCCGCAAAGGTGCGATCGACCTCGGCTGGACCGATGAGACCTTCCGAACCAAGAGCATCACCGGATATACGTTATCGGATGCGGCAACCAAAAACGGAGAACGCGGTTAGAACGTCCTTCCATAGGGGAGGATTGCAAGACACACGTCCGCGCATCGTCGGGACGTGGTCTGTGATCCGGCGTCTGTCTCCGCATCACGTCGACGGTCTCGAGCTCGTCCG